>Ga0105099_10001503_pt1 | contig 14528 bp, 14 predicted proteins | sample PPLLak3cmMay2015_2_FD_79138 | JGI IMG/M metagenome (GOLD analysis project Ga0105099, IMG submission 79138) | Freshwater sediment microbial communities from Prairie Pothole Lake near Jamestown, North Dakota, USA - PPLs Lake P8 Core (1) Depth... | ecosystem: Environmental > Aquatic > Freshwater >... | reverse complement strand
GGCGTCGAGGAGATCTACGACGCGCCGGTGGAGATCTTCTCGCCCTGTGCCCTGGGCGGCGTTCTGAACGACCGGACCATCCCTCGGCTGAAATGCCGCTTGATCGCCGGCGCGGCGAACAACCAGCTGGCCGACGAGCGTCGACACGCCGCGGCCTTGGCTGAAAGGGGCATCGCCTACGGAGTCGATTACATTCTCAGCGTCGGCGGCTGCATCAATAATTCCCATCAATTCTTGGGCTACCGTCGCGACCGGGCCTACGGGCAAATCGCGAAAAACATCCCGGCCAACATCAAAACCGTTTTCCGGATGTCCCGGGAAAAGGGGATCACCACGGCCGAAGCGGCCCGGCTACTCGCGGAGCAGAGGATTCAATCGGCTGTCCATCGCAAACGGTGGTTTCTGGAAATCCCGGTCTGAAAACGGGTTCCGGGCGGGATATTTTTGTCGTCGGGAATTGTCATTCTGCCGGACAATCGTCAACTTCGGTTGCCACCTTTTCCCGTCAAATCCGGCCCCGAGCCGGTTTCCTTCAGGGATGCTTCAACGAAAACCTGATCTTGGCCCGAATCTCGGGTAGGCAAAAACGTATCGTTCATCGGGCGGAGCGAAAGGTCGCCGGCGTCCCGGCTGGAAAGGAATGTTGCGACCGACGGATTTATGGCTAATTCGCGGAATTTATGAGGGCCGTGTAATATCCGGGGAGTTGCCGCGACTAATAGTCTTTGATAGGAGATAATGGACGGAATTCGCAGCCTCCAAGCCCATGATGACCATGACAAAGCCGTTTGAGACGACACCTCGGGAAGATGAACAAACAGCAGCAATTTGAGCTCATGCTCGACGGCAACAAAAGGCGTTTGACCGCCATCGCCAGAAGCTATGCCGCGGAGGATGATCGCCAGGATCTCTATCAAGAGATGCTTCTTCAGATCTGGCAAAGCCTCGCTCGCTTCGAAGGCCGATCGGTCTTGGATACGTGGATTTATCGCGTCGCCCTGAACACGGCCATTTCCTATCGGCGCAAAACCGCCGTGAGGACCCGGCGCGTGAAGGTTCTTTCCGACGTGCCTGAGCCTCAACCAGCCGGGTCGCGGAACCAAGGGGGACCGGTGCGCGAACTGCAGATCCTCGATGAGTTCATCGGAACCTTGAACAAAGTCGACCGGGCCGTATTTCTGCTCTATCTCGAGGATATCGGCGCCAAGCAAATGTCCGAAATCACGGGCCTGACCGAAAACAATATCGGAGTCAAGATCAGCCGCATAAAAAAAGCCTTCGTCGCCAAATATCTCGGAGCATGATCATGGAACTCGATCGCCTTAAGAAAACCTGGCAGAATCGGCCGATGGACGCCTTTCCGGAAAGGCCGGTTGATGAATGGGCTTTCTCAATCAAGGCGAGATTGAAGAAGCTCAATCGCCTTGTTTTTTGGCGGGACATCAGAGAGATCGGATTATCGCTCGTCCTGATCCTCTTTTTCGGAAAACTGATTTGGACCGCCAGGAGCACAATGTCTCGGGTAGGGGCCGCCGTGATCGTCGCCGGTTTGATCCTCGTCATCGCCAAAATGCGCGGCGCACGCAAGAAAATGCGGAAATGCGGATCGGACGCGAACTTGATAGAATTCTTTTCCGCAGAACGCGACGGGCTCGACGCTCAGATCCGTCTTTTGCGGTCGGTGCTGTGGTGGTATATCGGCCCTCTGATCCTCGGCGTGAATCTGTTCTTTTTCGGGGCCCGCGGTTTGTCTTTGGCAAGTCTCGTCTACCTGATCGCAACACTGATCCTCGCCGTTTTCATCTATCGGTTGAATCTGATGGCCGTGCAAAAAAAGATTCTGCCTTTGAGAGAAGAGCTGAACCGGCTTCTTTATGACCTTGAAGCCGGGTTGAACGACACGAACCAAGAAGAAAATTCATAATTTCAGGAGGTTTCTCATGTCAAGTCATAAAAATCGAAACAGAATTCTGTTCCTACTGATGCTGATGATGTTTTCCGGATGGGTGATATCCGGCCAGATCGCGAAAACCACGGCTGGGCCAACGGACGCCGAGATGCAAAGCCTTCTTAAAGAAAGGCTCCATCCCAAGGCCGACACGGGGATCGTCGTCGGCCTGCTCGATTCGAGAGGCCCCCGGATTACAGCCGCCGGAAAAGGCGGACCGGCCGGAGTTCCTCCGCTCGACGGCGACACGGTCTTCGAAATCGGGTCGGTCACGAAAGTATTCACGACGGCGGTGCTGGCCGTCATGGTTGAGAGCAAAGAGGTGTCCTTGCTTGATCCCGTCGCTAAGTTCCTGCCTCCCACGGTCCGGGTTCCCTCGAAAAACGGGAAAGAAATCAAGCTTATCGACTTGGCTACGCAAACGTCGGGCTTGCCTACGGTGCCGGCGAATATGCGGCCCAAGGACTTTGCCAACCCGTACGCGGACTATACCGTTCAACAGATGTACGCGTTCCTGTCCGGCTACGAGCTGACCAGGGACATCGGCGAGAAATACGAGTATTCGAACCTCGGCCTTGGGCTTTTGGGTCATGTTCTTTCCCTCAAGGCGGGCCTGAGCTATGAAACGCTTGTCGCCGAGCGAATTCTCAAACCCCTGAAGATGAGCGATACGGCCGTCATCCTTCGTCCCGAGCTGGGCGCGCGCCTCGCCATCGGGCATGACAAATCGGGCCGGCCGGTTTCCAACTGGGATATTCCGACGCTGGCGGGCGCCGGCGCTCTGCGATCCACGGTAAAAGACATGCTGAAATTCTTGGAAGCCAACCTGGCGGTCAACGGCCCTCTGTCGCCGGCCATCCGAATGACACATGCTCCCCGGAAAAGTTTGGGGATCGACGAATGGAGCATCGGGCTTGGCTGGCACCTGCGGTCGGCTCATGGCGCGGAAATCATATGGCACAACGGACAAACGGGAGGCTATCACGCGTTCATCGGTTTCGATCAGAAGACGGGCATAGGCGTCGTCGTCCTTCACAACGCCGCAGCTGATATCGACGACATCGGATTCCATTTAATCGACGCCCGGTTCCCGCTAACCAAGCCGCAGGCGCCGCCGAAGCCCCGAACGGAAATCGCTGTCGATCCGAACCTGCTCGGCGCCTATGTCGGAGAGTACCAGTTGAGCCCGGACTTCTCGATCTCCGTCACGCGGGACGGCGGCCGGCTTTTTGTCCAGGCGACCGAACAAGAGAAAATTCAAGCGTTTCCCGAATCGGAGACCGAATTTTTTCTCAAAGTGACGGATGCGCAGATCAGTTTTATCAAGGATGAAAGCGGGCGAATCACGCACCTGGTGTTGCATCAGAACGGCCGCGATATTCAGGGGAAGAAAATCAAGTGACGCGACGGTGGTTTCTGGAAAGCCCGGTCTGAAGACGAGTTCCCGGGCGGGATCAGCCGATAAAGGATTTGCCCAGGAAGGCCAGGGCGATGTTGAAGACGGCCTTCAAAGCCCAGAAGGCAGAAGACAGGACCAGTCCTTTTTTCACCGGGATCTTGAATACTGCGGACAATCCGTACCCCAGAACGCCGAACATCCACAACTGGAACAGGTCGATCTGGCTGAGAAGGATGTACGGCGTGGAGGTGATGTCCGCCGTCGGGGCCAACATGGCCAGGCTGGTGGTCATCTGCATCACCGATTTTCGACTCAAGATCAGAAAAGTCCGGACGATGTTTCCCAGCAGCGTATTGACCAGGCTCGCGTAAAGGAGGACCGAAAAACAAGGGAGGTAGGCGCCTTCCGAGGAGACCATCCGGCCCAGGATCAGGAGAAAGAGAGCCTGGATTCCTAAAAAGAGCGCGGTGAAGGCCGGGGTCACAACGAACGCCCGGATGATCCCCGCCCCCGGCTTCGGGTTCTCCATGTCGGCGATCATCTTGTCGAAGCGCTCCGGCCCGAGGCGCTCCTTCATTTTTACGTTATCCTTGAGGATTTCCAGACCGTCCTTGGCCGCGTAGGGGGCGGACACGAAGGAGAAAACCGCCGTCAAAGCCAGGACGAGGATGAGGATTGCGGCGATCGGCTTCGGACGCTGGGCGATGTCGGCCATCGCCGCCGCGGGACTGAAGAATACGCCTTGAACGCGGGAAGGGAACGTCATGTCAGGCTCCCCGGCGTTCTTCGCGCTCGAGCCCGCCGTCGCGGAGATGAAGGATCCGGCCGGCTTGCTCGGCCACGCTCCGGTCATGGGTGACGAGGATGATCGTGTGGCCTTCGCCGTGAAGCTTGTGAAAGATCCTCAAGATTTCCCCGCCGGTCTTGGAATCGAGGTTGCCGGTCGGCTCGTCGGCCAGGATGAGGGCCGGCTCGTTGACCAGGGCCCGGGCGATGGCCACGCGCTGGCGCTCGCCGCCCGAAAGCTCCGGCGGATGGTGGTCCATGCGGTCAAGCATATCGACCTCGGCCAGGGCGGCCCGCACTTTTTCCTCCCGGTCTTTTTTCTTCATCCCTTTGTAGATCAGCGGCAATTCGACGTTGCGGAAGGCCGTGGCTCGGGGGAGGAGATTGAAGACCTGGAAGACGAATCCGATCTCGCGGTTGCGGACGTGGGCCAGGTCGTTTTCGGTCATGGCCGAAGCGAGATGGCCGTTGAGGGTATAGGAGCCGCTTGTGGGCGTATCAAGGCACCCGATCAGATTCATCAGGGTCGATTTTCCCGAACCGGACGGGCCCATGATGGCGATCATCTCGCCTTTCCGGACCTCGAAGGAAACGCCGCACAGCGCCTTGACCTGGGTTTTCCCCAGCTCATAGATCTTGCAGAGGTCTTCGATCTTGATGACGACGTCGGGGGAGCCGCTCATTTTTTCGATTCTTCCTTGGAGGCGTCCGGTTTGATCAAGTCGCCGTCCTTGAGCGTCCGCAGGATGTCGTACGGCCCGGAGACGATCGTCTGGCCGTCGGTCAGTCCGGAGACGATTTCGATCGTCAGCTCGCCCATGATCCCTTTCTGGACGGGGACGAACTTGACCCGCTCGTTTTCGACCAGGAAGACGCCTTCTTCCTGTTCGGCCTTGCCCTTAGCGGCGGGCTTGTCCGCGTCCGCGGCCTTGTCCCGAACGACCAGGGCGGCGACCGGCACGGCCAGGACGTTTTCCTTTTCGGCAGTGACGATATCGGCGCTGGCCGACAGGCCGGGCTTGAGCTCGGGGGAGGGATTGTCCAGGGTAACGACCACCTTGAAATCCTTGGACTCCTGAGCCGTGGCGGAAATGTTCGTTTTCTGGAGGGCGGATGACCCGATTTCGGTCACCGTTCCTTTAAAAATCCGGTTGGGAAAGGCGTCGACTTCGACGTCGGCTTTCTGTCCCAGCCGGACGCCGACGACGTCGGTCTCGTCGACTTCGACCTCGACTTCCATCACCGACAAATCGGCGATGGTCATGAGGACCGTTCCGGGATTGTTCATCGTCCCGATGATGGCGACTTCGCCTTCCTCGACCCGGAGGCTGGTGATGACGCCGTCGATGGGCGCGGAAAAGACCGTCTTGGAGAGGTTGTCCATGGAGCTTTTCAAGGAGGCCTTGGCCTGGGTGATCTGGAAGTCGATGGATTTAAGCGAGGCCTCGGAGATGTCCCATTGGACCTTGGCCTGCTCCAGCTGATCCTTGGAGATCAACTCGTTGTCGAAGAGGTTTTTCTGCCGGTCATAATAGCTCTTGTTCTTGGCCAGCTGGGCTTCGACCTTGATCCGCTCGGCTTGGGAGCTCTGGATGAAGGCCCGGTCGCGCTCGGCGTTGGCTTCGTATTGGGAGGGATCGAGAGCCAAAAGGAAGTCGCCCCGCTTGACCTCCTGGCCTTCCTCGACGCCGATTTTTATGATCCGCCCGGGGATTTGGGCGGAGAGGTTGATGTTCTTTTTCGGCTTGATCTCTCCGGAGGCGGAAATGACCGAGGTCAGGTTCTGCCGGGCGACGATCTCGGTCACGGCCTTGATCGATTTTTCCCTCCGGGAGGACAGGTTGAGGACGATGATAATCCCGATGAGGGCGACGGCGGCGATGATCCAAAGCTTTTTCTTGTTTTTCATGTTAGGCGCCTTGTCAAAACGAAATCACCCATTTATACGGATGCTCCCCTTGAAAGTTCAATGGATACCGTCCTTCTTGCCTTGATTCACCTCGGGGCATCCTTTATGATATCGGGGCATGGGCGATTACAGTCGATTCCTCGAGGCGGCCCGGGATGTCGCTCGGGAGGCGGGGGACATCCAGAAACGGGACTTTTACCGGCCCGGGCCGGTATCCTTCAAGGGTGAAATCGACCTCGTCACTGAAACCGACACCGCCTGCCAAGCCCTGATTCACGACCGGCTGGCCGGCCTTTTCCCGGGCCACGACTTCCTGGCCGAGGAGGGGCTCCGGAGCCTTTCCGGGGCCGAATTCCGCTGGATCATCGACCCGTTGGACGGGACGACGAACTTCGCCCACCGGTTCCCCTGGTTTTGCGTATCGATCGCCCTGGAGCATAAGGGCGTGATTGTCGCCGGCGTCGTCTTCAATCCGATGAGCGGGGAGATGTTTTCGGCCGAAGCCGGCGCCGGGGCGTTCCTCAACGGCGAGCCTGTGCGGGTCTCGTCGATCGGCGAGCTCGGCCGGAGCCTGGTCGCGACCGGATTTCCCTATGATATCCGGGAATCGCGGACCAACATCGAAGCCCACAATCGGTTTCTGATCGCCGCCCAGGCCGTCCGCCGCTGCGGCTCGGCGGCCATTGACCTCTGTTATGTCGCCTGCGGAAGGTTCGAGGCCTTCTGGGAGTTGAAGCTCAAACCCTGGGACACGGCCGCCGGCCTTGTCGTTCTGACCGAAGCGGGCGGAACGATCACCGACCTTCAAGGCCGTCCGGCGGATATTTACCGGCCGGAAATCTGCGCCAGCAACGGCCTGATCCATCAGGCCATGCTGGACGTGCTGGGGAAGCCATGACCAGGGCGATTGCCGTCGGACTGATTTTGGCGGCCTTCACCGGCGGGCCGTTCATGACCCAGGTTCAGGAGATTCCCGATCCGGTCCGGCCGGACGATTTCGTCCTGGTGAAAACCCTCGAGGTCTCGGGCGGTCCTGGTTGGACGGATGCCGGCCTGGATGTCCTCGTCGACCAGGAATTCTGGTTCGAGGCGTCCGGGACGATCTGCCTCCAGGCCGGAAATCCCGAGGCCGATTGCGGTCCCGACGGTCTCAAAATCCGCCTTATGCAGCAGCCGATTCCCGAGCAGAACCTCGGCTGCCTGGTCGGCCGGGTCCTTCAGGAAGTCGAAGTCATCGAGGACCCGCAGACGAAGGAAAAGACGGTCAGGGAACACGGGGTCGCTTTCTTTGTCGGTAAGATCGGTTCGGCCAAGATCCCGGCCGACGGTCGTCTTTTTCTCGGTCCCAACGAAAATATCACGGCCGACAACAGCGGATCGTTCGTCGTCCGGATTTACCGCCGGGGCTGAGCGCCGGCTTGCGGCTCAGGCGCCGTTTTTGCGGGCCAATAACTTTTCCAGGAACTGGGTGTCGTACGTTCCGGCCAGGAAGTCCGTGTTGGCTAGAATCATCAGGTGCAAGGGGATGTTGGTCTTGATCCCGACGATGGTCGTCATCTCCAGGGCGGTCTGCATCTTTTTGATGGCCAGCAACCGGGATGGCGCATAGGCGATGATCTTGGCCACCAGCGAGTCATAGGTCGGCGGAATGACCCAGCCGCCGTAAGCGCCCGAGTCCACCCGGATGCCTTCGCCGCCGGGAAGGACCAGGAAGTCGATCGTCCCGGGCGACGGAGCGAAGGTGTTCGGGTCTTCGGCGTTGATCCGGCATTCGATGGCGTGGCCTTTCATTTCGAGCTCGAAGGGGAAGTTGACCTTTTCCCCGGCGGCCGCCCGGATCTGGGCCTTGACCAGGTTGATACCGTAGACCATCTCGGTGATGGGGTGCTCGACCTGGACCCGGGTGTTGGTCTCCATGAAATAGAACTTCTTGTCCTCGTCGACCAGGAACTCAAACGTCCCCAGGTTCTCGTAGCCGAGGTACTTGGCCGCGTCCTCGACCGCCTTGATCATTCTTTTCCGGAGCTTTTCGTCGACGAAGGGCGAGGGGGTTTCTTCGATGACCTTCTGGTATTTCCGCTGGACGGAGCACTCCCGCTCGCCGAAGGCGATGATGTTGCCGTGGCTGTCGCCGATGACCTGGATTTCGATGTGGTGGGCCCCGACGATATACTTCTCGATGTAGAGCGAAGGATCGCCGAAGGCCATCTTGGCCTCGTTCTGGGCGATCGGGAACTGCTCCTCGAGATGGTTGTCGTTGCGGCAGATCCGCATGCCCTTGCCGCCGCCCCCGGCCGAGGCTTTGATGATGACCGGGTATCCGATTTTCTTGGCGGTTTTCTTGGCCTCGGCCACGTCCTCGAGAATTTTGTCGCTTCCCGGGACGACCGGCACTTTAGCCTTGATCATCTCCTGGCGGGCCCGGTTCTTGTCGCCCATCATCCGGATGATCGACGGCGGCGGGCCGATGAAGGTGAGCCCCTCGGTCTCGCAGATCTCGGCGAACCGGGCGTTTTCGGCCAGGAAGCCGTAGCCGGGGTGGATGGCGTCGGCTTTGGAGATCTGGGCGACGCTGAGGATGTTGGGAATGTTCAGGTAGCTGTCTTGGGCCTTGGCCGGACCGATGCAGTACTTCTCATCGGCCAGCATCGTGTGGAGGGACGTCCGGTCGCTCTCCGAATACACGGCCACGGTCTTGATGCCCAGCTCCTTGGCCGACCGGATGATCCGGAGGGCGATTTCCCCGCGGTTGGCGATCAGGATTTTCGAAAACATATCGCCTTAGGCCTGGGGAACAATGGCGAACAGCTTCTGCCCGAATTCGACGGGTTTGCCGTTCTCGACGTAGATTTCTTTGACGACGCCGTCGGCGTCGGATTCGATTTCGTTCATGAGCTTCATGGCCTCGACGATGCAGAGAATCTGTTTTTTCTTGACCACGTCGCCGATTTCAACGAACGGGGGAGAGCTGGGGGACGGGGCCCTGTAGAAGGTCCCGACCATCGGGGAGACGACGGCGTGGCCGTCGTTCCGGGTTTCCAGAGCGGCATCCGGGGCGATTCCCTGGCCCGGAGCCGGGGCATAACCGGCGGCCGCCGGGGCGGGGCCTCTGTAAGCATTTGCAACGTTCCGGCCGATCTTGATCTTGAAGCCCTCGATTTCCAGCTCGAATTCCGCCAGGTTTTTATCCTCAAGAAGCTTGATGATCTTGTTGATCTCTTCAAAATCGATTTTCGGGGCCATTCCTGCCTCCTGGGAGATACTTCTATCTCCTTGAATTTGTTCGTTTTCCTTGTTTTTTCTGCGAAAAAGTCTTACTTACGTTAACCCATAGGCTCGAACCTGTCAAGATATTAGCCGGCAAGAAAGATATATCTTAACCTAGATTTTCTTTAAACAGTTCGATATTTCGCTTTTCAGCGATTCCAGAGCTTTCCTAGCGCCGGCCTCGGTTTTGGCTTCGGCCAGGACCCTGATGATCGGCTCGGTATTGGAAGGGCGGATGTGAACCCAATGGTCGGCGAAGTCCACCTTCAATCCGTCCAGAAGGCTGACCGTGCCCGTTTTCTCGTAGCGCTTCTTGAGAAGAGAGATCAGGCGGTGAGCCCGCTCGGCCGATCCCTCGATCCAGGCTTTGATGAGGACGTAGCGGGGGAGGGAAGCAACCAGAGAGGAGATCGGTTTGGGGCTTTTGGCCAGGGCTTCCAGAATCAGGCCCATTGCGGCAAAGCTGTCCCGGCAGGGATGGATTTCGGGATCGATGACCCCGCCGTTCCCCTCGCCGCCGATCACCGCTTTCGGCTTGACCGAAAGGAGCTTTTCGACGACGTTGATTTCCCCGATCTTCGTCCGGAAGATTTTCACTCCGCGGGCGGCGGCGATGTCGTCCAGGGCCCGAGTCGAGGAGAGGTTGCAGACAATGGATCCTTTCTTTCCGGCCAGGACATGCCGGGCGGCCAGAACGAGGGTCAGCTCCTCGCCGATGGGCCGGCCCTTTTCGTCGACGATCGCCAGGCGGTCGGCGTCGGCGTCCTGGACGAAACCGATGTCCGCCCCGGCCGATTTCACCGCGGCGCAGACGTCGGGAATGTTTTCCGGCGTCGGCTCGGGGTCGTGGGCGAATTCCCCGTTCGGCTCGCAATATAAAGGAATGACTTCGCAACCCAGCTCCCTGAGGAATCGGGGGGCGAGCGGCGCCCCCGCTCCGTTATTGCAATCCAGGGCGACTTTAAACTTGCGGCGCCGGATGGCGGCCGAGTCGAACCGGTTGAGAAGCCGTTTGAGATGGGCTTCGCCCGCGTCGGCCATGATCTGAACGCTTTTATATTTTCCGTACGGGATGAAATCGAACGCGCCCTGGTGGTAGATGTCGAGGTATTCCTCGGTCTGCTGAGGGGTGAGATATAGCCCGTCGTGGCTGATGAATTTCAGGCCGTTCCAGGGCTTGGGATTGTGGCTGGCCGTCACGGCGATCCCGCCGGCCGACTTAGACGCCTTGGTCACGAACAGGAACGAGGGAATCGGGAGGATGCCGACATCGACCGGCCGGCAGCCGACCGAAAGCAATCCGGAAATGACGGCTTCGCTCAACATGATGCCGGACGCGCGGGCATCGCGGCCCACCAGGACCGGCCCGCCTCCGACATACGTCCCGAAGGCCTGGGCCAGGGTCGCGGTCAGCTGCGGCGTGAGGCTGTCGCCGACGATGCCCCGGGCGCCGGAGATGCTGATTTTCAGGGTCGCGTTTTTTTTCACGGAATTCATCAGATCATCAGCTCGACGGACTGGAGGATTTTATCGACTTTCGCCCGGGCCCGCTCCTTGGACTTGTCCTCGGCGATGACCCGGAGCATCGGCTCGGTGCCGGAAGTGCGGACCTGGATCCAGCCATCCTTGTCTTCGGCCCGGAGGCCGTCGCCGGTGTCGATATCCCGGCCATGGAATGTTTTAGCCAGCTCGCCGATCACTCCATGGATTCGCGAGGTCGGGCAATAGACCTTCTCCTTGACGATATGATATCGGGGCAGTTGGCCGACGAGGGCCGACAGGTGCTTTCCGGTTTGGGCCATCGTTTCCAGGATGAGGCCCATCGAGAGGAAGGCATCGAAGGCCGGTTGGAAGGCGAGGGCAGCGACTGCGCCGCTTCCTTCGCCGGCGAGGACCGCTTCCTCCTGGCCGACGGCGAGAAAGATGTGAGCCGGACCGACCCGGGTCCGGATCAACGGGCAGTGGTGGGCCCGGGCGACGTCCTCGATCATCCGGGACGTCGAATAGGTCGTGATCACGGGGCCGGGGCGGCGGGCAAGGAGCGCGTCGGCGATCAGGGGGAAGGTAAACTCCTCCGAAAGGGCTTCGGTCGTTTCGCTGACCAGGGAAACCCGGCCGGCGTCGCTGCTGAGGAGAAAGCCGGCCTCGGCTCCGATGGCCTTGACCACCGAAACGGTTTGGGCGGCATTCCGCGGGCGCGGCTCGGGGTCATGGGGGAAGAAGCCGTTGGGCTCGTTGTTGATGGGGATCAGGTCGAAGCCGAGGGCTTCCGCGAAACGCTCCAGGCAGGGAGCGGCGGCCCCGGCGCAAGCGTCGATCACGACTTTGAACCGGGCCGCCCGGATGGCGGCCGTGTCGACGAAGGCTTGAAGCTCCTCAACGTAGGGCTCGATGAAGGCCGATTCCGGCGGAGTCGTTAGCCGGCCGAGATCGTCGGTCGCGGCTTTTTCGAAATTGCCCAGATGATAATGATCCAGGACCTCCTGTCCTTGGAAGGGATTGAGGGAGATCCCGTCGGGGCCGATGAAGGTCAGGGCGTTCCACTGGATGTCGTTATGGCCGGCGGTGATCGCCAAGCCGCCGCCGGCGGCCAGCCGGCGGACCGTCTTTTGGAGGATAGGCGTAGGGCAGATCCCGAGGTCGATGACATCGCATCCGGATGAAAGCAGGGCTGAAACACAGGCCGCCCGAAGCATCGGGCCGTGGATCCGGGTGTCCCGGGCCAGCACCACCGGTTTGCGGTCGAGGAAGGCGCCGAAGGCCGAGGCAAAATCCATCACGAGCGTCGGAGTCATGGACGGACCCACAATCCCGCGAACTCCGGAAATCCCAATTTTCAGCATTTCTATCGCGATTATATCAGAAATAAAGCAGAGGGGTCAGGTCTTAAATTTGAATTATTTTAACAAACCTGCCCCCTCTGGCATATCTATCGGTGCCTATTCCTTAGGGGTCAGGTCTATATTAATATTTCAAATTTAAGACCTGACCCCTTTGCTTTTACGCGCTACTTCCCCTAGAATTTGATCCCCATGTTCGACCAATTGTCCGACCGGCTCCAGAAGGTGATGAAGTTTCTCCGCGGGGAGGGGAAAATCACCGAGAGCAACTTGAACGAGGCGCTCAAGCAGATCCGCCTCGCCCTCCTGGAAGCCGACGTCAACTATAAAGTCGTCAAGGATTTCGAAGCCCGGATCAAGGTCAAGGCCCTGGATACGGCGGTTCTTGAAAGCTTGACCCCTGCCCAGCAGGTCATCAAGATCGTCCGGGACGAGCTGACCGAGGTTCTGGGGACGACGGACAAGCCCCTGACCTTCGCCTCCGCTCCGCCCTCGATCTTCATGCTCGTCGGCCTTCAGGGGAGCGGCAAGACGACCACTTGCGGCAAGCTGGCCAAGTGGGCCGTGGGCAAGGGGAAGAATCCGCTCCTCGTTTCCTTCGATCTCAAGCGGGCGGCGGCCCAGGACCAGCTCCGGACGATCGCCGGTCAACTCCATCTCCCGTTCTACGAAATGACGAATCAGGCTATGGCCAAGCCGAAGACGGCCCTGGCCGACCTTCTTGTTTTCACCCGGAATCACGGCTACGACCTCCTGCTGGTCGATACGGCCGGGCGCCTCCATGTCGACGACGAGCTGATGGACGAGCTGAAATTCGTCAAAGACGTCCTCTCGCCCGTCGAAACGATCTATGTCGGTGATGCGATGACCGGCCAGGACGCGGTTAAAAGCGCCAAGGCTTTCTCGGAACGGATCGGCCTGACGTCGCTCATCCTGACGAAGCTTGACGGCGACGCCCGGGGAGGCGCGGCCCTCTCGATCGTCGCCGTGACCAATGTCCCGGTCAAGTTCATCGGCGTTGGGGAGAAATTCGACAAGCTCGAGGTCTTCCATCCCGACCGGATGGCCTCCCGGATCCTGGGGATGGGCGACATCCTCGGCCTGATCGAAAAGGCCGAACAGGAAACCGACCTGAAGGAAGCCGAGGAGATCGCCAAGCGCCTGCGCAAACAGGAATTCACCTTCGACGACTTCCGGTCCCAGCTCAAACAGATTAAGAAGATGGGTTCGCTCGAGGGGCTGCTCGGCCACCTGCCCCAGGCCGGTCCGTTCAAGAAGCTGGCCGGGGCCCAGATGGACGAAAAACGCCTCCTTCATTACGAGGCGATCATCGGCTCGATGACGGCCGCAGAAAGGGCCGATCCGAAGATCATCAACGGCAGCCGGCGCCTGCGGATCGCCCGCGGGAGCGGCCGGCCGGTCAGCGAAGTCAACCAGCTTCTCCGCCAATTCCAGGAAATGAAGTCGATGATGAAGAAGTCGGCTTTTCAGAAGATGTTGTCGTCGTTTCGATAAATGGAGAAATGCCGATGTATGTCGTGGGCGTTACGATCTGGGTGAAACCGGGAGGCGAGGAAAAATTCGTCGCGGCCGCGAAGGCCAACCACGAGAACACCCGCCGCGAGCCGGGGAACCTCCGTTTTGACGTCTTGAAACACGAGAGCGAGCCCGGCCGGTTCATGCTCTATGAGGTCTACCGGACGGCGGATGACTTCGCCGCCCATCAGAAGACGGCCCATTACCTGGCCTGGAAGGACGCCGTGGCCGACCTGATGGCTCAGCCGCGCCAGGGCCAAAAGCACTGGAGCCTCTTTCCCTCGGACGAATCCGGCTCCTGGTAGGACGCTTCCATGAACTTCGAATGGATCGCTCCCGGCCGGATTATTTTCGGCCGGGGTTCGGCCGGCCGGGCGGGTGAGCTGGCAGCCGCTTTTGGCCGCAAGGTCTTATTGATTCGGGATCACGGACTTGCTGCGGATGGCGCTTCGGTCCAAGCCGTATGCGCCGCTCTCGCCGGCGAACGGCTCGAAGTCGAAGAGGCCGTTGTCCGCGGCGAGCCCGCCGTGGAGGCGGCCGACGAACTCGTCGGCCGGGTCCGTTCTTTCGGGCCGGAGGTCGTCCTCGGCCTGGGCGGAGGAAGCGCGATCGATGCGGCCAAGGCCGTGTCCGGGCTCCTGGCCAACGGCGGAGAGGTCCTCGATTATCTGGAAGTGATCGGCCGCGGACTCCCGATACGGCGGCCCGGTATTCCCGTACTTGCTGTCCCGACGACGGCCGGAACCGGAGCCGAGGCCACGCAAAACGCGGTCCTCACGTGCCGCGCCCAAAAGGTGAAAGCCAGTCTCCGCGGAGCCGCGCTCATGCCCCGCCTGGCCTTGG
>Ga0105099_10001502_pt1 | contig 14529 bp, 15 predicted proteins | sample PPLLak3cmMay2015_2_FD_79138 | JGI IMG/M metagenome (GOLD analysis project Ga0105099, IMG submission 79138) | Freshwater sediment microbial communities from Prairie Pothole Lake near Jamestown, North Dakota, USA - PPLs Lake P8 Core (1) Depth... | ecosystem: Environmental > Aquatic > Freshwater >... | reverse complement strand
GGACAAATGCCTGCTCACGGAAAATGGTGGAGATTTCCTCGCTGGTGGGGGCCGCGTTTTCTCCCCGGAAGCGGGGCAGGGGGCCGATGGAACCGGCCACGAAGACCTCCTTCCCGGCAGCAGCCTTGCGAGCCAGAGCGACGCCCTGAAGATTGATCTGGCGGACATTTGCTTCCAGTCCCAGTTGCTGAAGCCGTAGTCGATTAGCGGCAAAGGTATTTGTTTCGATAACCTGGGCACCGGCGGCGATGTAGTCGGCATGCAGGGCCAGCACCAGGTCCGGGTTGGTTAGATTGAGTCTTTCAAATCCTGATTCGGCGGTAACTCCCCTGGCATAGAGCATGGTGCCGATAGCCCCGTCTCCCACCAGGACCTGTTCATAGAGTCGTTCCAGAAAATTCACTGTCTCAACCTCGTGTGATGTGTCTTTTCAAACATTTGCAGAGGGCAGCTCCTTGTTCGGGCAGGTTTGTTATGGCCTTTTTCCGGCAAACCGGCTAGAATGCCTAGCTTATATTCCATTCAGCGTGAGGGCTAACCGTGCACGAACTCATTGACTGGCTTGTTACCACCATCGGCGCCATGGGCTATCCCGGCATCTTTCTGCTGATGGCCATGGAAAGTTCCATTTTTCCAGTTCCGAGCGAACTGGTGATGCCCCCGGCCGGCTATCTTGCCCAGCAAGGGAAGATGAACATTGGCCTCGCCATCCTCTGCGGTACGTTCGGCAGCCTCGTGGGCGCCTATGCCAATTATTTCGCCGCCCGCCATCTTGGCAGGCCGCTGCTTCTGAAATACGGCCGATACGTCTGGATTACCGAGGAAAAATTCACCCGGGTTGAAAACTTTTTCCTGCGCCACGGGGAAATCTCAACCTTCCTTGGCCGTCTGCTTCCGGTGGTTCGCCATCTAATCTCCCTGCCTGCCGGACTGGCGGGCATGGGGCACGTCCGTTTTTCCCTCTATACCCTTCTCGGCGCGGGAATCTGGGTCACGGTGCTCACCTACATCGGCTACTTCATCGGTGAAAAGCGCGAGCTGATCATGCGCTATTCCCATCAGGCGGTGATTCTGGTCATCCTCTGCAGTGCCGTGATCCTTGCCGTCTACATCTGGGTTCAGCGACGCCGACAGCGATCCTGACCGACAGTGTTTCCAGGTAAAATCAAGAGTCATTAAACTCTCACTCCAGGCGGGCACAACACCTTTCCACGGTATCAGCTGGTCTCGGCCAACAGCCGTTTAAGGTCTTCTCGGGTTAGTTCCCAGACCTTGCGGCAAAATTCGCAGGTTACCTCGGTTTCTTCTTTCTGCGAAATCATCTCAGTAAGCTCTTTCTTGCCCAGGGAAACAAGGGCCTGTTCAATTTTCTCCTTGCTGCAGGTGCACTGGAACGCCAGCGCCCTCTTTTCCAGAATTTGGTAAGGAATGTCGGCGAACAATACCGCCAAAATATCTTCCGGAGTTCTGCCTTCCCGCAACAGCTGGGTAATGGGCGGAAGAGTGCCGATGCGCTGCATCAGCTGTTCCACAACCTCTTCGTCCCGTGGCGGGAGCGACTGGATGAGAAATCCTCCGGCAGCGGAGACCCGGTTGTCCGGTTCCACGAAGACCCCCAAGCCGACAGCGGACGGGATTTGCTCCGATTCCGTCAGATAGAGGGCCAGATCCTCCGCGATTTCTCCGCTCAGAAGCTGTACCATCCCCCGGTACGGATCCTTCATTCCCAGATCTTTGGTTACGGTAAGAAAGCCGGCCTTGCCCAACGCCCTACCCACATCCAGCTTCCCATCGGTCGTCATCAGGTGGACTTCCGGGACTCCCACGCAGCCCCGCACCGCACCATTGCTGTCCGCTTCCACGACGATCTTTTTCAATGGCCCGTTTCCTTCGAACCTGAGCGCGGTTCGCTGCCTCGTCTTGAGGAGGGCCCCCATGAGAGTCCCCGCGGTGAGTGCCCGGCCGAGTGCCGCAGATGCGGTTGGCCAGGTGCCCTGGAGTATGCAGGCCTCATTGACCAGGTCGGTGGTGACACAGGCAAGGGCATGGACATTACCCGATTTCGTGATAATGCGGACCAGGTAATCACTCATAACAGCTCCGTCGTAAAGTTGAAATCCGAGCTTCCTTCAATGGTAGTCCCCCGGATGCAGGCATCCAGTACCCGTTTCCGTGTCTCGCCGGCTTCCCCGGAGAGGTCTGTGATGAAGGAGCTGCAGCCGCAGTCCCGCAGCTTTCTGCGGTAGCCGCTAATGGCGAATCTTCGGTCAGCGGTTACGGTTGTCAACCCGTCACGGGTGCTTACGGTATATTCGTCGCCCCGATCGGAGACAAGAGGGGAGTCGCTTCGCACGCCCTTGATGATGATCTTGGAGGTAATGACCGGAACAGGGGCATAGAGGAGCACCCGCCGTTCTATTTCCAGGTTCGCCTTGAGCAGACTCTCCATGTTGGGGAAGTCATCTTCCATATAGAGGGTCGCCGCCGTTGCACCGCGCTCCTGCCAGTGGAGGAGCGCCTGGCTGTTGAGGGAATAAAGCCGATAATCGGTGCAGATATCCACCTCAAGGTTTTGCAGCAAGGCAAAATGGGAGAGATTCGCGGCCTCGAAGCGGTTGAAGCCATGCTGGATGAGGAGCTCGACCGCCTCACGGTAAAAAGGCAGGTCTGCTTCGAAAATAATAAAGGGAAGATGCCAGATAATTTTCTGCTGGCGTCCGCGCAGCTTTCCGGCAAAGGCTTGGAGCTGATGAAGGTTGGCCCTGGAGACGGGCAGGATGAGAGTATCGACACCTTCCTGATGCAGAAGATGAAAATCCCTGATGGATTCCAGCCGGACGGTCAGTTCGTCCCGACGCTCACCCGGAGAATGGCCGGTTCCGACAAGGCTCGCCAGTGCCGCTTCTTTTGCGCGTCGCAGCCGTTCTTTCTTCCCGGTGAGGACTTTTCCTTCGAGGGTTTGGTACAGCGAGCGCCGGATCTCTTTCAGCAACGGAAGAGGAATGAGAACGGACGGAAATGAGGGGGCGCTCAGGGTTCCCAGCGTAAACGGCGTATCGCCGCATTTTTCGAACTGGGCCCGCAGAACTCCTTCCATGTCTGAAGTGCGTGACGTCTCCAGCGTGCCGAGCGGGAATTCTTCAACACATTCCAAGCCAGCGGCCCGGGCCGTGATCCGGAGGTTTTCTCCTGCCATGGTCAGGGTCAGATTGCAGCGGGTCTTCTGTCCTTTTCCGCTGCCCAATTTTCGCAGGCAGGCGTTCTCGCTCATGGTGAAGGCTGTTTCGGAGGAAACCTTGAAAACCGCATCACCGACCGCAAAGGCAAAGGGAGCGGTGACGGTGACAAGGGACTTTTCCCGCGCCACTTTCACCGGTTTTCCGCCCAGAAAGATATCCTTGACCGTGAAGGCCTTGCCCGCTTTATCGCTCTTTGGTTGGACCCGAATCCGGTCTCCCAGGTGGAGTCGGTCACGGGTCTCGAAGGTGATGCGATTTTTCAGGATGGTCCTGATTTCGCCGAGGAACCGCCCCGTTGCGCCACGCAGGCTGGGGGTCGCTATATCCGTTGGTTGATGGGAGGCAAGGAACCCACGGGTCGGCACGCGACCGAAGGAGAGTTTCAGCAGTTCCTTGGCCTCGGCCACGGTATCGGCGCGTTTGGCGGCCGGGGCGTCGAGCACCATCCGGTATGCTCCCACCACGCTCGCCACGTATTCCGCGGATTTCATCCGGCCCTCGATCTTGAAAGAAGATACTCCGGCTTCCACCAGTTCCGGCAGCATGTCGATACTGGAAAAATCATTGGGGGAAAAGTAATAGCCTTCTTTGCCCCGATAGCGGTAGAGCCTGCGGCAGGGCTGGGCGCAACGGCCGCGATTACCGCTGCAGCCGCCGAGGAAGGAGGAAAAGTAGCATTGTCCGGAGAAGGAAAAGCAGAGCGCGCCGTGGATGAAGCATTCAAGCTCCACGGCAGTCTTTCGGGCAATGGTACGGATTTCGTCGATGTGAAGCTCCCGGGAGAGGACCACGCGGGAGAAGCCGAGCTTTTCCAGTTCCTGCACACCCAGGGAGTTGTGGGTAGTCATCTGGGTAGAGGCATGCAACGGCAGATCGGGAAAATGATCGCGGATCAGGCGGAATACTCCCATGTCCTGGAGAATAACCCCGTCTGGTTCGATCCCGGAGAGGGCCGAAAGCACATCGACCAGCTTGGAAAGTTCCTGCTCCTTGACCAAGGTGTTCAGGGTGACATAGACCTTTCGCTGCTGCGAATGGGCGTAGCCGACGATCTTTTCCATCTGCGGAAGGGAGAAGTTTTTTGCCTTGGCCCGAGCGGAAAACTCTGTCAGTCCCGCGTAGACGGCGTCAGCGCCATTTTCCATGGCGGCGAAGAACGCCTCCAGGGAACCGGCCGGAGCGAGAAGCTCCGGTTTACGTATTTTACCTGCATTTTCAGTCATCTGCACAGAGTAGCCGAAGGGGGGGGAGGGCGTCAAGAAATGAATGCATAGCAGGGATCCCGGTCTCGCAGGGAACCCCTGTTTGGCAGAGACCGCAGCCGGGAGTGGCGACCCCATACCGTTCACCCACCTCCCGCACTACGGTTTCGTAGCCGTAGGCACGGCAGCGTTCCTTGTCATGACCAAAGCGGGTAATGGCACCGACCGGACAGCGGCTGATGCAGGTGCCACAGCTGCCGTTTCGGCAGAACAGGCAATTTTCGTCATACTGTTGATAGCGGCGCGGGCTGGGGGTAATGATCAGGTCGGTGATGACGCTGCCACAGCGATGGGCGATGCCCCGTTCGCTGATGAACCCCCGGTTGAGGCTGAAGGTGCCGAGTCCGGCGGCAAAGGCAGCGTGACGTTCCGACCAAGTGGAAGAAAGACCTTCCGCAGTTTTCACCGTGTGCCAACCCTTGGACAGGAGCGGGGCGAGGGTCTGGTGTCCCTTGGCGAGGAGGACGTTTGTCAGATGCCGTCGCAGGGCGTTATTGAAAGCTTCTCCGTGGGTTCGGGTGAGGGCCCATTCCCGGGAGGGCCAGAGATTTTCATTCCGGTTGCTCCACCGGGTTGATTCTGAGATGGGGAGAATCCAGCAGACTACGGTGCCAGCAACAAACTCTTTTCCGGGGAAGGCAGTTTCCATCAGTTCCCACGGAGTCAGGTGATGCGGGCCGATGATCTCCTTGTAGCTGCTGAACAGGGGGTCTGAGGCATCGGCGAATCCCACCAGCGGTTCATCGAAGTAGGGAGATTCGGAGTCAGGAAACTGGTTGGCAGTGCATTCTGCCACGAAGCGAATGATCATGTCGTGAAGATCTTTTACCAGGCCTGCTTTTTCGTTCATGTCTGTTCCCCCAGGAATTAAACTGAAGAAGTCTTTCCTTCCAGAAAAGCACGGTACGAGGCGATAACTGGGATATCCGCCGCCGGCCAGTCCAGTTCATTCAACTCTTGTAGAGAGAGCCAGGCCAGTGCGCGATGCTCATGGAGGACTATTATTCCTTTACTGAGAGTGCAGACAAAGGGAAGCAACTCGATGTCAAAATCTTCGTAGCGGTGTAGCACGGGCGGCAGGGGGTGCCTGATGACTACCTGGATTCCCAGCTCTTCCTCCAGTTCCCGTGCCAGGCATTCCTCGGGGCTTTCCCCATCGTGAAGCTTGCCCCCGGGGAATTCCCACTTGAGAGGCATGCTCATGGTGGTATTTCGTTGGGTTGCAAGCACTTTACCCCCATCTTCGATAACGGCGCACGCAACCCGAAGTTTTTTTTTGTTCACAGCTGATCCTTTCTGCCGGGGGGATTTTTCATATAAATTCCTGCACATGTCGTGCTACAATGCCTGCCGTTGCTTTCCGTGCAACTCTGCAATCAATACTCCGTCGAGGGGAGACCCATAATATGACAAATAGTAGACGTTTCAGTCGAGTAAAATGTGTCGAAAAGTGTGTCGTCGAAACCGCTGCCGGCCCCTGTGAGGTTACGCTGCTCGATATCTCGCTGAGGGGTGCGCTGGTGGAACATGACACGGCTCTTTCCGTTACAAAGGGCGACCGCTGGAAGCTTATTTTTCAACTCGATCATTCCGATATTGTCCTTGAATTCGGGGTAGAGGTGATTCATAGCCGTGAAAACCTGGCAGGGGTTAAATTTGTTGAGGTTGACCTGGACACGATGATTCACCTGCGGAGCCTCATGGAGGCAAGGACCGTCAATCCCGATCAGGTACGCTACGAACTGGAATTCCTGCTTGATGAATAGTGATGAACCTGCCGCGAGTGGAGCAATCATTCTTCCTTTCAAAAGAAAACCCGGATTATTGGCCAGTATCCGAGTATTCCCCCAGTAATCACTGTTAGCGGTTTTCAGCCGGGAAGACATCTTTCTGCTGACCGTTCTTTTCCCCCAAGTTTACCCTGAAGCCCTTGCTTTCTTTAGCGATAGAATGCCACACCAAAGAGAATCTTGCTGGAATTGAGCGGTTCGTTCCGGGTTGCAGTTCCGGCATTGGAGATGTGATGGTAACGGTACTCGAGGGAGATGGCGCTATCTTTGCTGATGAAATACTGGACGCCGGTGCCCCCCTGGTAGGAGAAATCCAATCTGCTTCCCATGCTGGAAAGCCCCAAATCCACGTAAAGTATCCCCCCGCCTGCAAAGACATAGGGCGCCCAGTTGTCCAGGGAGGTGAATTTCCAGCTTCCCAGGAGGTATCCCCCTACCATGGGTGAAACCTTGGGATCAACCACCAGGTGCAGCGGCAGTTCCATCAGAAGTTCGTGCCTTCCCTTGAACCATCCGGAGCCAAGTTCCTGTGACAGGAACCAGCCGAAGCGGCCGATGGTATCGAATGTTTGAACCTGGGTTTGTGTCTCGCCGAAACCTCTATGGGTTATGCCGTAGCCGGAGAGAAGTGAATATTCGTATTTTGCCGTTTTCAGGTCGACGGGGTCAGCTGCACGTGCCGCACAGGGAGAGAGCAGCAAGGTTGTAAGGACTGCCGAGAGCAGGATTCGCATTATTCCCACAGGGTACCTACCATTTCTGTTTCATCTCGAACCGGAGGATCTCCGGCAGGTTGCGGAGGAATACGGCAATGCTGTGGGGAGATTTCCAGAGCATCTTCGTATACCCCCAGTGGATCCGGCTGCGGCGATAAAAGCGGCTGATGAATTCGTTATACAGCTCTTCCAGTCTCTCATGGGTCATTCCATGCGGTATAAAGACGAAATTAAGACAGTTCATGGATGGCCAGTCTTCGCTGAACTCTCCGAACTCCCGGATGGTCCGGTAGACTGGTGCACCGGGAAAGGGGGTGAATTTTGTCACATTGATTTCGTCCAGGGGTAATGTCAGTGCGTAGCGGATGGTGCGTCGGATGGATTCCTCGGTTTCTCCCGTAAAACCCATCATGAAAAGCCCTTTGACCCGCATCCCTGCGTCCTTGACCATCCTGAGCTTTTTGCCCACCTGGTCAAGCTCGTAGAGCTTCCGGTGTTTCGAAAGGATATCCGGGTCTCCCGACTCGATGCCGAAATTGACCTGCCAGCATCCGGAGCGTTTCAGAAGCGAGATGAGTTCCTCATCCACATGTTCCAGGCGGGCGATGCAATTATAGCCGACCGGAACCTGTTTTTCCTTCATCAGGGTGCAGAAGCGTTCCACGCGCTTGCGGTCGAAGGTGAACAGATCGTCATAGAAAAAGACGTGCTGGATGCCGAAGTTCTGGTGCAGGTAACGGAGATGCTCGACGATGTACTCGGGGGAGTTGAAGCGGAAACCCCTGCTGAATACCGAGCGGTCGCAATAACTGCACTGGTAGGGGCAGCCGCGACTGGAGATGATGCTGGTGTTGGGCGCTTTCGGGTAGCTGAAGAGCGGCAGGTTATAGCGCCGGGGAAAATCGGGAAGAAGGTGGTAGGCCGGAAAGGGGAGCGAATCCAGGTCCGGGATATTTTCCCGCACGGCTGAGAGTATACCCTTTCCGTCCTGTCGAAAGCCGATACCGGGGATCGAGGCCATGTTCCGGAAGTCGGAGGTCATGAGTTCGGCAAAGGTCACCTCTCCCTCGCCGATTACCAGAAAGTCCACGGCCGGGAACGAGTCGAGCAGTGAGGGGCCGACCGTACAGGCATGGGCACCACCGAAAACGATGCGAATATCCGGGCGCTGCTCCTTTACCCGTTTGGCGATGGCATAGCCCTCCAGGAACGAAGAGGTGGTGCAGGAGAAGCCAACTACATCCGGGTCCCGGGCAAGGATATCCGTTGCGTGCTGTTCGATAGACGAGGGGGCGCCATAACAGTCCATCACCTCTACCAGGATCCCTTTTTCTTCCAGGTATGCAGCGATACTCAGGAGGCCGATGGGGGGCATCAGGTTGAAGATGGTGGATATGTCTTTTCCAGACCCCATCCAGTTGCTGCCGTGGGGGTGGACCAGGAGTGCTTTCACGTCGGTTCCTCGCGGGTTTTTCAGTGCTTTGTGGCGCAATGGCTAAAGAGCACGATAGCAGAAGCCAGGGTGGAATGCCAGACGGAATTGCGGCCAGGCACGGTGCTTTTTGCGCGAGGCTGGCCTTGCGGAGAATGGCTGTGGAATGCCGGAAACGAGCAGGTCAGTTTTGCGGACGACCGTCGTTTGCCTCAGGGAGAGTCCGGTTCATGCTGCCGGTGCGGTAGCCCTCCAGGTCGAGGGAAACGTAGCTAAAGCCCGTGGATTTGAAAAAGTCGACGATGGCCCGGCGCTGCTCCGGAACCAGGAACCGCGAGATTTCCGATTCTCCGACCTCGATGCGTGCTGTTTCGTCATGGAACCTGACCCGGTAGGTGTGGAAGCCAGAGTTCTTCAGGTACTCCTCGCAGCGCTCGATTTGGGCAAGTTTCTCGACCGTTATTTCCGTTCCATAGGGGAAGCGGCTGGCGAGGCAGGCAAAGGGTTGTTTGTCCCACGTGGGCAGACCCAGTTCGCGACTCAGAAGGCGGACTTCTGCCTTTGTCAATTCTGCCTCCAGGAGTGGACTGCGTACGCCCAGTTCTGCCGTTGCCCGGCGCCCGGGGCGGTAGTCGCCTAGGTCGTCGATAGTACTGCCGTCAAGCACGAAGGACAGGCCCAGTTCTTCTGCCTTGGCGAGACACAACTCGAAGAGTTCCTTTTTGCAGTGATAGCAGCGATCGGCAGGATTGTGCGAGAAGCCGGGGATGAGGAGCTCGTTGGAGTTAATGACAATGCGCGAGGCCCCGATCTGTTCGGCGAGCTGTTCGGCTTCGCGGAATTCGGATTGCGGGTAGGTGGGTGAGGTGGCCGTGACGGCCCAGGCCCTGTCTCCCAGCACCTCATGGGCAACCTTGAGCAGGAACGTGGAGTCAACGCCGCCGGAAAAAGCAACCAAGACGGAGCCCATGTCCGCCAGGGACCGGCGGAGAGTTTCGTATTTTTTGTGGAGCAGGTCCATGATTGAGTCCTTCTCAGACCTCACCCCCGGAGCTCGCTCTTCGGGGTAAGGGAAAACAAAACCCTCTCCTTGCGGGAGAGGGTGGTTCGCGTTTTATTCCATTTACAATCAAGATGACACGAGATGCCTTCTGGATCGTAAAATGGTTTTAGTCGAAGATCCCGGTGGAAAGATACCTCTCACCGGTGTCACACATGATGGTTACGACATTCTTTCCCTTGCCGAGTGTTCTGGCAAGCTGGAGAGCTCCAAAGAAGTTGGCGCCTGCGGAAATACCGACGAGAAGCCCCTCCACCTTGGCAATCTGTTGTGCCGCTTCAAAGGCCTCGCTATTGGTCACCCGGATCACTTCGTCGTAGATGCCGGTGTTCAGAACATCCGGTATGAATCCTGCTCCGATGCCCTGAATTTTGTGTGGGCCAGGCTCACCGCCTGACAGAATGGGGGAGTCTGCCGGCTCAACTGCGGCGATCCGGACAGCCGGGTTATGTTTCTTGAGTACTTCGCCAACGCCGGTAAGTGTTCCGCCAGTTCCGACCGCGGCAACAAAGCCATCGATGGACAGTCCTTGCATAGCCTCGATGATCTCGGGCCCGGTTGTCTTGCGATGAACTTCCGGGTTTGCCGGGTTTTTGAACTGCTGTGGCATATGGTAGCCATGTTTTGCGGCCAGTTCCTCCGCCTTCTGCACGGCTCCACGCATTCCCTGGTTGCCGGGAGTAAGGATCAATTCGGCTCCGTAGGCGGCCAGGAGTCTTCTCCGCTCGATGGACATGGTATCGGGCATTGTCAGGATCAGCTTGTAGCCCCGCACGGCACAGACCATGGAAAGGCCGATCCCGGTGTTGCCGCTGGTGGGCTCGATGACCGTTGCTCCCGGCTTGAGAAGTCCGTCCTTTTCTGCTGCGTCGATCATGGCAAGACAGATGCGATCCTTGACACTGCCGCCCGGATTGCTGGATTCCATTTTTACATAAATAGTCGCAGCATTCTTTTCTCCAAGCTTGGTGATCCGGACGAGCGGGGTGTTGCCGATCAGATCGAGGACAGAATCATATTTGTGTGCTGGCATAGCTGTCTCCATTGTCATGCTATTGAAAGGTTGGAGCGGCGCAGCGAATGGCAACTGGCGCTTTGTCTCAGGTCTGTCCTATGACATAAACAATCTGTTCTGGCTCGGGAAACAAGAGAATAAAGTCGCGGAGCCTGATTTCAAATGTAGTAGGTGAAACGGTGGTCCTGCTCCCTTTTCACACCGAGAGACTGGCCGCGCTCGCAGAGTGTTTTCAGGGTCATATCGGAAAAGAGTTCATGGAGTTTTTCGCTGGCTTCCTGCCAGACCGTCTGGGTGACGCAACTGCCGTCAAATGGGCATTCTCCCTTTTTTCTAGGTTTCTTCTTACTGGTGCACTCCACAAGGAGGGTATCCCCTTCCGCGGCTTCCAGAATTTCCCGGACGGTAATCAATTCCGGTTTCCTGGCCAGGATGTAGCCACCCTGCGGCCCTCGCTTGCTCTTGAGTATTCCGGCTTTTTTAAAGCTCTGGAATATTTGCTCCAGATAGCGTGGAGATATTTCCTGTCTTCGCGAAATGTCTTTGATCTGCGAAGGAAGGGTGCCTGAATTATAGGCTATGTCGAACAGTGCCCTCAGGCCGTAGCGGCTTTTTGTCGATAATCTCATGAGCGAACTCCTCTGAAGCATACCCTGTGGCGGATCTGCCGGTAGCAGCCGTTTTGCCGGCAGCATTTTTCATAAATTATTGCAGATACTCTATAATATACACATCAATCTTGTCAAGAACGCAAATATATGGTTCGCATATTCTTCATAGATATGCTGAAGATTCCGGGAGTTGTTCTCCGCATGATTATCTGCTACGATTCGCTGAACACTATGAATAGTTTGGGGAGGAACCAATGAAAAAAAGCATCAAGAAGGGGACGTACCTTTTCCCGACGCCCACGGCAATGGTGTCATGTGCTGCAGGGGACGGGGTGCCGAACATTATCACGATTGCCTGGGTGGGTGTCGTCTGTTCCGAACCACCGATAGTTAGCGTGTCGATCAGGCCGGGCAGGTATTCCCATGGTCTGATAAAGAAATCCGGAGAATTTGTGGTAAATATTCCCCGTGAAGGGCAACTCAGGGAACTTGATTTCTGCGGGATGGCCAGTGGCAGGGAGGTAGACAAGTTCAAGGAGCTCGGGTTAACCCCTGTGCCGGGGAGCGAGGTTGCGGCACCCCTGATACTGGAGTGTCCGGTAAATCTCGAATGCCGCGTCATTGACGTCAAAAGCTTGGGAACCCACGACCTGTTCCTGGGCGAGATCGTGGCAGCTCATATGGACGAGGAGGTTATGAACGAAAAGGGAACCATCGATATCGCAAAGCTGAGTCCCATTGCCTATTGTCCACAGGCTTCCCAATACTGGAGTCTGCGGGAAGCGATCGGAACCTATGGCTTTACCGCTGGAAAGAAATAAGGGTTTCGGCAGGTACTGTGGTTGACAGGATACGCGGAATACCCGCTCCTGCCTACTTTTCACCGCTCTAACAGGGGCTGGGCTGGAACTTCCCCGAAGCCTCTCGTAATCGTTCGCCACCCGAGACACTGATCGGGCAACCTGCCGGCATCAGGCGCTTTCCTTACTGTCGCTGTTGTGCCATGAAGCCGTACGAGAGACTCCGAGAAAGCCCCAGCCCAACGGTGGATAGCACTATTTTGGTGTTTCCGGATGAAAACTAAATAGGAATATCAGAGTTTTCCCGTGTTATCTCAGCATCCTTGACGCAGAAGGCATCTCCATATCTGTTGGTCCAACGGTCGCCTTCCCGGAGCGGGAAGGGGACTTCCCTTTGGCCGAGAAAGACTGTTGTATTCCCCAGATATGCAAACCACTCCAGGTTGCCGTTCATCCATAGCCTGTTTTTCAATTCCATTGAGATATCCTCAGGCCGCCAGTTCCGCGGGTTTCTTATCGCTGTTTGGGTAGCCCCCATTCTCCCGTATCCGGTCTGTTTTGGCAAGAAAATGAACGGCACTGCCTTGAGATAAATACCCGCAGTTGGCACAAGTGGTTTTTGCCGTACCGCTCATGGGGACATTCTCCCGGTTGTTTCCGTCGTCGTATTGCGGTAGAGTAGTGTCCAAATCGAAAATGATGGTTTAGGAAAGGTCTGGATCTCGAGTGGTAAACATTGTCCTTTTGACAAATCAGGAGCGACTGATCAGGCTATTCAGCGATTCCGGTATGCAGAATACCGGAAAAATTCGTGTAGCGAGCGGGATTCACGAAGCACTTTCCGCAATTTCTCCCATGAGGCAGAATCTGATTTTTATTCAGGAACGTCTGGGAGAGATGTCGGGAGAACTCCTTGCCTACCGCATGGATGCGGAACTGAAGGGCAAAAAGGTAAAAATATTTCTGTTCGGTGACCCGGAAGCTATTCCGGTGTCTGGCAGAAAGCCATTCAATGCGGTTCTTGACACAGCTTTGAGCGATAAAGAGCTTAGCGCGGCAATTCTCGAAATCCTTTCCGCACCTGCTGCAGGGACGAGAAAAAAGAAGTTCGCAGCAAAGAACAAGCTGCCGCAAAACGCAAGTGAGAGGAAATCTGTTGTTTCGGGTTCGCCTGATCTTGCGGAGACCATTGAAGATGTGGTTGAAATCCAGGGGGCCTCTTCTTTTCGAGCGGTTGATTTTTCCCCGGGGGAACCGTCCCCAGCCACTGATTTGCCCAAGACTCCTTTTCAGGTGAAACTCGAAAGTGCTCTGGACGATGCAAACGGCGCGCACGTTGTGCCGCGGCGGGAGATGCCCCTTTTGCCAGCGGATCCTTTTGCCGGACCGCTTCGGGTTACCTGGGGCAAACCTTCTCTCCTGGAACTCATCCGCGAGCGCGTTTTCCGGCCGAGGTTTCTCATAATTCTTGGAGCGGTGTTTGCTTGTTGCATGGGACTGATGATTTTTCTCTTTTTCCACCAACAGAAACCGGCCGGGACAGCGGCTGCTCCAGGTTCCCTGTCTTCAAAAGCCGGGGAAGAGAGGAGCGAGTCATCCCGTCCCTTTCAAAATATACCCGGTGCACTTCCCGCATTTCTGCCTCGCCAGGCTGCGGACAGCGACTACGGCAAAGCGAATCCGGGCTGGGAGCGCTACCAGGGTCCCTTGACCGAATTCCGGATTTTCCGGGAAAAAGGGCTGATTCGTGCCATCCAGATTATCGACAGGGGTGGGCAGGGAATCAGCCCCGGCCTGCTTTCCTCCGTCTTGAACGAGATAGCCGGTTCCCGCCAGTATGTGATAGAAACAACGGAGCAAAAAGGGACGTACCTCATTGAAAAGGGCAGCGTTATCAATGGAGACCGGATCATTTTCTACCGCAAGGAGCCGGAGCGGTCTGTGAAGGCTTTTGTCCTCGATCTCAAGTAATCACTGCCGGTTTTCAAAAATAGTTTTTTACCACCCTGTCAGAAACGGAGAATTCATGCCAGCTCGAACAGAACAGCATCCCGGCGTTCCGATTATTTGTGGATTGCCTGTTGTGCTTTTTCTGCTCTTCATCCTTGGAAGTGCCGGATGGGTCTTTGGCGCCGGATCGTCATTCGAGATTGATATTGGTGATCTGGACCGGGGGGACGCCGCTTCGAAAGAGGTACAAAAGCCGCAATCACGGCCTTCCGCGAAGAGCCGCGGCACCAGGGCGGTTCCCGAGCCGAAGGTGAAAGGTGCGGGCCGGCAGGAGGGAGAGTACGTAAGGTATACGATACGTTCCGGTGACAACATTTATACGATTCTGACGACACGCTTCGGCATGACAGCAAAGAAGGCAGAGCGCCTGATTCCCGAGATCAAGAGAATAAATGGAATCAGCGACACCTCCGAGCTTCAGATCGGTCAAATCATCTTTCTTCCTCTTACCAGGAAGAAAGTCGATGTTCCTCAAAAAACCGCCCCTGCCCCCGCCCCTGCCCCTGCTCCTGCTCCTGTACCTGCTCCTGCTCCTGTACCTGCCCCAGCAGCCGCAACGGAAAGCCCCGCTCTGGAGACTTCTCCTGCCCCTTC
>Ga0105099_10001501_pt1 | contig 14532 bp, 7 predicted proteins | sample PPLLak3cmMay2015_2_FD_79138 | JGI IMG/M metagenome (GOLD analysis project Ga0105099, IMG submission 79138) | Freshwater sediment microbial communities from Prairie Pothole Lake near Jamestown, North Dakota, USA - PPLs Lake P8 Core (1) Depth... | ecosystem: Environmental > Aquatic > Freshwater >... | reverse complement strand
TGCTTGGAGTAGAGATTAAATTTCAATAATAAGGTATGATTATCGCAAATCTAAATGTAAATAAAAAAGAAACTAATTATGAAACGAATTATTTTAATAATAGTATTAATTCTTCCACTTATTTCGTGTGAGGATTATTTAACCGAATACCCCAAAGATAGATTATCAGAAGTAAACTTCTATAGAACATTGGAAGAAGGAAAGTCAGCAGTTTATGCAATCTATAATCCTATTAGATTTAATTTTGGGAATGGAGAAACGTGTCTTAAAGAAAGAGAGATTTGCGCTGATTATGCATATGGGAGAGGTTCTACAATGCCAATCGGTGGTGAATATATCGGTCTGGATGCAACTAATATTGCAAAAGTAGAAGTCATTTGGGCTTATTTTTATAAGGCCATAAACTATGCGAATATCGCAATTGAAAAAATTTCTGGAATAAATGCAAATGAATTAGATAGAAACGCATTAGTTGCTGAAGCGCGATTTCTTCGGGCATTTTGTTACTTCTACCTAGTAAGGAACTGGGGTCCTGTACCATTACGTATTGATACAAGGGGAGAGGACATCGGAAGAACACCTGTAAACGAGGTATATAATACTATCATTTCTGACTTGCAGGCTGGAGAGAATGACTTACCTTCCGCTCCTCATGAGTATGGTCGTCCAACTAAATGGGCAGCTAAGGCATTACTTGCAGAGGTTTATCTAACAATCAAGAATTGGGAATTGGCAAAAGAAAAGGCGGATGAGATAGTTAAATCTGGGAAGTTTTCGCTTGTAAATGTTAACATTCCTGACGATTTTGATAAGATTTTCGGTGCTTCTGCAAATGGTACTTCGGAAGAGATTTTTTATTTAAAATATAACTACCAAAATGGCACTGCATGGACAAGATTTGGATTATGGAAAGATGATACATTTACTAGAGGTTTGGGGGGCTATGTGTACTATTCCAATCCTAATAATCCATTCATGTTAGGATGGGATGACAATGATTTACGCAAACAATTTGATGTTTTTACTAAATACATAAGCAGAACCACTGGGCAATTAACACAATTACCTTCCACAACTCCTATGCTCTTTAGTAAATTCAGAGATCGCGAAGCACTTACATATAATTTTGCAAATGATTATCCTTATTTACGTTATGCAGATGTACTGTTAATTTATGCTGAAGCTGCTTCACAGGCAAATAATGGACCCACTTTAGAGGCTGTTGAATGTTTAAATAAAATCAGAAGAAGGGCTTATGGATATCTTTCTGATTCACCTTCTCCAGTAGATTATCCAAGTAATGGTTGGACCAATGATTCCTTTATCGACACTGTATTGCAGGAAAGAGCCTATGAGTTTTTATGTGAAGGTAAACGGTGGTTGGATTTATTACGTACTGGCACAGTTGAAGAAGTTATTCTTGCTCACAAAGGGAAGGTAGTTAGCGCGAAACATTTGTTATGGCCAATACCGAAAGATGAAATAAATACTAATCCACTGATAAAACAAGCGGATCAAAATCCTGGTTATTAAAGACTATGAGTAATAACTAATGCGGTTTTACAGGTGGCCGTTTTTCTCAATACTTAAATTCTACTGATGCGTTAATTTTTAAATATTATAATAAATCATATTGTTCTTTGACATTTTGATTGACTTGTCACTCAGTAAGCAACTCCTTAATTGGCGTTTTATCAAAGGCTGATATCAAGGAAATAAATGTTGGTATACTGCCCCTTAAATCAAGCATAGTATGATCTTTTATTGCCCCACAAGAGTAGGTTGCCTTGTGCCCAGCTAGAGCTTAATGCTGAAGGATATTGTTGCTGAGTCCAGTGCAAAGACATCAATTTCAATATCAACATTGAGTATGGAGGTACTGTCAAATATAGGCCTGACCGTCTTTATAAGATACTGTCAAAGCCTGTAAAAATCCTCCACTCTCGTCTCTCGTTTGCTCGTTAAAGAAGAAGTGTTGAACGAACCGGTTCTAAAAATCAAATCCTTGAACTCGATAAATGCCATATTATTTCTTAACGCAGTTTTAAAACTCATATTTATTGACAAACTGCAACACATGAACAAACACATACTTACCTGAGTTCAAAATCTTGCACTCAACTGGGTACAAAACTAAAGGTCAATTCAAATCAAAAAATCAAAGAACAATTGTATCAATTTATTATAAGTATAATATAAATAATAAATCTAAATTAACGCATCAGTAGTATTCTGTAATCAAGAAAGAGTCATTTCATCGCTTCAATGCTACAGGCGAAAGTTTGTTTAGAAAAATCAATTAAAAGCATGAATTATTTGGGAGATCATTAGAATAGCCAAATCTATTGAATTTCTAGTTATGGAATAACATTTTATTGAACTCAAGGGAAAATAGATAATAAGAAAAATGATGGAATATTTCTTCAAATATTTATTAATAGTGCTATTTATAAGTGTTTTGTGTTCTTGTTCTACAAGTCATGAAAGTGTGCAAGATAAGTATAAGGTACTTAAATATGATGGAGGCCAGATACTAAATAAATTTCTAATTGAAATTGCTAACACCGAGTTCGAAAATCGGCGTAAAAGAATATCGGATGGACTTAAAAGTCCCGAGGAAGTTAAGAATTATATTGAGAATATTAAAAATGATTATTTGGGGCTTATAAAAATTAATGAATTGAATAAAACTCCACTTAATGCAATAATAACCGGTGAAATTCACTGTGAGGATTACCGTATCGAAAAGGTATCATTTGAAAGTCGTCCAAATCATCATGTAACAGGCAATTTATATATCCCCGCAAATAAAAAAGGGCCATTCCCATCTGTTTTGGAAGTATGCGGTCACTCTAACAACGGTAAGGCACATGGTGATTATCAAAGGCTAGCAATATTGTTTGCCAAGAATGGTTTTATAGTATTTGTAATCGATACTTATGGGCAGGGAGAACGTTATCAGATACTTAACTTAGAGAATGATACACTTAATCCAAATCCAACGGTTACTCACACACAACTTGATATTGGATGTATGCTTACAGGTTCTGATATTGTTTCGTACCAAGCCTGGGATAATATAAGAGCTATTGATTATTTATGCAGCCGCCCAGAAGTAGATAAGGAGAAGATAGGTGTTACTGGGCATTCAGGTGGAGGTACTCAAACGATGTTTTTAATTGGGTTAGATGCCCGGATTAAAGTTGCAGCCATTTCTTGCGGACTCCAGACACGAGAAAGGATGTTTACACTTAATGGGCCGGCTGATGGTTGTCATCACCTTGCAGGTGAAGGCCTTAAAATGTTAGAGTATTCAGATTATATAATCCTATCTGCACCTAAACCCATTCTTATTCAGGCTGGAGAAAATGATACTCTGTTTGATATTAATGCCGTTTCTTTTACTTTCCGTGAGGCAAAAAGGTTTTATAAAGAATTAGGTGTTCTTGATCGATTGGATCTATTTGCTGAAGATAGCGGACATAGTATTAATAAGGTATCGCGTGAAGCTGATGTCTGGTGGTTTAAAAAATGGCTTCTAAAGGACAATAGTAAGGTTACAGAACCAAAATTAATTCTTCAAAATGAGAAAGATTTATTTGCGACAAAGACGGGACAAGTTAAAACTGAGTATCTACAAGAGAAATCTCTTGTAGATATTAACATACAATTAGCAAATAATTTTGAAAACCAACGGAAACTTTTTTGGAAAAATAATTCAAAACAGAACTGTATTTCAAAAGTAAAAGAATTGATAAACTATAAGAATGATTTTGATAAAAATGATGTTAAAGTCGTACATGTGGGAGAGATCAATGAGAACGATTTCCAAATTCAAAGATTGCAAATAACAAGCCGAGATGGTTTCCCTCTTCCAACCATTATGTATGTTCCCAAAAGCAATTCAAATACGCTATCTGCTGCACTTTATCTTGACGATAAGGGAAAAAGCAGCATAGGTTCCGACTCTGTTGTGAATAATCTTGTTAAGAGTGGTAAAATAGTACTTGCTGTCGATCTCAGAGGTTTTGGAGAAACTGAAGATAATCCAGCCCATCTTAGAGAAAACTGGACTAAATGGAATGATGATCATCGTATAGTACAAACTTCTCTGCATGTTGGCCGGCCGCTCTTAGGTCAGCGTGTTGGGGATGCAATCGATGTCTTGAATTATATGTTTTTAAATCCCAGGATAAATAATTCAGATATCGAACTTATTGGCGTTGGACATTGCGGCCCTGTTGCTTTGCACGTGGCCTCAATTGATACCCGGATTTCGAGCGTTAAGATTATTCACTCAATCTCTTCTTGGATGGATATAATCAGGGAACCATTAGCAAGAAATCAACTAAAAAATGTTGTACCTGGTTCAATGAAGTATTATGATTTATCAGATCTTAAAAATTCTATTTTCCCCAGACCTGTGAAAATCATAGAACCTGTTGATGCTTGTGGAAGATTAATACAATGATTGGGATTTAGGATATTGCTACTGTTAATTTTGAAAAGAAAATGATATGAGTACCAATTTAAAAGATCTGATCTTCATGTTTGGACTGTTGTTATTTACAACGACAAATGAAGTTTTTTCCCAGAAAATCGATTTCTATATGGAACCCAAGTCTATTGTTGACCACTACAAATTTGTGGGTAATCATCGTGAGGAGAGTATGTGGAGTGCCATTTACGGAGCCAAGAGTGGTAAAATTTATATTGGTTTGTGTACACATGCTGAGGCGGCCCAATTTTATGAATTCGACCCGCCAACAAAAACAATGCGCCATATAGTAGATTTGACCGAACTGCACCAAGAGAGGGGTGAAGGGATCAATACCAACGGTAAGATCCATGTCCGTATGGGTGAAGACAATGAAGGTAACATCTATTTTGCCGGTCTTAATGAAGATACTGGCCCCGAATGTATTGACCCATCCAGTTACAAAGGTGCCTTTTGGTACCGTTACAATCCAAAGCTGAACAAAGTAGAAGTTCTTGGGAAAATCAGCAGGCTTTTCGGTTTACTGGGTATGGTATATGAACCCAATTATAATCGGTTATATGGACTAGCGGAAGATGGCCATCTGTATATGCATGAGGTTAAAATGGGTATAACTCGAGATTTAGGGAAAGTAGATGATTGGGACATTTGCCGTACAATCTTTGCCGATGACAAGGGTAATATTTATGGTTCTTTCCCGGTAGGTCAGATATGGAAATATGATCCGTTAAAAGATGAAGTTATTGATTTTCCATATATCCGTTTACAATATGATATGAGGGTACTACCACGTACCATGTCCAAACCGATGATTGACCGAAAAGTTATCTGGCGGGTGATTGAATGGGATCCAGAAGAAAAAGTGGCTTATGGTATTATAGGCGGAAACACTATGCTTTTCAGGTATGACGTACACAAGGGTGATGAAGGAGAAATTCAATATTTAACCACCCTTTGTGCACCACAGTACTGGGATGAGAGTAATCCACGGATGATCCCCTTTTCCACTCTGGCACTGACCATATCAAAAGATCGTATTATCTATTATGCTCCAACAGGTTTAAGTTCGTTTGACTATGAGGGTAATTCGTGGGATGTGAAAGATGAAGAAAATTTCCAAGCAAAAATGTCCGGAGAGTATTATCCCCCAGTTTCGTACCTGATCAGTTATGACCTTCGGACGAAAGAGCGTAAATCGCATGGGAAAATTATAACAAGAGAGGGCAATAATGTATACGGACTTGGAGGTGCATGTACAGGTGCAAAAGATGGGAAAATCTATTTCGTTGGAGCCATAGAAGAAAAGAACAAGGAATATGTGGTTGGCAAGGTTGGTCGGCGATGGCCTTTTAGTATGGGATTGATTTCCTACGATCCAAATGAAAAACACTAATTATGCCAGGATTATATCAACATCTGATTTCATATTAATAATTGAATAACCATGAAAAACATTCTATATATCTGTCTATTCGTTATCCTCTTAATAACAAGTAAAATAGTTACCGCCCAGAAGTGTGTCAATCCAAATTTTGAGGCACATCGTCTTGATTACCGTGATCTTGGTTATCCTACAGCCACTGAGATTTCGGCGGATAATACTCCGATAGCCTCATTGTTGGCACATTCCAACGGTAAGGTCTATGGAGCAACATCAGGAAAGCAGTCGTACCTTTTTGTATATGATTACATGACCAATAAGGTATATCCGCTGGGTAAAATACCCGGAAGCAGCGGTGTCCACCACAGTCTGGTTGAAGGAGATAACGGCTTTATATACATTGGCACGGGGTTGAACGAATTGACACCGATCACTCTCACACGGGAAGTTCCTTTTGGTCGAAGGATGATAGAAACACAATTGTGGGAAGACATTAAAAATAAATACAAAAATTTCGAAGGTGGACGGTTGTTTATTTACGACCCCAAAGAAGGTGATAACCATGTATATCTTCCCGAAGATACGGCTCATGTAAAAGACCTTGGAATTACAGTTCGCGGAAATTCTGTTTACACATTAGCCATCAATGTTGCTAAAGATCGGATCTATGGTATTACCTATCCAGATGCCATTTTTTTCGAATATGATATTAAGAGTAGAACTTTTAAAAACCATGGTCCCTGGTTGAATATTAAATCCTACTCAGGGCCGGAGCGAAGTTGGCGTAGCACTCCCCGCTCATTGATATGCCTGCCTGATGGAAGGGTATTTTCTTCAGGAGACTACGGGTTGATGTACTATTTTAACCCATCAAAAGGAAAAATACAGGAAACAATGATGCGAATTCCCGGTGAGTATTGGATCACCCAAAAATATGACGCATATCCGGTTGTTGAACAATTACTTCCTGATAGTAAAGGCAGAATTCTGGGAAGTACCAGCGATGGCTTTCTTTTCAGGATCGACCTTGAGGCAGGTAAACTAATTGTATTGGGCAAGCCGATGGTAGAACGCCGTGTTCGTGCAATGACCTTGGGGAATGATCAACAAATTTATATGATATGTGGAGAAAAGGATAATGTATGCCGGATGTTTTCATATGATCTTTCAGAGAAGAATGAAGGCTTCAAAGATTATGGCGTTCTAGGTGTTGACCGCAGCCCATATTACGCGAAAATCGGGTACCAGTTTGATGCTATGTGTACTGTTGCTGATGGGACCATTTTTATCGGAGAAAGCGACCGAAGGGCAAAGCTGTTCTTTTATGTACCCGGTGGAAATATTTTCCCTGGGGTTTTAAATCCGACTAATCCCCAATAATTATCGCAAAACAGATGGATATTGTGCCAATTATACTGTGTAATACTATTTTAATGCTGGTAGCTGTGATTTCACCACACAGCTGCCAGCATTCAGATAGTGACAAAAAGATATTTTCCACATATATAGGAGAGATAATTCAGCCCTATTGGTTATCTGCCAAATGGAAAAAGGAGAATTGTATTTTCATCGATGGTGAAAAGACCGGAAGTGAAAACAAAATGTTTGTCCTCTCCCAGTGGAACAACGACTCGCTGTACTTTTTCTTCAAGGTTACGGATAACGACTTGCGGGGTTACCAGACGAAACAAGACCACTCTCTATTGTATCTCGATGATATGGTAGAAGTATTGTTTGACACTCGTAACGATAAAGACAGTTGCTGGGCCGAAGATGACATAGTCTATCATGTAAATCTGTTGGGAGTGAAGAAGGATGACAGGGGATCTGTCGGGTGCGTGACTAATCCTGCATGGAATGGGAATGCAGGGATTAAAATTCAGATTAATGGCACTTTGAACGATACTGTTGATATTGATTTAGGTTACATGGTTACGCTGAGCTTCCCATGGTCAGAACTTGGTCATAAACCTTACACAGGATTAACAATCGGGATTGACTTCGCCAATGGCGATAACGATGGTAAAGGCCGCCAACTCTTTGACTGGGTTGATGCCAGACCTATGCGTTATTCATATGCTTATGGAAACTTGGTATTAAAGAAAACTTAACTCACTATTAATCGACTCTATACGAGGAAAGAGCGTGCTTGAATGAATTATAATGAAAGGATAAGAAACACTAAAAATGTAAACAGGGCTATTATGTGAGGATAGAATTATGTTCAAACATTTTTGAAAAATATTATTAATGAATAAAAATACTTTTCAATTGTTATAATAAATTTTAAAAATCCCTTATTGGGTTGGTAGTTTACTTTTTATTCATTCTTATAACCTGTTAATTATGTCAGATGGATTACTAGCATTAATAGCTTCTTTTCCTATCATTACTATTTTTGTACTAATGGTAGGTTTTCGATGGCCAGCCACCAGAGCAATGCCCCTTGCTTTCATTATTACCGTCATTATTGCTTATTTGGTCTGGCATACTCCTTTCAACCTGATTATTGCTTCAGGCATAGATGGAATTATTATTGCATTAAACATTTTGATAATTGTTTTTGGGGCTTTGACCGTACTATTTACCTTAAGGGAGAGTGGAGCATTGGCAGCCATCAATAAGGGATTTACGGGCATATCACCCGATAGACGTGTTCAGGCAATTATCATAGCCTGGCTATTCGGTGGTTTTATTGAAGGTTCTGCAGGCTTTGGCACACCGGCTGCATTAGCTGCTCCATTGCTGCTATCACTTGGATTTCCTGCTTTAGCAGCAGCAATGGTTGCACTTATTTTAAATTTTACACCTGTCTCTTTCGGCGCAGTCGGAACGCCAACATTGATTGGAGTGGGAATGTCTCTGGATACTCCGGAAATTCATCAAACCTTACTCAATGCCGGGTTGAGTTATAGTGATTTTATAAATCAGGTGGGTATATGGACCGCTTTACAACATGTAATACCTGGAATTTTACTCCCTCTTTTTGCAGTTGTAATGATGACCCGGTTTTTTGACAAAGAAAAAAGTATTAAAGCAGGGTTAGCAATCTGGCCATATGCCATTTTTGCCGGTCTATGTTTTGTTGTTCCTTACCTTCTGGTTGCAATGTTGCTCGGACCAGAATTCCCCAGCCTTCTGGGAGGTTTGATCGGTCTTGTTATTCTTATCCCTGCTACAAAAGCAGGGTTTCTAAAGCCAAAAACAGTATGGGATTTCCCAGTTAAGAATAAATGGGAGAGGGATTGGACAGGATCAATTTCAATGTCAATAAGCGAAAATAGAAATAATATCTCTATTCTTCGTGCATGGATTCCATATGCAATAATTGGAACTCTATTGGTTTTAACTCGGGTCAGATTTTTACCATTTGGAGACTGGATAAAATCGGTCAGCTTTAATTACAATAATATTATAGGGACTTCTGTTAGTGGCAAATTTGAACCTTTATATATTCCTGGAATAATGCCTTTCCTCTTTGTAGCCCTGTTATGTATTCCTATTTATAATATGAAAAAGAAACAGGTGGAACTTGCCTGGGGTGAAGCGATTAAACGAATAAAAAATCCTTTTATTGCTCTGGTTTTTGCTGTTCCATTGGTCAGGATTATGATGCAAACAAGTAATAGTTCAGGGGATTTGGCCAGCATGCCAATTGCTATGGCGATATTTATAACCAAAATTTTTAAGGGAGCATGGCCGCTGGTTGATCCTTTTGTAGGTGCATTAGGAGCGTTTGTGGCCGGTTCAAATACCGTTTCTAACATGTTATTCTCTTTGTTTCAGTATTCCATAGCCGAACAACTTGGTATTTCAAGGATCATTGTTGTTAGCTTACAGAATATCGGAGGAGCTCTCGGAAATATGATCTGTGTCCATAATATCATTGCAGCCTGCGCCACTGTAGGTTTAGTAGGAGTTGAGGGACTCCTGATAAAAAGGAACCTTATTCCAATGACTATCTTTGGAATAATAATTGGATTAATTGGTTTAACCCTGGTTTATTTTGTAGTTCCAGGATTATTTTAATATTATGTTTCATTGGTATCACTTAAAACACATGCGAATTGGGAAATTTTCAAGCAGGGAAAATCCTCTGTTCGAGGGATACAGCCTCAGCCTTTAGAAATTATGAAATGGATGATGATCCGATAGTCAATTACAGGTATTCAAATAAATGTTTAATTTATAATTAACACCGGTTCATCAATGTTAGCAGAGAAATATTTAACATTATACACAAAATTAACTGGCAGAGTTGACAAAAGCCGGATATTTCATGATCCTCTTAGTACGTTAGCATTTGGTGCTGATGCAAGCTTCTACAAGCTAACACCTAAAATGGTCATAAAAGCCATTGATGAAAATGAGGTATCATTTTTACTCCAGGAGTGTGCAAAACTATCAATACCTGTTACATTCCGCGCCGCGGGCACGAGTCTTTCAGGACAATCTATCTCCGATTCTGTCATGATCATTATAGGTGAAAAATGGAAAAAATTTCAGGTATTGGATAATGGAAAACAAATCCGTATGCAACCAGGTTTGATTGGGGGTAAAATAAACGCCATTTTGGCTCCATATGGCAGAAAAATCGGACCTGATCCCGCCTCTATTAATTCTGCGACAATAGGTGGCATAGTAGCAAATAATGCAAGTGGAATGAGTAGTGGCACGGCTAGAAATTCAACCAATACAATTGAAAGTCTTCGATTAGTCTTAATTGACGGAACAATTCTTGATACTGGTAACAAAAAAAGCAAAGAGGAGTTCCTGCGGTCACACCCCCAATTTATAGAAGAAATCAGGTCTCTTGCAACATCAACAAAAAACAATTCAATTCTTGCTGATAAAATCATCAAGAAGTATAAAATTAAAAACACAACCGGATATAGTATCAATGCCCTAATTGACTTTACCGATCCATTCGAGATCATTGAACATCTTATGATTGGATCAGAAGGTACACTGGGCTTCATTTCCGAAATAACCTTAAACACAGTTATTCTGCAACCTTTTAGGGCAAGTGCATTAATCATCTTCCCTGATCTTGAAAAAGCATGTACAGCAGTAACAATACTGAAATCATCTCCTGTGACAGCTGTTGAGCTGATTGACCGGTCCGGGTTATTGTCTATTGAAAATGATGAAGGTATGCCTCTGTTTTTAAAAAGACTGACAGGGAATGCTTGCGCACTGCTGGTTGAAACTTCAGCAGAAATAAAAACAGATCTTAATAAACAGATTGAAATAATAGTTAAAAATATAGAAGATATTCCAACTGAATTTCCTTATAATTTTACAGATAATCCGGAGGAATACAATTTATACTGGAAGATGCGGGGGGGACTTTTTCCAGCTGTTGGTGCTATGCGTAAAAAAGGTACAACAGTTATTATTGAAGATGTTGCATTTCCAATTAATCAGTTGGCAGCAGCTACCATGGATCTGCAAAAACTTCTTCATAAATTCGCTTATAGAGATGCGGTCATTTATGGACATGCACTTGAAGGAAATTTACATTTTATATTTAGCCAGGATTTTGGAATACAGGCAGAGGTTGATAAGTATGAAAAACTAATGTTGGAAGTTTCTGATCTGGTAATAAATAAATATGACGGATCTTTAAAAGCAGAACATGGTACCGGACGAAATGTAGCTCCTTTTGTAAAAAAAGAATGGGGTGATGAAGCTTATAGTTTAATGGAAAAAATTAAAACAATCTTTGATCCTGACAATATACTAAATCCGGGGGTTATTCTTAACCCTGATTCCAAGATACATCTCAAAAATCTCAAACCTATTCCTGTTGCAAATGATATTATTGACAAATGCATAGAATGCGGATTTTGTGAAACTTCATGTGTCGCGGCAGAAATGACACTCTCCCCTCGCCAAAGAATAGTTGTCTACCGCGAAATGGTGTCATTGGCAAGAAGTGGTCAGGAACCTCATATTGCTGCCTCACTTGCAAAATCGTATTCTTATGCAGGCAATAAAACATGTGCCACCGATGGTTTATGCGCAGTCGGTTGCCCCGTTAAGATTGACACAGGGAAACTTATAAAATGCCTACGGGCCGATGAAATAGGGAAAAAACAAAACAGAGCACTCTGGCTTGCCGACAGGATGGGCAAGGTAACAGTATGGGCAAGAATGGGCCTATCATTTGTTAACTTTATTCATTCTATACTAGGGACAACTGTTCTGTTCGCCTTAGCGGAAGGTCTGAGGAAAATTTTAGGCAATATGATCCCTTACTGGACCCCCTATATGCCTACAGGATCCAAAAAAATAAAATCACATAATATTCAAAATCCAGATAATTCCCGTAAAGTTGTATATTTTCCATCATGTATAAACCGATCTATGGGAGTTTCTAAAGACTATAAGGATGAAATTCAACTAACGGAAAAGGTGAGACAGCTAATACTAAAAGCTGGATTTGATATTATTTACCCTGATAATATGAACAACCTTTGTTGTGGAATGGCATTTTCCAGTAAAGGTTACACAATTACAGGTGAGAAGAAATCAAATGAATTAGAGGCTGCACTTATTAAAGCTAGTAATAATGGAGAATATCCTGTGCTTTGCGATATGAGTCCATGCCTGTATACAATGAAGGAAAACATGAATTCAATCCTAAAACTTTACGAGCCAGTTGAGTTTATATCTGTTTATCTCTTACCGTATTTGGTTATTACACCAATTGATGAGGTAATTACAGTATTCCCTGTTTGCAGCATGAAAAAAATGGGATTAGATATGAAAATGGTTGATTTGGCAAAGATTTGTGCCACAAAGGTTATCGTTGCCGAAACAAATTGCTGCGGATTTGCCGGAGACCGTGGTTTCTTCTACCCTGAATTGAACAAACACGGATTACGCAATTTGAAAGCTCAGTTACCCGATTCTGTTAAACAAGGATATTCCACCAGTCGTACATGTGAAATTGGATTGAGTTTGCATTCCGGTATTTCTTACAAATCAATTGTTTACCTTGTCGATAGGGTGAGTAGCTCAAAAAAAACACAAACAGAAAAGCATCACTTCAAAGTTGAAAAATATTGAGAATAGAATTATTAGATTTTTGTAATATGAACATATTAATTAAGTACTCATCAAAGAGTTATTAATACATGTTATTGGAAGCAACCTTCTGTCTAAGATTTATGGAAAACTCTTAGGAGATTAAGGTTATATCTTACATTCTCTATTTGAAAAACGATTCATAGATGGATGCATCTAATTTGTAAAACCCTTTTATTATTTTGAAATTGGCTTAATCCTTCAAAGAATAACACGTGCATTATATGGAACTGCTTCAGGTTGACAAGATTTATGACACAAAGATTACCAAGCTGAAGATGCTATCAAGATAATAGATTTACCAATTGGGCTTAGAAAACCAAAAGAGACAGAGACTTAATATTAGAAACGACTCATGAGAAGAATTATTATTGCTCTTACATTATTATTTCAGTTTTTTATTTGCTTCGGGCAAATAAAGACCGCAAAAATATTTTCCGATAATATGGTTCTTCAGCGAGAAATTAAAATTCCAGTATGGGGTAAAGCAACACCACATGAGATAATAACTGTGAGGTTAAATTCTGCTGTTGTTTCAGCAACTACTTCTGATAGTGGGTCTTGGATAGTTTACTTACCGGAATTTGATGCAGGTGGACCATTCAGTTTAATTGTGAAGGGAAGAACAGACAGTCTTGTTTATAAGAATGTCCTGATTGGAGATGTGTGGTTTGCCTCTGGTCAGTCAAATATGGAGCACCCAATGGCAGGCTGGGAGTTTATTCCTCATTCAGCGGTAAAAAATTATAAAGAAGAGATACTTGATTCTGATTACCCGGAGATACGCTTTTTTACCGTTCTAAAATTTCCGGCACCTGTAGAACAGGATGATCTTATCAGAGGCAAATGGGAAATAGCAAATTCTGAATCTGTTGCCGGATTTTCATCAACAGCATGGTTTTTTGCAAAGGAATTGTCACAAAAACTGAAAATACCAATAGGTATTATCAATTGCTCATGGGGCGGAACTCCTATAAGTACCTGGATGGCACGGGAATCACTGGAACATTTCAAAGATTCCTTAAACTTACCTGATATTCCTGACAAATTTAATCAGAAAGAATGGACCCTAAAGATAATGGAGTTACTTGAAAAAAACTGGGAGCGCCGCAACCAAATCAGTTATCCGGTGGCTGGTTTGCCGGAAGAAATAAACAGAAATGATTTTGAAGATTCATCATGGAACACATATACTCTTTTGGATAGCAATAAAAAATTCGGGAATATTGTCTGGTTAAGAAAAAAACTGGTTATTTCCAAATCGTTAACCAAACAAAAGCTGAAACTGAGCCTTGGGTTTCTGAACAGACAGAGTCAGATTTTTCTCAACGGCACAGAGCTTGGTTACTTTCAGTATCCGAAACCGATTATTGTAGATATTCCCCGAGACTTAATTCATCCAGGAGATAATATACTGACTATCCGGTTAACTAATTTTTTGAGAGGTGCAGAAGTGTTTGGTAACGGTGAACAATTTTTTATTTCTGATTTCGATAGTTTATTATTTATCAACATCGCTGAAAACTGGAAAACAAATGATCAGATTGAACAAATTATTCCG
>Ga0105099_10001500_pt1 | contig 14539 bp, 10 predicted proteins | sample PPLLak3cmMay2015_2_FD_79138 | JGI IMG/M metagenome (GOLD analysis project Ga0105099, IMG submission 79138) | Freshwater sediment microbial communities from Prairie Pothole Lake near Jamestown, North Dakota, USA - PPLs Lake P8 Core (1) Depth... | ecosystem: Environmental > Aquatic > Freshwater >... | reverse complement strand
CGCACGGCTTTACCCCGACAAAATTCCTGCAAAACGAGCTTATCGCCGTATTCAACGCGAAATTGCGCACAAGCGATACGCTGTTTCTTCTGCCGATCTACTATGCGGGCGGAACGGTCTCAAAGGAGATATCGTCCCGCGACATCGCCGCGGGATTAAAAACCTGCAAAGCAAAAATCTTCACTCCTGAAAACAGAGATGAGGCCATAACGCACATTGCCTCCGAGGCCGCACGCGGCGACCTCGTCGTATCGATGGGCGCGCGCGACCCCTCGTTGCCGGCCTTCGCAAAAAGTATCGCGCAGGAAATCGATGCCCGGCACGAATAAGGCGGTTTGGGTGCATCCTTAATTTCAGGCAAAAATTTCCTTCGTGCTGCTCAACCCCGCGTCAAACGCGGGATTATACTCCATGGTAACCGGAATCGTTTTTTTAAACGCAACAGGTAAAAAAATATCGATTACGATTATCCCATCGCGGGCTCTGGGACGTAGCGAGTACGAGCACGAAAAAACCCTGATTTCATCAAGAAAAGTCTGCCTGTAATTAAGGCCTTACCCGGCGTTTTTACAGCTCACCAATGATCTTACCTGCTTTACCGAAACATGCATATTGTATTTTATGTAACGCTTTTTACCTGGGACGCGGCGTGCAGACGCACATCTCTCGATCCGGTTTTTCGGTGAATGGCGACGTCAGGACTCGTATGTAACAACTATTCCTGCATCGACGATCGTTGTATCTGTGCATAGCAGTAAGGAGACATTTTGCATAACACCTCTTTGATTAGAAATTTCTGTATTATTGCCCATATCGACCACGGCAAATCAACGCTTGCGGACCGGTTTCTCGAATTAACGCAGACAATACTAAAAAACAAAATGAAAGAGCAGGTTCTTGATGACATGGACCTGGAGCGGGAACGCGGTATTACCATTAAATCCCACCCCATCCGCATGCTCTACAGGTCAAAGAGCGGCGAAGAATATTATTTCAATCTTATCGACACTCCCGGGCACGTGGATTTTTCCTATGAGGTCTCGCGCTCGCTGGCTGCATGCGAAGGAGCCATTCTGGTGGTGGATGCTGCTCAGGGCATAGAAGCGCAGACGATCAGCAATACCTACCTTGCGCTGGAAGCCGACCTTGCCATCATTCCCGTTATCAATAAAATCGACCTCCCGATGGCCCGGACAGACGTTGTGAAAAACCAGATGACGGAACTCTTTTCGTTCAACCCGTCGGATATCGTTCTGTGCAGCGCAAAAACAGGCATAGGAATCGACGACCTTCTTGAAAAGGTTATTCAATGCGTGCCGCCGCCGCGGGGAAACACCTCAAACCCGCTTCAGGCGCTGGTATTTGACTCAAAATTCGATTCATTCAGAGGCGTGGTGGCGTATGTCAGGGTATTTGAGGGTGAATTGAAAAAAGGCGATATCATCCGGCTCCTTTCCAACAACAACGAGTATGAAGTCGACGAGGTCGGCTATTTTAAAATGAAACGCTTCCCGTTGCACTCTTTGAGCGCAGGCCAGGTCGGGTATATCATTGCCAACATCAAAACAATCTCCGACCTAAAAATAGGCGACACCATTACCCTGAAAAATAATCCTGCGGCGAAACCGATCAAGGGATATAAAGAGGTTAAACCCATGGTTTTCAGCGGGCTCTACCCGGTTGACAAAGCTGATTACGAGAACCTGCAGAACGCCCTGGAAAAACTCAAACTCAACGACTCCTCGATCAGCTATACGCCCGAAACGTCCGAGGCGCTCGGCTTCGGTTTCCGCGCCGGGTTTCTGGGGCTGTTGCACATGGAAATCATTCAGGAGCGCCTCTTCCGTGAGTACGGGGTGAACATAATCACCACGATTCCGAACACTAAGTATGAAATCAAATTGTCGACCGGCGAGACGGTCTGGATAGAAAGCCCCAGCAGGATTCCTCCGGCCGGCAAATTGGAGCATATCAGCGAACCGGTGGCAAAGGTGCAGATCATAACGCCCACGGAGTTTGTGGGACAGATAATGAAATTGTGCGAGAACAAACGCGGCAGGATGGCCACCATGGAGTATATCGAGCCGACCCGCGTATGCCTCGATTATCACATCCCCTTTGCCGAGCTTATCACCGACTTTTTTGACAAGCTGAAAAGCTGCTCCCGCGGGTACGCCTCCATGGATTACGAACTTGACAGATATGAGAAAAGCGACCTTATCAAGCTGGACATCCTGATCAACGGATCGCCGGTAGACGCCTTTTCGGCCATTGTCCACCGGGACCAGGCCTATACCTATGGGCAGGCCATAACCGTGCGGTTGAAGGACCTCATACCCCGCCAGATGTATGCGGTCGCGATTCAGGCTGCCGTCGGCTCACGCATTATAGCCCGCACCACGGTAAAGGCGTTCAGAAAGGACGTCACGTCGAAATGCTACGGCGGCGACATCACGCGCAAACGGAAGCTGCTGGAAAAACAGAAGGAGGGCAAAAAGCGCATGAAGCAGGTCGGCGACGTCGAAATCCCCCAGGAGGCATTCCTGGCTATTTTAAAAAGGGAGTAATATTCCGGTGAACACCGAAACGAACCAGCCAGCCCATTTTGACGTATATCTTACGCTCTACCGTTCCTGCAGGGTGCTCGTCGTTATTCTGATAACCGGACTGGCTGTTAAATACGCACTTGTTGACACCGCGCTTATACGGACCGGTCACCTGTCCCCTTCAATTCTGAAGGGTGATCGCGTCCTGCTGAGCAGGATTCAATATGCCGTGCCGTTCAGATTCATTTTTCACCCCCGCTGTGGCGATCCGGTGCTGTTCATGCACCCCATACTGAAGGAGAAGGCCGGCAGCCTCCGCATAGCCGGCGCTCCGGGGAACTGTATCGTCATAAGCAACGGCACTTTTTCGAATATAGACAAACCCGGCCTGGCATTTGCGCAAAAACGGGTGGAAGAGGTCACGCTGCCCCCCGAATATTCGCCGCGGGACAATATGAAACCGTACCGCATCCCGAAACCAGGAGATACGGTAAAGATCGATACAGTACCGATACGGGAGCTACTCTTCTTCTATTCACTGATAAAACAGGAGAATCCTGACAGAGAGTATTCAATCAAACCCGTTCTCTGTATAGACGACTCTTGTACCGGCGAATATTTTATAAAGGATTTCACGCTCTACAGCGGCGCACTGAACCGGATACCCGATTCATTGTATGCCGACTGGTTCTTCTGGGATCGCCTCGAGGCGTATTGTATCTCCAAAGGCGGCGCCGACAAAATCAGATTAACCTTTTCCCTGCACCACGGCCAGACGCCCCTGCAACAGTATGTCGTGAAGAAAAAGTTCTATTTTTTACTCTCCGATGCCTGGTGTAACGGATATGATTCCCGGTATTTCGGCCCGGTCATCGGTTCATCCATCAGGGGGAAGATAATCGGGGTGCTCTGGTCGTTTGCTCCGGATAAAGCGTTTTTCAGGGGCTTGAGGATGAGAAGGATTTGTAAAATTATTTAATCATCATGAAAAAACAAAAACAACATATTGTATTTTTCTATATATGAAAAAAAGACGCAATTTAAACTATGTACATTCATGCAATCGGCAGGGCCGTTCCTCATGAGTAATACCATGTATATGCCTCAAAAGGCAATAGCTATTTACAGCGTCGGGCTTTTGGGAGGTTCCATCGGCCTTGCCCTGAAAAATTCCGGGTATAAGGGAAAAATAATCGGCCTCTCTTCTCCAGCCTCAATCAAGACAGCAAAATCGCTCGGCTGTATCGATGAAGGATACCCCTATGATGCATTACGTGAAATCATCAAAGAAACCGATATCATTTTTCTTTGCTCTCCGATCATGGCTATAATAGACTCCATGAAAAAACTCGCGTCCATGGATCTGCCGGAAAACCTTATTATTACCGATGTCGGAAGCACAAAAAAAGAGATCTGCCAGATCGCAAAAAAAGTTTTTCCCAGGCATGTCCATTTTATCGGCGGCCATCCTATGGCCGGCTCCGAAAAAAAAGGGGCTTCCGCCTCGGACCCGTATCTGTTTCAGAATGCGATCTATGTTCTTTCACCGCCAACCGAAAAGCCGGCGGACGCCGATGTCAGGCTCTCCCGCTTTCTGGAAAAATATCTGGGCTGCAGGCACATATTTTTGAAACCGGAAACACACGACACCATCGCGGCGACCGTAAGCCATGTACCGCACATACTTGCCGTTGCGCTGGTGAATGTCGCGCAAAACATGGAAGGGCGGATTCCCGGTACGCTGCAGCTCGCCGCCGGCGGATTCAGGGACCTTACCCGCATCGCCTCGTCGTCGTATAAAATGTGGCACGATATCTTTCTTACCAACAAAAAAACCATCGCGCCCCTGCTGGATCAATGTATCGAACTGTTATCCTCCCTCAAAAAAAAGTTGGCCGACGACGCTCTGGAGGAGCATTTCAACAATGCGTTTGAGACACGGAAAAAAATCCCCCTTCACCATAAAGGATTTATCAGCCCCCTCTGTGAGATTTTGGTGCTGGCAAAGGACCAGCCCGGCATTCTCGCTTCGATGACGACTCTCATGGCGAGGGAACATCTCAATATCAAGGATATCGAAGTCATTAAAATGCGGGAGGGGGAAGGCGGCACGATAAAAATGGCATTCGACACTCACGACACCGCACGCAGGGCGATAGAAACCCTGGTTACAAACGGATTTTCCGCCTGGGAAAGGAAATAAGAGCTGTGCTTCAGATACAAAAGGTTAAAGAGATACGGGGACGGGTGGAACTGCCGCCCAACCCCGACCTGTTCCTGTTGACACTGTCCATCGCACTTGCAGCGAAGAAAAGCGTCCGCATAACGCCGGTAAGCGCAACGCCGCTGATACACCAGATACAAGAATCGTTCGCGCAACACCTCGACATAGTCCATGAAGATACGTGTTGCCGGGTGAGCCCGAAAGCGGATGCCGGGCTTATCCTTATGCCCCAAACCGGCAGCCAGTTCGATGATTTTATCGTATTCCTTTTTCTGGGGTTGCAGAAAACAGTGGCTCTTAAAAATCTGTCGCCGAAAAAACTTGCGTTGTGGCAGCAGAGAGCCGCCGGTTTCGGATGCAGGATCGAGTCGAAACAATTCGATGATGCAACCACGGGCCTCTATCTGGCGTCATTTGACGCCTTCACGGCGCCCGCGGAGCCGCTCGACCAGAATACCATACACCCCTGCATGGGGCTTGCACTCGGCCTGAATAAAAAAATCCAGGGTACGCTCGAGCAGCAGTTTCATACGCCGCTGCGTCACATCCTTCCCCGGTTCGGCTATGAGTTGACGATAAAGGCCGCCTACGAAAAGAGAGAAACAGACCCCCTGAAGCGCCGCCTCCGGTTTATCGCCCCGAAACTGGCGAAAAAACAGGAGTCGCGGGTGTCATACACGATGGCGGCCGATTTCTCCTGTGCACGACAGGACGACGTCACGGTCGAGCTCCCGGGCGACGACACGCTCGCGGCAATCCTGCTTGCCGCAAAAAGCCTTGTGCAGAAAGGCCAGCTGGTCATAAGCAACGCGCCTCTGGAACCGTGGGCCTGCGCGGTGATCAGCTACCTGCGCAAAATGGGGTGTAACGAGGGAATCCAGGAAGAACGGACTACTTCGTTCGGCCCCGCCGGAATGCTCTGCCTTCAGAAATTCAACCTTGCCGGGCATAAAATGGAGTGCAACCCCCTGTATTACTTTAAAAAGCATCTTCCTGCCATGGCGGTAATCGCGACGTTTGCGGAAGGGCAATCGGTATTCAGGGGCATCAGTGAGCTGCACAACGAAACACCCGATGCCGCCGCGCAGATAGTCCGGTGTGTCGAGCGCATGGGAGGCCGGTACGGTGAACTGCCCGACGGCATGGTGATCGACGGCGCGAAACAGTACGACGGATTCGATATCGCCGAAGAGCTCCCGGCGGCGCTAAGCGGAGCCTGCGTTGCGGCAGGGCTGAAATGCAACGGTACGACAACAATAGCCGACGCTGCCATACTGCAGCGCTGGCCCGGTTTCAGAGAGCTTCTGGAAAGCATCTGCGTCTATAAATCCGAATAAGGCTCTCGCTGATGATATCGCGGAAACGAACCTTACACAAGGACCATCGTTGTGAAAAAAATCAACTCCTTTGGCGTTGTCGCTTTTAAAAAGTCAGAGATGGTACGATCCGTTCTGAATAAAATTCAGGCATGGTCGGAACATGCGGAAGTCCCTGTTCTTTTTCATCCTCTGCTGAAACGCCGGCTTCCCCCCGGCGGGAAGCTGGCACGCTCCGCAACGGAGCTTATCGCAAAAAGCGACGCCCTGATTTCGGTCGGCGGCGACGGCACATTCCTGTCGCTTGCCCACATGGTCAAGTTCACGGAAAAACCGATCATCGGCATTAACCTGGGCGGCCTGGGTTTCCTTGCGGACCTTGATCCCGAAAACATCGAATGCGACCTGCAGAAGATTCACAGCGGCTGCTATATCGACATCAACCGGATGGTAATAAAGGCCGTTGTTGTGCGCAACAATACAACCGTATTCACCTCGCATGCGCTCAACGACATCTTCATTAACCGGTATGCCAGGCCCAAGCTTATTTCGCTCTCGGCATGGTACGGCGATGACTTTATAACCGATTTCCAGGCTGACGGCGTTATTGTCGCTACGCCAAGCGGATCAACCGCCTATTCCCTGGCTGCAGGCGGGCCGATCGTGGAACCGGGTACGCGGGCCTTTCTTCTCACTCCCATCTGCCCGCACTCCCTTACCGAGCGGCCGATAATCCTGCCCGCCGAAAAAAATATCCGCCTCGTGGTAAACAGAAAAAATCCTTCGCTGATCCTTTCCGCGGACGGTATTCACACGATAAAACTTAAAAACGGCGACGAAATAATCGTTTCGTATCAGGGAGACAAGGCAAACCTCATTCAATTTGCCGAAAACACGTATTTTAATTCTCTAAGGAAAAAATTCAACTGGGGCCGGGATTATAAACGGTGGAGAGACCAGGCATATGATCCGCGAACTCTCGATTAAAAACCTCGCGCTTATTGACGAATTAACCATCTCGTTCGGACAGGGCTTCTCTGTCTTTACCGGAGAAACCGGGGCAGGGAAATCGATTCTTGTCGGCGCAATCAGCCTGCTTCTGGGCGACCGCGCGTCCGCCGAGTCGATACGAAGCGGTTGTACCGACGCCGAAATTACGGGCGTTTTCGAGCTCCGGAGCAAAACCGGGCCGCTGCGCACGCTGATTGCCGATGCGGCCATCACCATCGAGGACAACACCCTGATCATACGCCGCATACTCACCAGAAACGGTCCCAACCGTATCTATATAAACCAGGCGCCGGTGCCGCTTTCAACGCTCAAATCGATCGGCGATCACCTTATCGATTTCCACGGACAGCACGAGCACCAGTCTCTGCTGAAACACGAAACCGCCGGCACCATCATCAACACACTGCCGGATGTCAGCCCCGCCTGGAAAACCTACTGTTCGTTATTCACCGAATACACCGACGCGAAAAACGCCCTTGAGGTCTTTGACAGGCAGGCCGCGGACCTTAAACAGAAACGCGACCTGCTGGAATTCCAGTATAACGAGCTTGCCGCAATGCACTTCGGCCCCGACGAGGAAAACGAGCTTGAGCAGGAATTCACCATGCTCTCATCAGTCACCGAGCGGCTTGCCTGTATTTCGGATATCCAGTCGCTAATACAGGGATCCGACGCTGCCCTCCCTCTGGAGCGGCAACTCAACCGTATCCGCAAAGACCTGGAAACCCTTCAGAAATTCGATCCCGGCGCCGCCCAGTGGGTGCATGAAATCGAAACAACAGCCACCCTGCTATCTGAGCTTAACCGGTTTTGCAGCTCCTATGCGTCCGATACCGAGACAACGGCAGATCCGGGACGGCTGGAGCAGATCAACGCCCGCCTGGCAAAAATTCAGCGCCTTAAAAGAAAATATAACTGTTCATTCAGCGATTGCATGACTATGCAGGAGGAGTTGAAGAAAAAAATCGACGCGATCGACTCCTGCGACGCCGACCGTAAAATCCTTGAAAAGAGAGTTCACCAGGCAGAAACACGCTGCAGGGAGCAGGCGGGAAAACTTTCAAACGCACGCTTGAAGGCAGCGCTTGCGTTCGACAAAGGCATTACCAGGCAGATGGAGACCCTGGGATTTTCCGGTGGAAGCCTCAAAACCGTCTTTATCACCGAGCCGGGGCTCTCCGCCAACGGTCTCGAAAACGCCGCTTTTGAGGTACGCACCAATACCGGCGAGCCGTTTCTGCCCCTGATAAAAACAGCCTCCGGCGGCGAAATCTCGCGCATCATGCTTGCGGTGAAGACCGTGCTTGCCGGGCAGGACGCTATTCCGGTTCTGATTTTCGACGAAATCGACGCCGGCATCGGCGGCCTTCTCGCAACACAGGTGGCCGCCTCCCTCTACGCCCTGAGCAAATCCCACCAGGTCATCTGCATCTCGCACCTGCATCAGATCGCTTCGTGTGCGGATCAGCATTACAAGGTGTTTAAAACCTTTGAACACGACAGAACGATCACCAGGGTTCAGCAATTAAATGAACAGGAGAAAATAGACGAAATCTCACGGATGCTGGGAAGCGATTCCGCCATTTCAAAAAAGCACGCACAGGAAATATTGACTAAAAAAAATATGAAACCTGGCTTGCAGAAATAGTGCTGTATTGAACGGAAGGGTGGCACTCAAGCTATCCGCTCCCACGCAGTAGTATCCAAAGGCAGATACGAACGGTATTGCCGGAGCGCCCTTCTATTGCTGCACGGTCTGTGAGGCCCGGTTATCCGGGACAGATACGGTATTGTCCTGCAGGTAGCCGGCGTCCGCATTCATCATATATTGTTCACGGTAGAAAAACAACTTGGGATCGGTAAGCCGGTACTGGCTCCGCCCGAAACTGGTACCGCCTTCGGACAGGGTTTTTATGCCATACCCGATATGCACGTGCGGTCCGCTGGTAATGCCGGTCATGCCGACAGTGCCGATGACATCGCCTTTTTTGACCTGATCGCCGGTTTTTACCGTACGCTGCTGCAAATGCGCGAAGAAAAGCACCGAGCCTTCCTTGACAATACCCACCGTTCTGCCGGCGCTCTTGCTGTCCTGCAGCACCGCTATGCCGTCGACAGGGCTGCGTATCCGGGTCCCCAGATTAGCAGCCACGTCTATGCCATAGTGAGGCGATCCTCCCCCCGCCCCCCGCTCACACCAGTCCCCGGTTATGTAGGCGTAGGGGTCATCGACCGTAGCGGCAAAATACTGATATACCGGGATAAGCCTGTCAGCCCGCGGATTTTCAATGTTTGACGGCGGATAAAACCGTACGATCGTCCCCTGGGAAATAGCGTTGCCGTTCTCTATTTTCTTTTCTTTGGGCATTCGCGTCATGTTATGAATATCGATCGTTTCAAGGATATACTCCTGTATCTGCCGGGAGGTGGGCACGACCGCCCTGAACCTGCATATCGCATATTTGGAAACCCGCTGCAGGGACTCCCCGTTTTCGAATGCGTATTCGATAATGTCCCCGCTTTTTACCAAGAGCTGCTGAGGGGCGAGCGGTCTTGGCACCGGAAAATCGGAAGCCGGTTTATTGTAGAAAAAAAGCGCCGTCAGTATCAGCACCGCACAAACCTTTGTTGCGACGGAAAACAGGCTTCCGGCCATTCCGCCGGTTGTGAAGCGCCTCTTTTCTATCGGGTTGTTTAAAACATACTGAACACGCTTAGCGAGTTCATCAAATGCCTTCGAGACCAAAGAATACTGCCGGTAATCCTGCACCAGCTTTCCCTCGTCCTGCGCGTCCCTCACCACTGCAGATTCGGGAATTTCAAGGTCGAAGAGAATCGTCTGCGGCAACACCGAAACGCCGGTCTTCGTGCTTATTTTCACCTGCTCGCACAGGCTCTCGAGAAACTGCCTGTTCTCCTTCATCGTGCGCGATTTGCCCTTTATCTTGGACTCTTCTGTCCCGAACACCTCATTTTTAACGATGCGTACACGGACTCTGGTGTTTTTATTGGTCAGTTTTCTCACATTCTTCAGATAATCCCGGAGGCTTTTCGTAGACAAAGCATTCAGGGTTACCGGCACCAGGTTCAGGTCGCTTTTAATGAAAAGCGACCGGGTGAGAGTATTCCAGACTGACGGAGTGTCGATGACGATATATTTATAGTAGTTCTTGCATATCTGGAGATTGTACATCAGGTTCTGCAGGTGATAGAAATGAACCGGTTTGAACAGGTCCGCTGTCGCGGGAATAATATCCAGGCACGGACGCACCTTCATCGCAACCGACGTAATCTCGTCCCTCCCCACAATCTGAGGCAGAATGGCGGACTCATATTTGCGGATAAGAGTGACGAGCCGGTCTTTCAAATCAGCGGCAGAGCTTTGGGAGGAGGGTTCCTTGTAGGGCGAAAAACGGCGCCGCAGCAACTCCCAGGACGAGGCGCTGCACTTTGAGGGATCCATCCCGAATGCGTGGGTAGCGCTCCCCTGCACATCGAGGTCAATGACCAGAGTCATACCGCGTTTCGACAACGCAGCAGCAAGATTGGTCGCGATCGTCGACTTGCCGACCCCGCCCTTGATATTGGCGACATGAACGATGCCGCCGTTATCACTGTCGGCAAATACCAGCGCTTTGCTGCCTTTGGTGTTCATGCAGAAAATACCTGCCGTCGGTTAGAACTCGTTGAGAATATCCTCAATCGCAGTCTGCCGGGAATAGATTTTGTCGTCTTTATGGGGATTACGGTCAGTAATGGATGTAAATTTATCGGGTACATTGTAAAAAACTATCGGAATATCCTCCAGCCTTTTCTGGATTTTAAAATAGGTATACATCGCTTTACCGTGTTTCCAGGAGTCCACATTCATCAGGACTTTCCCCGGCGTTGACGACTCGATTGCATCCATGAACGCGCCCGAAGCCAGGCATGTTATGACCGTATGCCCCTTCTCTTCGAGGGTTTCCGTTATCTTCTGCCGCATTTTCTTTGATTCGTCCAAAACAACTATCTTCACCGCTCTGCCTCCTTTTTAATAATCGGAAGATGAATAAAAAATGTTGTTCCCTTATTGAGACTGCTTGAAAAGGAAATGGCGCCGCCATGTCCCTCAACAATTTTTTTTACTATGGTTAATCCCAGGCCGGTGGCATGCTCCTTGGCATGGGTGAAAAAAGGCCTGAAAACATTCTCCTGTATGTGCCACGGCATGCCCCTGCCCGTATCCGCGATTTCAATCAGTGCGCCCCGTTTGTCGGCTTTGAGCGTTACCTGAATCCTGCCGCCCTCAGGCATCGCCTCTTTTGAATTCTTTAAAACAGCCTTCAGCGCCCTGAGAAGCTTCTCCTTATCGGCTTCGACTAAAATATCATTGTCGCCGGTACAAGCGACATCAATTCCTTCGTGCCGGTAAATCTCCTCTACCTGGCCGAGCACCTCACGCAGCAGGTCTTTCAGCGGCAGCGCCGCTGTACGTAGCTGCAAAGGTTCGCCGCTGAGTATGACGCGCAGGGTATTCAGGGTATCTTCCAGCTGCAAGCACGAATCCAGTATGATGGCGCAGTATTTTTTAATTGAATCGTTGTCCGACCGTTGTCCGATGAGCTGGGCGAAACCGCTGATACCGCTTAACGGATTCTTGATATCATGAGACAGTGTTGAAAGCATGCTTCGGGTGAGCGAAACCTTCTCAAGATTTTTTTTCTGCTCAAGTATTTTCTTCTGTTCGAGAATATGAACGATCAGCGCTCCCGCCTCATCGATCGTCCGGCACATCTGATCGCGTACCGATAGCTCCATCACGTCATGAAAAACAACCGCAATAAGCCCGCTGTTCTGCCTGTCGCTGAAAAGCTCGGAAAAAATGATATTTGAAGTACAGGAATCCCTGGTACGCTTTTTCACCTTTGCTGAACCGTCCAAAACATCCACCATATCGCGCAAATAGCCGGGACAGGGCGTTGTTTCATCGGGCTCCCATACTGTTATTCCTTCGTGTACCGAAAAGCCGTAATACCCCGCTATTTTCCCCTGCGATGATGATACCCGGATCGCACCCTTCTCGGCCTGCACGCCCGGCACTAATTCAGCAAGCAGCGCCGTGAAAATATGCTTCGCATCCATCGAGATATTGATTTTATTATGAATTTTCAACAATAACCGATACTTCGATACAATGTCCTGTTGTTGTTGATCCATAACCGCATTAACATCTCAATGTGTTTGTAATACCGCAGCCAGATTTTCAGCCTTTTTCTTGTACTCGGCAGCAAGCGTGTCGGAAGCGAGTTCTTTACAATAATACAATACTTTTTCAGTATTGCCAAGTTTTTTGTTCAAAACAGCCATTTTCCACCTGAGTGCCGGATACCGGTGTAAAATCCCGCCGTCCTTGAGTGCTTTTTCGTAATATTCCATCGCTTTTTCGCTGTCGCCCTTTGCCTCATAACAAATTCCCAGCGACTCCAGAGACTGCCCGGGGATGAATTCCAGGCTTTTTTTGCTTGAAAGCGACTTTTCAAAGTACTTTATCGCATCATCAAAATTTTCCGTGACAAGGTATATCTGCCCGATCATATATGCGCTGTAGGCAGCATGCGGGAATCTGCCGTGGTTTTCAATAACCTGGTTAAACGCTTCGATGGATTTCGTGAAATCCCCTGCATTGTACAGAATCATGGCTTTGCCGAAATCCTCCTGCGCTTTAAGGCTACCGGTTTTCCCCATATACGAATAAACAAAATATCCGGCAACACAAATCGCAATAACGGCAACAACGGCCACGATCCGGTTGCCATGCTCCTGAAAATACTGTTTTGCCGATGTCAGGCCTTCTACCAACGGGTCCCTTCTTAAATCTTCCTTCTTTTTACTGAGTTTGATATCCAAGTATGACCTCCAAGCAATAAAGTAATAATTTAATATATGTCGGTTGTTATTTTATTGAAGTAAAAAATGCTTCAAATAACCTATGAAAGTCAAGTTATTATGCGCATAAAATACCTTTCGGATCTATTTCCCGCTGTTTTTGGTTATTTCTGCTATACGGATTTATCTTTTTATTATATAATTATAGAGTTACTTACTATAGCATCGCCACAACTTCCGGGAGCCGGAAAATCTTAAACCGTTATCCACAGGTAGTGTGATTTTCGTATGCCCGACATACTTCGAGACTCTTCCCTTGTTCCACAAAGCCAGGTTGACCACATCGGCCTGAATACTGATCAGTTAAAAAACCAGCTTATGACAACCTCGCTCATCGATGACCTGATGAAGGTGTTACAGACCATTAAAAACATCAATAAATATTATGAACGGTTGCTGCTTGGTATTTATGAGATCGTTGGTTTTGACAGGATAATATTGTTTGACATCAACCGGCATGATTTCACGCTCACCCCCAGACTATGGAAAGGTATTGACAATTTCCAGAAATCCGATTTCACGATTACCCTGGGGTTCGAAGGAGGTGAAATTACCGATGCGATTTTCCTGAACCGGCACCTGATCGTTGAAAACATCACTGATGACCACGACCAGTTCAGCGGCGTGCTGGGCTCCCGATCGTATATAGCCATACCGCTTGGCAGCGGGACAATGCCCGAACACGATGAAACGGCAGCCGGCAAGCATGTTTCCAGTCAGCAGGCGTCCGCAGCAGATATCGAAACAACCGCTCCTCTGGAGTTTATGACCGAAAACGAGCGAAGAAAGCAGACCATCGAATCGGCATATTTTAAAACGCAGGGTGTTTTCTGGATGGACCGCATCAACCGAGGCACCCCGATAACCAGCGACGACATCACGGCGCTTTCCCTGATTATAACGCAATCAAGCATTATTCTGGAAAACATCCACATGTATAATGCCCTGGAGCGTGCCAATCAGGAACTGCGCGATGCGCAGGATAAAATCAACAAAGACCTTGAACACGCGCAAACCATCCAGCTGGGTTTGCTGCCGCGGAATTTGCCGGAGCTGCCGGCGCTCACCATAAAAGCCACCTACATCCCCGCTACCGCGGTGGGCGGAGACTACTACGACGCTTTTGAAATAGTCCCCGGCGTGTTCGGCATAATCGTCGCGGATGTCTCGGGCCATGGCGTCGCCTCGGCCCTGATCATGTCAATGGTCAAAGTCCTGCTTAAAACCTTTGCCAATGTGATTGACGGACCCAAAAAAACGCTCGAAAAAATCAACACTATTTTTCAGACGGAAATAGAAACCAGCAATTTTGTTACCGTTTTTTACGGCATGCTCGATACCAACGGGCATAAATTGTATTACACGTCGGCAGGCCACTGCCCGATTCTCTTTTTCAATAAAAAGGAAAAAACACACACCCTTATAAAGGCTGACGGTCTGTTTCTCGGTATTTTCCCCGACATGATGCTCAAGGAGAGTTGCGTCACCTATCAGCCCGGCATCCAGCGGATCGT
>Ga0105099_10001499_pt1 | contig 14539 bp, 10 predicted proteins | sample PPLLak3cmMay2015_2_FD_79138 | JGI IMG/M metagenome (GOLD analysis project Ga0105099, IMG submission 79138) | Freshwater sediment microbial communities from Prairie Pothole Lake near Jamestown, North Dakota, USA - PPLs Lake P8 Core (1) Depth... | ecosystem: Environmental > Aquatic > Freshwater >... | reverse complement strand
GCCTCCACAGCGGCCACTACGGAAATTGGGCTCCGAATCCGGCGGCCCAACTGGCCGGATTGATCGCCTCCTTTCGGGATCCCGAGGGAAAAATCCTGATCCCCGGATTTTATGACGATGTCCGTCCCCTTGACGCTTCCGACCGGAAAGCTTTGGCCGGAATCCCCCGGGTTGAAACCGATCTTCTCAAGGAATTCGACCTGGGTTGGACCGAGGGCGATGGAGCCCGCCTGGAGGAGCTCGTCATGCGCCCGGCCCTCAATATCCGCGGCCTGGCCAGCGGCGCGGTCGGGGCGAAAGCCCCCAATGCCGTCCCCGCCGAAGCCCGGGCCTCAATCGATTTTCGCCTCGTCGCCGATCAAAAGCCGGAGCGGGTCCGGGCGCTCGTCGAGGCTCATCTGGCCAAGCTGGGCTGGACGATCGTCCACGAAACGCCCGACGCGGAAACGAAACGCCGGACGCCGCGGCTTGTCGTTCTCGAATGGGAAGGCGGCTACCCCGCTTACCGGGCGCCACTCGACGCCCCGTTTTCCCGGGCGCTCGTCCAGGCCCTCGGCCCGGCGACCGGCGGGTCGCTCGTCGTCATGCCGGCTCTCGGCGGGAGCATTCCCATGGAGCTCTTCGACCGCGTCCTCGGCCTGCCGATCGCTCTCTTCCCGATCGCCAATCACGACAACAACCAGCACGCGCCGAACGAGAACATGAGAATCGGGAACCTGCGCCTAGGGATCGCAATGCACGCGGCCCTGCTCGCCGGCCTCGGAGCCGCCTGGGACCGCAATCCGAAATCTTGACGCCGGCGTGCTTCGACAAATGAATCAGCGGCATAGTCCTCTTCAACAGCATCCCGATCGGCCTCTATCGCTCGACGCCGGACGAGAAGATCCTCCTGGCCAACGATTCGCTGGTTTCCATGCGGAAGCTGATCTCCCGGTTGCTTCAGAAGATGGGCGTTGACGTCGAGAGCGCCGAAAACGGGGTCGAGGCCGTCGCCCGCCTGGCCGAGAAATCCTTCGATCGGCCGTCATGGCGATGATCGGCATCTCCTTGTAGCCGCGATTCCGCAAGATCCGAGTCGCTTCCAGGCCGTCCACCTCGGGCATATGCACGTCCATGAAGATCAGGTCGTACCGCTCATCCAGGGAATGCCCCAAGGCGTCCTTGCGGATGTATCCGAATAACGCCGCGAATCCGTTGTCGACCTTGGTAATGATTCCCGAATTGTTGCACCAGACGACCGCTTCGGGCGGTTTTTGAAAACCGGCGTCAAGGCGCTTGACCCGACAAGAGACGATGGGGCACTATGTCCTCCATGAAAAGGTTAACGAAATCGGCCGTCGCCGTCGCGAGCGCTCTCCTCCTGATACCCAGCGCTTTCAGTCAAGCGCTCGATCCGCGCTGGCTCTTCGCCCTCGGCGATCCCCGGCTCAAGGACCGGAGAATCGAGGTCGCCCCGGGACAGATCGTTTCCCTGGAAACGGGAAAGCCGATCCCGTTCGAGGACATGATCCGGGAGTTGAAGCCGGTTCCCTTCATCCTCGTCGGAGAGTCTCACGATTCTCTTCCGGCCCACGAGCTCCAGGCCCGAATCATCCGGGCGCTTTATGAACAAGACGCCCGACTGGCCGTCGGTCTGGAGATGGTCGCGGCGGCCCGGCAGGAGAGCCTGACCCGGTGGAGCCTCGGCGAACTGACCGATGAGGAGTTTCTCCGCGCCAGCAAGTGGTATTCGGCCTGGGGTTTCCATTTCGGCTATTACCGGCCGATTTTGGCTTTCGCCAAGGAGAATCGAATCCCCCTCTACGCCCTCGATACTCCGCAAGAATTTGTCGGACAGTTCCAGATGCGGGACGGCGAGGTCCTGCCCGGAAAGGACAAATCCGTCGCGGCCCGAATCGACCCGGCCGAGGAGAGCGACCGCCTCTTTTTACGGAAGAGCCTCGAATCCTCCGACATGCCGGACGCAGTAAAAACCGCAGTTTTGGATTCGATGTTTGAAGACCTCTTCCGGACCGCAAACGGCCGGGATCAAGACATGGGAACCCGGTCTGCGGCCATCCAAAAGAAAGACGCCCGGAAAGTCGTCGTCCTGGTCGGGGCCGGCCATCTCATGTTCGGACTCGGCTTGAACCGGCAGGTGCGGGAAAAGAGCGGGCTTGCGGCAAAGGGCATCGTCCCCGTCGCCATCCCCAAGGGGATGTCCTCCGTCACGGTGTCTCGAACGTTGGCCGATTACGTTGTCGGGATTCCGGCCGAGGATCGGCCGATCTATCCCGAAATCGGCCTGACCTTCAAATCTCCCCCGGATCCAACCAAGCTTGTGATCGCGGCCAGGCCGACGAAAGGCGCGGCCCGGGGGCTCGATTTCGAGGAAAACGACCTCATTCTGTCGGTAGACGACCGGATATTTCCCGACGTCGAGGCACTGCTGGTTTACCTTGCCGATCTCCCCCGGGGAGGCCAAGCGCGGTTCCGGATCCTTAGGCAGGGCCTCGAACGAATCGTCATTTTAAAGATTACGACAACTTAACCCCCCAGCGTCCGATTTCGGACAAAAGACGTTCAACTCCGAACGAGCCGCCGGCGCTTTTCCCGGACGTATCCAGGGGGAAATAGGGATCGCCGGTATGGCATAACATTTGCATATGTATGTTTTCCGACATATGCCGACAGGAGTAACATCATGGGTTCTAAGGACCTCATCGCCGCCCCGGCCAAAGCCGTCATCCTCTCGCTTCTTCTTTCCGGGGAAAACTACGGTTATCAAATCATCAAGCGCGTTCGCCGGGTTTCCGGCGGGGCGCTCCAATGGTCACATACCATGCTCTATCCCGTCCTCCACCAAATGGAGCGGGAGGGCTTGATCCGGTCCGAGTGGAAGACTTCGCCGGAAAACCGGATGCGGAAGTATTACAGCCTGACCGAGCGCGGATTAGCCGAGCTGGCCGAAGAAAAAGCCCGCTGGCGGGAAGTCCAAACCGCCTTACGCAAGCTCCTGGACCCGATGACAGCCGTCGATTGAGCGGAGAGGATCATGACGAAATTCGATTTGGAACTCGCCATCGAAGATTGGAAGAAAACGCTTCGCCGGAACCCGGCCCTTGAGGACGGCCAAGCGGCCGAGCTTGAAGCCGGCCTGCGGGACGAAGTCGGGGCGCTCGTTTCGAACGGGGCCGATCCCGAGACGGCCTTCCGGGAAGCGGTCACGGCCATGGGCCCGGCCGCCGACTCCGGACGGGAGTTCTTTAAAGCCAAACGGACCCGACGGTCCGCTCGGCCCTCCTGGCAGCCGCCGCGATTCGTCCCGGCCCTGGTCTGGAGTTATTTTCAGGTGGCTTTGCGCAAGATCCGGCGCCAAAAGGGCTACGCGTTCATCAATATCGCCGGTCTGGCCGTGGGACTGGCTTGTTCCATCCTGATGATGCTTTGGATATCGGGAGAAAAGGGGTTCGACCGCTTTCATCTCTCCGGCGACTCCATTTACAGGCTCGTCACGGAGACCCGCAACGAGAACGCCTCCATTCTCGACGCCCGGGCGCCTACGCCGTGCGCTCCGGCTCTCAAGGACGAATTTCCCGAAGTCGAGGATTTTTGCCGTTTTCGGACCAACAACGGAAACTACGGCATCCGGTTCGGCGATCAGGTCTCTTTCACCGACGTCATCGGCATCGCCGATCCGTCCTTCTTCACGATGTTCACCTTTCCCTTCGTCAAGGGAGACCCAAAAACGGCCTTGAACGACTCCCGCTCGATCGTGGTCACGGAGAGCCTGGCCCGCAAATTCTTCGGAGACGAGGACCCTATGGGCAAGATCCTAACTGTGACTCGCGATCCCTATACCGTAACCGGCGTCATGCGGGATGTTCCGGCAAATTCCCATCTCCAGTTCGCCTGCATCATTCCGGCCGTCAACATGCACGAGTACCACCATGTCGATTTCGCCAACTGGCAGAGCCGGTTCTTTTCCAGCTATGTCCGGTTGAACCGGGAAGCGCGGCCGGCCGAGACGGAGCCCAAGCTGTCCAAGGCCCTATCGCGGAACATGAACAAGCCCAACCTCAGCCTCCGTCTCCAGCCCCTCGAGGATATCCATTTGAAATCGGACTTCGCCTTCGACCTGGATAATTACAACCAGGGTAGCGCCGCGACCTTGACCCTGTTCGCCTTGGCGGCGGCCGCCATTCTCCTCCTGGCCTGCATCAATTTCATGAACCTGGCCACGGCCCGCTCGTCCAACCGGGCCAAGGAGGTCGGAATGCGGAAGGTCACCGGGGCGCAGAGAGTGGACCTGATCCGGCAATTCCTCGGCGAATCCGTCATCCTTTCGTTCCTGTCGCTGGCCGCGGCCATCCTGATTCTCTGGGCGGTCCTCCCGCCGTTCAACTCGCTGTCCGGGAAAACGATGTCCCTGGCCGGGCTGCTGCGGCCGGGCCTTCTCGGCGCGGCGGTCGGAGTCGCCCTGCTCTCCGGTCTTCTGGCCGGCTTCTATCCGGCCGTTTACCTCGCCGCATTCGAGCCGGCCCGCGTTCTCAAGGGGACGTTTACCGGGGGGGAGCGCGGGCGCGCGGTCCTGCGCAAGGGGTTGGTGGTTCTGCAGTTCGGTTTGACGGCTTTCTTCCTCTTCGGGATCATCGTCGTCGACAAGCAGCTGCGCTTCATGCGGACCAAGAACCTGGGAGTCGATATCCAACGGGTCGTCACCATGACCGTCCCGCCGAGGAGAAGCTTTCTGGATGCCGTTCGTACCGACGCGCGGATCCTGAACGCGAGCCAGTCGATCCCTCCGGGAACCAGCCTGAGAACGGCGGCGGACGTCGTCTGGGAAGGAAAGCAACCGGGCGACTTGACCTCATTTTATCCCTCGAAGGTCGACCCCGAATTCCTCGATACCTTTCGGGCAGAGATGACCGAAGGCCGCTTCTTCTCCCGGAACATTCAAACGGATCAAACCGATGCCGTGGTCGTCAACGAAACGGGTGCCAAGGCGATGGGGCCGGGCTCGGCGGTCGGCCGGCGGCTGACCCTGACCGCCATGTCAGCCCAGGGAGAAATCGATACGAGGACGTACACGGTGATCGGGGTCATGAAGGATTTTCATCAGACCTCTCTGCGCCAGGCCATCGAGCCCATCATCTTCACCGATGACGGAAATCAATTCCCATACCTGAACATCCGGGTCCGCGCGACGGCCATCCCGGAAACTCTCAAGTTCCTGGAGGACGCTTGGAATACGGCCGTGCCGGACCGGTTGTTCCCGTTCACCTACGCCTTCCTCGATGACCGGTTCGACGCCTTTTACCAACAGGACCGCCGGACCCGGGCGATCCTGGGCATTTTCACGATCCTGGCCCTGTTCACCGCCTCCCTCGGTCTTGTCGGCCTGGCCGCTTTCATCGCCGAAAAAAGGACCAAGGAGATCGGCATCCGCAAAGTTCTCGGGGCCTCGTCCCGGGGCATCGTTTTGATGCAGGTCCGAGAGTTCCTAGCCTGGGTCCTGGCGGCCAATGCCCTCGCTCTCCCCGCCGCCTATCTTGCGGCCGGAAGCTGGCTTCAGGGCTTCGCCTATCGGGTTGAACCGGGGATCGCGCCGGCCCTTCTTGCAGCCGCCTTCTCCCTGATCATCGCCCTTCTTTCGGTCTCCTATAAGGCGATCCGGGCGGCCCAAGCCAATCCGGCCGACGCCCTGCGGTTCGAATAATCGAAATCTTCGCCCACAACCTTTTCGTTTCCGCCGGCGTATTCAATTGGTGAATACTAAGAAACGAATACTATGGGCGAGGACATCCGATGAATTTCCTGACCCGCATCGAGGAAATCCTTCTCCTGACCATCTGGAAGCTTCGGGACAACGCCTACGGCATCAGCATCCGCGAGCAGGTTGAAAAGGACACCGGCATCAGCTGGCTGTCCGGGGCGATCTACGCGCCCCTCAACCGGATGAAAAAGCACGGCTATATCGCCGCCAAACCGGCCAAAGGACAGAGCGAATCGGGCGGGCGGCCGAGGGTTTATTACATCCTCACCCCCCGCGGGCGGAAGGAGCTCTGCGCCATCCAGTCCATGACCCGCGACCTCTGGGCGGGCGTTCCGCAGCTCCGGAACGAAGCCGAGGAGCGTTAAAATGACCGCCGAAAAGCGCGCCTCCGCCCGGAAAGATCTTCTGTCCCGCCTGGTGGACGCCGAGATGGCCGCCTCCATCCGCGAAGACCTCGCCTATCAACAATCACGCGATCGAATAGAAAAAGGCGCTCTATCGGCGACCCTACGTCATATGGTTCGGCTTTTCGCAACCATCGGCCCCTTGCTCATATTCGCCGCAATAGGAGGACTCACCATGTTCGGCATTTCCATCCGGATGGCCCGCCGCAATCTGGCCAAGCACAAAGGCTTTTCTTTGATCAATATTGCCGGCCTTTCTATCGGAATGGCCGCCTGCCTGTTCCTGGTTCTTTGGGTTCAGGATGAGCTGAGCTTCGATGCTTTTCACGAAAACGCCCCCGAGATTTTCCGGGTGGACGTCACCCAGGGAAACAACCGGAGCGCGATGACGCCCTATCCCCTCGGGCCGGCCTTGGAACAATCCGTTCCGGAAGTTGAACACGCCGCCCGCGTTGCTTCTCTCGGGACCGTGGTCCTGCGGGTCGGGGAGAAAGCGTCCTATGAGAGCGCCGCCCGGGCCGTGGATCCGTCGTTTCTCCGGATCTTTTCTTTTCCGCTCCTCCAGGGGAATCCCGCCTCGGCCCTGAGCGGGCCGCATTCCCTGATTCTTACGGAGAGCACCGCCCGTAAATATTTCGGCGCGGAAAATCCGATGGGCCGGACGGTAACCCTGGACGGACGCTTCGATTTTATGATCACCGGGATCATGAAGGATGTCCCTTCGAATTCCTCCATCCGGCACGATCTGCTCGTGCCCCTGGAATTCATGCGGGAAATCGGTTGGTACATCGATCGCTGGGGAAGCGAGAACGTCACGACCTGGGTGAAGCTGGGCGACCGGAATCAGGTGAATTCGGCCCAGGACAAGATCTCCGGGCTGTACCGGGACCGCTTTCAGACCCGGGCGCCCGAGCCGATCCTTGTCGGCTTAACCACCATCAACTTGTACGCCTCGGCCCAGCCCGGTCAGGCGGCCCAAAAGATCCAAACCGTCCGTCTGTTCGGAGGGCTCGCGGCGGCGATCCTCCTGATCGCCTGCATCAACTTTATGAACCTGGCGACGGCCCGGTCTTCGAAGCGGGCCCTGGAGGTCGGCCTGAGAAAAACCGTGGGCGCCCGGCGCCGGGATCTCATCGGGCAGTTTTACGGAGAATCCCTGCTGATCACGGCCTTCGCCTTCCTCCTGGCTTTGGCCCTTGTTTCTGTTTTCCTGCCGTCGTTCAATGCCTTGACCGGGAAGGCGTTGACCATTCGATCCTTCCTGCGGGTCGGGTACCTCCTCGTCTTCGCCGGAATCGCGGCGCTGACCGGGCTGATTTCCGGAAGCTATCCGGCCCTGTTCCTCTCCTCGTTTCTCCCGGCTAAAGTCCTGAAGGGACCCTTACGTACCGGGACGAAAAGCGGGCTGGTCCGCAAGGCTCTCATCGTGACCCAGTTCGCCACAGCGGTCGTTGTTCTGGCCGGAACGTTCGTCGTCTTGCAACAGCTGCATTTTCTCCGTTCCAGAGGGGTCGGCTATGACAAGGATCAGCTGATCTATCTGGGGCTCCAGGGCGAAACCCGAAGCGGCTTCCAAGTCCTCCGGGACCGATTGATCCGGGATGCGAATGTCGCCGGCGTTTCGGGGCTCTTCCAGCGGCCGACGTCGTTCGGCAGCCGGATCGACGGGGCGGATTGGGAGGGACGCGCGCCTGATCAGAATCCGACGATTTTTTACTCGGCCGTCGACCCGCACTACGTCGAGACGCTGAAAATCGATATCGTCGAAGGCCGCCCGTTCTCGGAGACTTTTCCGGGAGATTACGCCGACGAGATCCTGATCAACGGGTCCATGGCCCGGAACGTCCCGGAGGGGGCCGTCGCCAATCCGACGACGGGCTTCCTGATCAATGAGGAGCTCGCCCGCATCATGGGGGGGGGAAACCCCGTCGGGAAAAGGCTTTCGATGCTCGGAGCCCAGGGCGTCATTGTCGGCGTCATGAAGAATTTCCATTTCCAATCGTTGCAACAGAAAATCGAACCTCTGGCGTTGTTCGCCTCGCCTACTCACGTCCGCTTCGCCGTCATTCGGCTCCCCAAGGGCAATATCAGCCAAGCCCTGGCCTCGGTCCGCACGACCTGGGAGCGCATCTTCCCCGATTTTCCGTTCGAGTACCGGTTCTACGACGAGGATTTCGGCCGGATGTTTCAGGCGGAAGCGCGATTGGCGGCGCTGCTGCGCTGGGCCGCGGGCCTGGCGATTTTTGTCGCCTGCCTCGGATTGCTCGGGCTGGCGTCCTTCCTGGCCGAACAGAGAACCAAGGAAATCGGGATCCGAAAGACCCTGGGAGCGACGTCTTCGGGAATCACCTTGATGCTCAGCAAGGAATTCCTCCGCTGGGTCGTCTGGGGCAACCTGATCGCGGCGCCGATCGTATACCTGATCGCCGGACGATGGCTGCGCGGCTATGCCTACCGGATTTCCCTGGACGCCTCGGCTTTTGCCCTGGCGCTGGTCGTTACCCTGACGGCGGCTTTTCTGACAATCGGCCGCCAGACGATTAAAACCGCCCGGCTCAATCCGGCCCGCTGCATCAAGGACGAGTAAGCCCTGTTGTAGACCTTTTCGGCCTTTTTGGCATTTAATAGGATGTGAGCGAAAACGCGACCATCCAAGAAGCCCAGGAGGGAAGCCGGGAGGCTTTCCGCCGGCTTTACGAAAGCCACCGGGAACGGATTTACCGGCTGGCCTACCGGTACACCCGATCGGCGGAGGATGCCGAAGATATCCTCCAGGAAACCTTCATCCGGGCGTTCAAGGGCCTAAAATCCTTCAAGGCGGGAGCGGACGATTCGGGCTTTTCCGCCTGGATTGGGACGATCGGCCTGCACTGTGCCGTCGCCCATCTCCGGAGGATGAAAAGCCGGAAGCGATGGGGCACGGTTTCGCTGAACGACCTGGCCAAGGAGCCCGAGGCCTCGGATCCCGCGCCGGAAATGACGGCGGCGGCGGCTCAAGCCCTGGCCCTGGTCCTGGCCGCGCGAAACGGCCTGCCGCCCCGGCAACGGATCGTCTTCGACCTCCGCTACAGTCAGCATCTCGACATCAAGGAAATCGCCGCCCGGATGGATTGCGGCGAGAGCAACGTAAAAACCCAGCTCGCCCGGGCCGTGGGCAAGCTGCGGAAGCAATTCGAGCCCGCCTGGGGGAAACCATGACCTGCGACGAAGCCAAGAATCTCATCACCGTCGGCGTCCTCGAAGACCTCAACCCATCCGACGATGCGGCCCTCCGGGATCACCTGGGCGGCTGCCCCTCCTGCGCCCGGGCTTATGAGCGTTCGGCGGAGTTCCGGGAATCCGCCCGGATCGCCGAGGAGCCGCGGATGCCCGATTGGGAAAAATCGTGGAAGGTGATCGCCGACCGCGCTCTCCCCTTTCCGCGGAAGGAGTTCGGGCTGTTTCGCCGACCCTGGTCCTGGGCCGCCGCTGCGGCTGCCCTCCTGGCGGTTTTCGTCCTGGGCTGGTTCGCAGGACGGCGTCTTCTCCAGCCGGCGCCGGAGACGTCCCTTATGACAGTCGCGGCAGCCGCATCGACTTCGCCGCTGCCGGCCTTCGCCGATTCCCTCGAGCCGGTGTTGGTCGATTTTCTAAACCGCGGCGAGACTCCCCTTCCCTCGGAGATCCGCGAACTTCGGGAAAAGAGCCTCCGGTCGCTCGTTTCCGAAGCGCGCCGGCTGAAAAAACAAGCCGAGGAGTCGATGGACGAATCCCTCTGGGGATTCCTGGATGAATTGGAAAATATCCTGTTCAGTCTGGCCAACCTGAAACCCGGCGACCGCGAATCCGCCGACCTCCTGGACCGGATGATCCGTGAGCGTCAGATGCGTTCGAAGCTGCGTGAGCTGTCCGGCGTGAAAACCACACCTTGAATGGAGTTGATCATGAAAAGACATGTGCAAACGTTTATTTGCGGAGCCATAATTTTCCTTCTCGCCGGGTTGGCCGCGCGGGCGGAGCTCCCGGACCAGAGCAAGGACCAAAACTTGTTTTTCAAGGCAAAAGCCCTCGTCTTCACCGGGGATTGGGCCGGCGTCCGGGCCGGGATGGAGTCCTATCTCAAGACATATCCTTCCGGCAAAATGGAGGATGAAGCCTTCTTCTGGCTGGCTCGAAGCCTGGACCGCCTGGCCCGCGAGGCCAAGGACGCTTCCTCCGTCATCGACCTGAAGCAGCGGGCCTTCACCGCTTTGGACCGCCTGGTCAAAGAACATCCCCAGAGCCTCTGGCGCGACGACGCCCGGGAATTTCAGGTGACCGTCGCCGGCAGCCTGGCTGTTCTGGGCGAGAAGGAGCAGCTAAAATTCCTCGAAGACGTCGTAACCGCCGGCGGCAAGAACGAAATTCAGGTTAAAACCGCAGCCTTGCGCTCGATCCTCGAACTGGATTCCAGGACTGCCCTCGCCGTGTTTGGGAATTTCCTTAAAGCGGAGGAGAATCCGGAACTGAGAAAGCAGGCGGTGACGCTCCTGGGTGGGAAATTCACCCGGGAGATCATCACCCTTCTGGAAGAAAGGCAAAAAAGCGACCCGGACGCCGAGGTTCGGAAGGAAGCCGGCGCCGGGCTCGAAAAGATCCGGACCCGCCTCATTCCGGTCCAGGTCGGCTATTATTGTTTTGAAACCGAAGTGACCGACCTGACCCAATATGCGAAAGTCCCCGAGGGCCAAGTCGCCCGATTTGCCGTTCCCCACGGCCGAACAGGCAGCGAAGCACGGGCCAAAAGAGAAATCGAGCGGGTGTTCAAGGACGGCCTTCGGTTCTCAGGATCCAAAGCGACCATGATGTCCTCTATTCTGGAACCGATGTCACAGGTTTCGCACCTGATCGCCGGTTTCCGCATCGCCTTAAACTCCGATTCGCTGATCAAGACGGAAGGGGAAATCAGCGGACGGATCCGGTTCGGGGATGTCGACGTGCCGTTCAAGGTCGACGCGGCCAACGACCTCATCCTGGCCGCACGCAAAGGCAGCCGGCAGGCGGTCATGTTCCTGGAAATGTCCCCGGCCGAACCGATTGAACGGGTTGAGGGTCATAAAAGCCTGGATATTTCCTCCCGGCCCTCGCAGCCATCGGGCAAATCGGGACAGGAACCTGTTTATTATTATGCGTTCAACATCAAAGGGGCGGTCATCCACTCCAATCCGAGCCAATTGGAATCGGAAGCCATGGAGTTCAACCTTATCGACTACGGCCCAGCCAAGGCTGAAATTCCGGGCAAGGGAGGAACCTGGACGCTGATTGGCGAAATCATTCAGCAGATCAAGGAAAATGTCCTGATCGGACGCCGGGCCAGGCTCATCCGCCCCGATGGGACGACGGCCGCCGAGGGAGCGGAAATCCGGGTTCCCATCGGCCGGCCGGAACGATTCAACACGGAGGAGAAAGCGGCGGACGCCGTGGAAGAAGCCGCCGAATCCGTATATCCCCTTGAAAATGGCGGCTGGATCCGTTCCAACCGGCCCGGAGCCCCCGTCGGGGACGCTGTCTCCGGGATCCTCGATTTTGGAACGGGCAAGGCCTCGCTTCCGGGGCCCGGCGGAGCCTGGGTCCTGTCCGGCCGGCTGACCCTTCTCATTTCGAGCGGACAAATCATGGCTTACCAGGCGGTCTTGACGGATCCCAAAGGGAAAATTACCGCCCAGGGCGCTCTTCTCTTCGTCCCGGTGAAGGAACCGGACAAATATCATCTTGCGGTCGAACGCGTCTTTTAAATAAACCGGCCGGCCTCCGGGCTTCACGCCGCCCGGGGGCCCGGCCCGGACCCTCCATCATGAACTTTAAAATATAAGGAGAACGTTCATGTTAAAAAATCACTTGATCCTGAGCTGGCGGAGCATCCTCCGGCACAAGGCGTATACCGCGGTCATGGTCGCCGGACTGGCGATCGGCATGGCCGGCTGCATGCTGATCGCCTTCTGGGTTCGGGATGAACGGAGCTTCGACAAGATCCATGAAAAGGGCGCCCGCATCCACCAGGTCGTGTCCGACTGGACAAAGTACGACTGGGACGGGATGCCGGGAACACCCTCGCCCCTGGCTGAAGCCATTCAGAAACAGCTTCCTGAAGTGGAGCGGGCGGCCCGGATGGCCTGGCAGGAGCGCAAGGTCTTCCGTTACAAGGACAGGGTTTCCTACGAAAGCCGGGGGATCATCGCCGATCCCGCGTTTTTCGAAATTTTCACGTTCCCCCTGCTCCGGGGGGAAGGAGCGGAGGCCTTGAGCGGACCGGATGACATCCTCGTGACCGAGACGCTGGCCGCAAAATACTTCGGCCGGGAGGATCCCGTCGGAAAAGCGATCGAGGTCGAGGGTCGGCCGTGGATCGTCCGGGGCGTATTAAAGAACATCCCCAACTCCTCGAGTCTCCAGTTCGATTATGCTCACTCGTTTCAATTCGTCGACCGCCTCTCCGGTTTAGCCCGCGGTTGGGGGGCCTTCAACTTCGGGACTTTTCTTCTCCTGAAGGAGGGGGCGGATCCGAGCCAGGCGGGGTCGAAGCTCACCGATATCGCAAAACAACATCAATGCCCCCAGGTCTTGGCGGGCGTTCTTTTCCGCCTCCAAGGGTTGGATGAGATTCACCTGACGCCTCAAGCCGGCGCCGGGCCGGGGCTGGTCCTAGGCGACGCCTCGACCGTCGTGCTTTTTTCCGCCATCGCCGTCTTCGTCCTGATCATCGCCTGCATCAATTTCATCAACCTGGCCACGGCCCGCCTCGGGCTCAGGGCCAAAGAAATCGGGCTGCGGAAGACGGTCGGGGCCGGCCGGTTCTCGATCGTCCGCAGGTTCCTGGGCGAATCTTTTCTCCTCGTCGGAGCCGCCGCGGCCATCGCCCTCGCCCTGACGGTTCTTCTGGTTCCGGCTTTCAACCGCTTGTCCGGGAAATCGCTGACCCTGGATCTTCTACAGCCGGGGACGCTGGCCGTCCTGGCCGCCGTCGCGGGCTTGACGGGCATCGGAGCCGGGCTTTACCCGGCCCTCGCCTTTTCCTCGGTCCGTCCGGTCGCGGCCTTGAAAAGGGAGCTGGACCGCGGACGAAAAGGCGGTACGATCCGGAAGATCCTGGTCATTTTCCAGTTTGCCCTTTCCCTCACTCTCCTGATCTCCACCGTCGTCGTCGCCCGCCAATTCCGCTTCATGAGAACGGCTGACGCCGGATTCGTCAAGGAGGGTGTCATCCAGATCCCGGTCAAGGAGAACGTCGGAAAATCCTACGAGGCCTTCAAATCCCGGCTTCTCCAGGATCCCTCCATCCTGGCCGTTTCCGGGCAGTCCTATTCTTTCGCCGAGACGACGTGGCGGAGCTCCGGCAATTTCGACTGGGAAGGCCGGGACCCCGCCAACAACCTCGACATGGTTTATACGGGGGTGGACTATGACTACTTCGAAACGATGAAGATGCGCCTTGTCCAGGGCCGGTCGTTCTCCAGGGACCAAGCTTCGGATTCACGGAATGCGGTCGTTCTGAACGAAACAGCCGTCCGGAAAATGGGGATTGCCGATCCGGTAGGCAAACGCTTCTCCGCCTCCAAGGACCAGGTCGCTACCATCATCGGCGTCGTCGCCGACGCCCGTTTTCGGACCTTTCACCACGAAGTCGACCCCTGCATCTTTTTCATCGCCGACATCGGCGCCCACACCTCGACGGGGCTTGTAACTGCCCGGATTGACGGATCAAAGACATCCCCTGCCTTGGACCACCTGAGACGCGCCTGGACGGAATTCAATCCGGCGACGCCCTTCGAATACCGTTTTCTCGTCGACACCTACGCCTATCTGTACCTGGCCGAACGGCGGATGACGGCCGTGTTCCGGGTCTTTTCCGGGCTGGCGATTTTCACCGCGGTTCTCGGCCTGCTGGGCTTGGCCGCCTTCCTGGCCGAACGGCGGACGCGGGAAATCGGCATCCGGAAAGTCCTCGGCGCGTCGGCGCCCGGGATCGTCGCCACCCTGTCGGGGGAAATGACGAAAAATGTCCTCGCGGCCAACCTTCTGGCTTGGCCGGCCGGGTATTTGGCGACCGGAGCCTTGCTGAAAGGATTTGCTTATCGCGTGGATTTGAACATCTGGAATTTTGCCCTGCCCGCCCTGGCGGTGTTTGCCCTGGCCTGGAGTTCAGTCGGTCTTCTCGCTCTTCGGGCGGCTAACGCCGACCCGGTCAAAGCCTTGCGGTACGACTAAGGGCCGGCGACCTCCCGCCCGCCCGTCGTCAGGCCTTGACGACGTTTTTCCGGGGCTTCTTGACCGCGTTCCGAGTGTCGATCACCAGCCGGGCGTTCTTGACGATGAACCGGAAATCGTAGCAGGTGTGATCCGTGGCGATGATCACCGCGTCGGC
>Ga0105099_10001497_pt1 | contig 14543 bp, 14 predicted proteins | sample PPLLak3cmMay2015_2_FD_79138 | JGI IMG/M metagenome (GOLD analysis project Ga0105099, IMG submission 79138) | Freshwater sediment microbial communities from Prairie Pothole Lake near Jamestown, North Dakota, USA - PPLs Lake P8 Core (1) Depth... | ecosystem: Environmental > Aquatic > Freshwater >... | reverse complement strand
TTTTTGGGTGGAAGATGGGATTCGAACCCACGACCTTCGGAACCACAATCCGACGTTCTAACCAACTGAACTACATCCACCGTGTTATGCGGTGCAAAAATAACCCCAAAATTCATAATCACAAAATTTTGGTTTTGTTTTCTCTTGCTGTCATCCAATTAGTATCTTTGTGCGGTTCAAAAAAAGGGTTTGAAAAGATTAAAATTCATTGATAACATCTCGGGGCTTCAGATTTTTCATCTGATGAAATTCACCGTATTTCTTGTTATCAGCATAGTTTTTACCAAAAGCCACCTTACCCGAGCTGAGATCGGAAAATGGGAAATGTTCCTGTTCATTGCAGGACTGATAAGCTTTTTCTGGGTGACTGGAATTATTCAATCACTGCTCCCTCTTTATCACCGCAACAAAACATACAGGAAAGTCGGTGACAACGGAACGGAAAAGTCACCCGAGATATTCAACGCATTTCTTCTGTTAATCTTTTTCAGCCTCATACTATTCATCCTGGGACATTCGCTGAAGGGGAGTTTCTCGGTATTCCACCTTTCAGGCAACGTACCATATCTTAACCTCCTGCTCCTTTACATGCTCCTCAGCAGCCCGGTATGCCTGATCGAATATATTTACCTTCTCAATAACAGGGCCCACCGGATCCTGCAGTACGGACTCTATACCTTTACAGCCCAGCTGATATTCGTTCTTGCCCCGATACTCCTGGGGAAAGATATTATATGGTCGGTCTACGGATTGCTGCTGATCTCAGGTGTAAGATGGATCTGGCTTATCATACTCCTGAGAAGATACACAGAGATGACAGTATCATGGCAATTCATGAAAGAGCATCTCTACCTTGCAACTCCCCTTATTCTGACAACTCTGATTTCAGGATCGGCTCAATATACAGATGGTGTGATAGTATCCGCAGTGTACCGCGACCCTGAATGGTTTGCATGGTTCCGTTACGGCGCTAAGGAGTTCCCTCTTGCATTATTGCTTGCAAACGGACTCAGCAGCGCAATGCTTCCCGAGTTTTCAACCCGGTCAAGGATGAAGGAGTCACTTGAGAAAATAAAGATGAAATCTAAACGCCTGATGCACGTTCTTTTCCCCCTTACCATGGTGATCATGGTCTTTGCAAGGTGGTTCTATCCGCGTATCTTTAATCCTGATTTCCAGAAGAGTGCCGACGTTTTCCTGATATATTCACTGCTCATAGTTCCCAGACTTGTATTTCCACAGACAATAATCGTCGGTAGAAAGAAAACACATATTACACTTATTGCAGCCATCATCGAACTCGCACTCAATATACCCTTAAGCCTTCTGATGATAAAGCTCGGATACAACATTGTAGGTGTTGCCCTGGCGACAGTTGCCGTTTATATACTTAGCAAAGCTTATCTTATTATATATGTCTGGGTTAAGATGAAGATCAAACCATCCGAATATATACCTGTTAAAGTATATATGGTCTATTCCTTCATCCTGGCGGTTATGTTCGTGCTTATCGACCACAGGATAATTGATATACAATAAAGGCGTCAGGCGGCAGGCGTAAGGCATCAGGGGAAAAATCTTTATATTTGTGCCTGATATTGGAATTATAATGATTTATTCTTGATAATCAGATAATTAACAATATGAAGATAATTGAGGTACTGACATCCCGTGATAAGAGGGAATTCCATAATTTTCCAAAAAGGTTATATAAGAGCGATCCGTTCTGGGTATGCCCTCTTGATTCAATGGTTGAAGGTTATTTTGATCCGGCAAGGAACCACTCTTTCAGCCATGGTGAAGCTGTACGCTGGTTACTTACTGATGACTCAGGGATTGTAATAGGACGTGTTGCTGCATTCATTGATAAAGTGAGATCGGCGGCGAACAGGCACCCTGCCGGCGGAATGGGATTTTTCGAAATAGTTGAGAACAGGGAGGCTGCTTTCATGCTTTTTGATACTGCCCGTGAATGGCTTGCAGCCCGGGGCATGGAAGCAATGGATGGTCCTGTCAATTTTGGTGAAAATGACATTTACTGGGGTCTTCTTGTGGAAGGATTCATGCAGCAGGGATTCGGAATGCCTTACAATAAGAAATACTACAGGGACTATTTCGAAGCATACGGATTCAGAGATTATTTTCAGCAATTCTCATACCACAGAACAGTAAGGGGGGCTGATAACAGGATAGTGACTTTCCCTGAACGGATGATGAAAATAGCCGAATGGCTTTCAAAGAGGCCGGGTTACTCTTTCAGGCATTTCAAGGTGAAGAACAGCAGGAAGTTCTTCATTGACATCTGTGACATTTACAACTCAACCTGGACATATCTTAAGGAAGATTTTACACCCATGGTGCCGGCGATCCTTGAAGAATCGCTGGGACGCGCAAAGCCTTTTCTTGATGAGGAGCTTATGTGGTTCGCATATTTCAATGAAAAACCGATCGGTTTCTTCGTCCTTCTTCCCGACCTTAACCAGGTACTGAAACACCTCAGCGGCAAGCTTGATCCATGGAATATCCTGAAATTCTATTTTTACAAACACACCGGTGCCATAACGCGGGTAAGGGCTATCGTCGGGGGAGTGGAACATTCATACCAGAACACGGGCGTTGAATCAGCTATATTCTACCAGCTTTACCAGGTATTCAAAAAGAAGAAATGGATCAGGGAAATGGAACTCTCATGGGTGGGCGATTATAATCCGAAAATGCTGGCTATTTACGAGGCACTGGGAGCTAAAAGGGCAAAAACCCATGTCACATTCAGATACATGATCAATAAAGACCTGAAGTTTGGGAGGTACGCCGAGGAAATAGCAGATAAACAAAGTATTGCCGCTGAAAAAGCGGACAAAAAGAATACAAAAATGCAATAAAATCTTAAATCCGTTTGCAAATTGAAAATTGTTCATTAATTTTGCAGTCCCTGAAAAGGGGCACTTTTTACAAAAGCAAGAATAAAAACAGAGAGCAATGAAACAGGGAATACATCCGGAAAATTACAGGGTGGTGGTATTTCAGGATATGTCGAACGGATACACTTTCCTCAGCAAGTCAACAGCTCCGTCAAAGGAGAATATAAAATGGGAAGACGGGAAGGAGTACCCTCTCATCAAACTTGAGATTTCAAACACCTCACATCCTTTCTATACAGGCAAAATGAAGCTTGTTGATACAGCAGGAAGAGTTGACAAGTTCATGAACCGCTACAAGGATCATGTAGGAAAGAAATTAAGCAAGGAAAAAGAACAAACAGAGCAGAAGTAAACTGAGAACTGATATGGAAAAGGGGGCTTTAAGAGCCCCTTTTTTCATTTAGCCATACCCCTGTTACATTGAGCAATCCGGAATCTTAACTGCAGGGCACATCTGACTGGATATCCGCTCATATTTCAAGCTTATTTCAGATCCGTTTTCGTTTTATGAATAGTCTTGATAATTTTGGTATCCACATTGGCACTTCATTCATGTAGCTCCTGTATTCTTCTCCAAAATGATCAAGAAGAATCTTCTCCTCGTAGCGTGAAATAAAATACAGGAAAACAACTGCGCACAGCCACACAGCCATTGAGGCGATTGACATTGAAAAAAGAAGCATCCCCAGGTATAACAGTATCTCTCCCAGGTAAACCGGATGTCTTACAATTGCAAACACACCTTTCCGTATCACCTCCGGCTTCTCCCTGACTTCATTAAAAACAATTCTCATACCGCTGAATGATAATATTCCGGATACAATCAACACAACAGTCCCTGCAGAGACTCTTATGATATTAGGAACAACCTCATTCAGCCATGTTGAAAAACCGAAAATAAAAGAATCCGCAACATACACTATAAGAAATATGATTGCGAAAATGGCCTGCCCTGCATCACCATTTTTATGCTCACCTATAAGATCTGTTCTTCCTTCGTGTCTTTTCGTTTTTCCGTTGTTCATCTCAGGATAATATAATTAATTCTGCTTATTTGACGAATTTGTCAGTGTTATATTTTAAAAAATGTCAGAATTTCATTAGAGATATTTTCACAGAGCTTATGTGGATTAATATAGCAGATTGAATGTATCTGTCAGTGCGTCATCAAGCGTCGCCTTTTTTATCCATTCCTGATCACCGTATACACCAGCCTTAGTATAATCGAAAGGTTTGAATCCTATCTTCCTGGCAACCTTCTGGCTTGCAATCCTGAAATCAAAGTTCTCCGGATCAGCAAAGAGGGGGTCAGCAATGACCGAATGAATGTCCTTTTCTGATTTTTGCCATTCCGCAAAGGATTTATCTGCAAACCTCACATCAGTTGTACGGGTATCAAAGTAACAGTTATAATCGGTCAATAGATTGAATTTGTGCCAGTTGCTTGTCAGAAGTGTCCCCCTGGCAAAATAAATGATGTTGTTTGTAAAAGAGATTGACCTGTGTTCTTCAACCCTGGTAGCCTGAAGCTGGGCTATTACATTGAATGCAAAAATATTGTTACGGATGATATTCTCCTTTCCGTAGTGCTGGTGAAATCCTGAATTCTTACAGGCATAAACGAGGTTATTTTCCATGGTTATTCCGTATGAACCCTCATCTGTATAGAGTCCCCACCCTCCGTAATCGTAAGAATAAACATGATGTATCAGATTGTCGGAAACGACAGTTCCTTCTGAGGCTCCGAGAGTGTAGACGCCTCCCATGTCGCAGAGCTCACCCCAGCCGAGGTGATGAATATGATTAAACCTGATAATATTTCTTTTTGAAGGACTTGTTGCATAACCCCATATCCACCCTGCTGAGATGCCGGAATATCTCAGGTTTGATATTTCATTGTGGATCAGTGCATTATCACTTGCATGAAAGATAATGATCCCTACCGCACATGGGAAAATATGTCCTCCATCGGTGATGATGTTATTTTCGACCGAGATATACTTTGATATTTCATCAGCAGATTCCCTAAGAATTGTTTCCCCGATCTTTATCCCTCCGGCCCCGAGGTCGTGCATCCAGCATTTGTTCACAGTGCAATTGCTGCATCCCCTGCGGAACCAGATCCCATAGGTGCCTGTCCGTGATATCTCACAGGTAGTAAAACTGATATTCTCAGCAAAGTCGAGAGTCACAACAGCCCCGACCGTAGCAGCAGCCTGGGCAGGTTCATTGCCGGCCGCCGGCGACCGGTAACCGGCTACTGAGAAAATGAGGTTTTCAAACCTTATATTATTTACTGTATTGTCGGATGATTCGCCGTTTATCCTGATGAATTCCTTAAGTACTGGAGCATAAAAAACAGTACTGCTGATCGTCTCGTCCGGAAGGGGTATATAATAAAGGTATCCCGACCTGTCGAGAAACCATTCACCGGGAGCATCAAGGGCTCCCCGGTAATTCTCTATAAACCATCTTGATTTGGCGTTTATGGGATTCCACGGCTTCATTCCTTCTCCTGCAATGAAAAATGCAGGCTGCGACTTGCTGAAACTCAGCACTCTTTTTCTAGTATTGTCCCAGTTATGGTAAAAGACGACCATTGCATCCTCGTAATCCTGGTCCGAAAAGTATAATGCAGTTGACAGGTCGGCACTGTCCACAATTATTTTCTGTACGGCTACCTGGGGCATCCGTCCGTCTCCCTTTTCTGCGATTGTCTCCTCCACTCCCCTGACCTGGAAAAAACCCTTATTCGGGCTCTTAGCCCTTTCTGCCCTGCGGCCGTTTACATAAAGCTGTTCAAAATATGAATCATAATATGCCACCTGCGGAACGAAAGCCCGCCAGAGATGCTCGTTGACTTTTTTAAATCCTGTTATTTGAACACCTCCCCGGAATATCGCTTCAGCACCCTCCTCAGCCCTGAACACTGTTGGTGATCCGGGAGAACCGGAGTCATGGATGTCAAGCTCAAGTGGCTGAAGCATCATGTATTCGCCGCCAAGTGCAATTATTTCAACCGGCTGCTGCGGATTTCCATTGCGGATGAACCTCGCTTTATCCCTTGCTGCAGTAAGAGTAGCCAGAGGCAGATCAGGGGTTCCCGGACTCGAGTCGCTGCCTGACGGGGAAATGTAAATCTGCTGGCTGAAACCAGTTGTTTCAGAAAGGCGGAATGATATAAAAAGCAGAATGATAAGTAACCGGGATTTCATAATTTTCATCTTAATTAGAATGAAAAGCTACTGCTTTTTGACGAAAATTGCAAAACAGTACTCCATGAATGCACCATAAACGCCTCCTGTAACAGGAAAAGCAGAAACCGATTCTTCTGGCACAATACATGCATACCCCCACATCAGCCTTAATATTTAAAATATTCACTAAATTTGACACTCTCGATGAAGGGGAGAGGAGAAGGATAAGATGGAAAAGAAATTCAGACGGAACATAAATGAGTTTTTGCTTCCCGACATGCTTGACGGTGAAGGAGATATAATCCCCATAATTGCCGACGGCGATGATCATGACCTCGAGGATGTCGAAGTACCCGAAACAATTCCCATCCTTTCACTGCGGAATACGGTTCTTTTCCCTGGAGTGGTTCTTCCGATTTCCATAGGACGTCCGCGTTCCATCCAGCTTATCAAGGATGCCTACAGAAGCGATAAGATCGTGGGTACTGTGGCTCAGAAGGACCCCGATATCGAGAATCCCGGTTACAACGATCTGCACACTGTGGGCACGATAGGGCAGATCGTAAAACTGCTTGAGATGCCTGACGGCTCCACAACAGCAATCATCCAGGGACGCAGAAGGATGATAATCGGATCGCTCGTTTCAGATAATCCGTACTTCGTGGCAAGGGTAAAAACTTTGCCGGAAGCCAGGCCTGAACCGCACAGCAAGGACTTTAATGCGATTGTCGGCTCACTAAAGGATCTCTCCCTCAAGATTATCAAGATAAATCCGAATATCAGCCCCGAAGCCTCCTTTGCCATTAAAAATATCGAAAACAATACATACCTCATTAATTTTATCTGCTCAAACACCGATATAAAGGTTCAGGACAAGCAAAGACTGCTGGAGATCAACAGTATGCGCGAGAGGGGTTTGATGCTTCTTGAATTCCTGGTGCAGCAGATACAGGTGCTGGAACTGAAGAATGAGCTTCAGTCAAAAGTTAAAAGCGACCTTGACCAGCAGCAGAGGGAATTCCTTCTGCATCAGCAGATGAAGACCATTCAGAATGAGCTCGGGGGGAATCCGCTTGAAAAAGAGATCGAAGAGTACAGGAAGAAGGCTGAGGACAAGAAATGGACGGAAGAGGTAAAGAAGACATTTGAAAGGGAACTTGACAAGCTTCACAGGCTTAACCCCGCTGCTGCCGAATACTCCGTGCAGGTGAACTACATCCAGACACTCCTAGATTTACCGTGGGGAGAGTATACAGATGATAACCTTGATCTTAACAATGCCAGGAAAGTCCTCGATGATGATCATTTCGGGCTTGATGAGGTGAAGGAGAGGATACTTGAGCACCTGGCTGTTCTCAAGCTTAAGGGCGACCTGAAATCGCCGATAATATGCCTTTATGGTCCTCCGGGAGTCGGAAAGACATCACTAGGCAAATCCGTAGCCAAAGCCCTCGGGAGGAAATATGTCAGGATGTCACTTGGAGGATTGCATGATGAAGCTGAAATAAGAGGGCACCGCAAGACGTATATCGGTGCCATGCCAGGCCGGATAGTCCAGAACATTAAGAGAGCAGCCTCCTCAAACCCTGTCTTCATACTTGATGAGATCGATAAGGTGGGGCAGGATTTCAGGGGCGATCCATCTGCAGCTCTCCTTGAAGTTCTTGATCCGGAGCAGAACAGCACTTTTTTCGATAACTTCCTTGAGATGGAATATGACCTTTCCAGGGTGCTTTTTATTGCTACTGCAAACACGCTTGCGACTGTCAACCCGGCATTGCGCGACAGGATGGAGACGATTGAAATAACAGGTTACCTGGTGGAGGAGAAGATAGAGATAGCAAAACAGCATCTTCTTCCAAAGCAGCTTGAGAATCATGGAGTCAGGGCAAACCAGCTCACCTTAAGCAACAGTATGCTGGAAAAACTCATTGAAAAATATACACGCGAGTCAGGCGTTAGGGAACTCGATAAGCGCCTGGCCAAAATTGTCAGGGTGACAGCGAAGAATATTGCATCGGCAACCAGGTACAGCCGGGCTCTTTCGGAGAAGGTAATGGTAAAAACACTCGGCCCGCCAAAATATATCCGCGACATATACTCCGGCAACGATCAGGCCGGTGTTGTGACCGGGCTGGCATGGACCGCCTCAGGCGGGGAAATACTTTTTGTGGAAACAAGCATCAGCCGTGGCACAGGGAAGCTGACTCTTACCGGCAATCTTGGAGAGGTGATGAAAGAATCCGCTGTGATTGCACTCGAATACCTGAAGGCAAATGCCGGACTGCTGGAGCTCCCTGATAATTTCTCGGAAAAGTGGAACATCCACATACATGTACCCGAGGGTGCCATTCCAAAAGACGGTCCATCGGCAGGCATTACCATGGCAGCATCAATTGCTTCAGCATTCACCCAGCGGAAGGTTAAAAAGTACCTTGCCATGACAGGAGAGATCACCCTCAGGGGCAAAGTGCTGCCTGTCGGAGGCATCAAGGAAAAGATACTTGCAGCCAAGCGTGCCAGCATAAAAGAAATAATAGTGTCGGAGGAGAACAGGAAAGATGTGGAGGACATAAAGGAAGTTTATATCCATGGACTGAAGTTTCATTATGTAGCTACAATAATGGACGTTCTTGACCTCTCTCTTCTTCATCAGAAAGTCAGGAATCCTAAGAAAATCACATTTGAATGAAAAAGATCGCTGTATTCCCGGGTTCGTTTGATCCATTCACAATAGGGCATGAAGCCATTGTGTACAGGGCTCTGAGCCTGTTTGATGAGATCATAATAGCAGTAGGCGCCAATGCACTTAAAAAGAGCTACTATTCCCTCGAAACACGAAAAGAGATGATCTCGCAGGTCTTCAAAAATGAACCGCGTGTAAGTATCGACCACTATGAGGGACTGACTGTGGATTATTGCCGCAAGCATGGTTCGGGTTATATTCTCAGGGGACTGAGGACTGCAGCCGATTTCGAGTTTGAACGAGCTATTGCTCAGGTCAATAGGACTATGGTACAGGATATAGAATCGGTATTCCTTCTTACTGCTCCGGAACACACTTCGGTTAATTCCACCATAGTGCGCGATATCATAAGAAGCGGAGGCGATGCCACGAAATTTGTTCCGGCATCAATTGATCTTAAGAAATACAGGGGGGAAGAGAATTAGGACTTAAAAACAGAAGCATTGATAAGGTCCATCAGCGATAGCCAGGCTGTGCTCTTTATCCTGCTGATCTCTTCCGGAAGAAGCCATTCAATAAGCGTTATTCCCTCTTTAAACTGAGGTTCGGTGATCATCGGCCCGTCGTAGCTCATCAGAAACCAGTTTGTTTTCTTAAGGTAGGAAATTCCTTCCCATGTATAGGTATGGTAGCTGGGGAAAAGGGGTTTCACTAAACGGTGTCCGGTTATTCCGCACTCTTCACTCACCTCCCTCAGAGCACATGTTTCGGGCTCTTCCCCGGGTTCAATGTGTCCCTTCGGAAGATCAAGCTTGCCTTTTTTCTCAATGAAGAGGTATTTTCCGGAAGTGTGCCTGACCAGGCCGCCTGCAGCACCTACCTCGGTAAAATATATCCTGAAGATCTTCCAGATATGCTTGATGTCGGGTCCGTATATGTTTATTGCATGTATTTTATTATCTGACTGAAAATCAGATATGACTTTATAAAGTTCATTTGTATCATAGAATTTATGGAATAAGCCGTATTTTTGTAACCGGTCAGGCTCAGGGCTTATGAGGATGAATCTGTTTTCGAAATGAACTTTATACATTGTCCTATGGAGAAGAGTGCAATAAAGATAGCTGAATATCTTTTACAAATTAAAGCAATTAAATTGCAACCGGCAAATCCTTTTACCTGGGCTTCAGGCTGGAAGTCGCCGATCTATTGTGATAACCGCAAGACACTCTCATTTCCCGAAGTGAGATCATTCATCTGTGATTCTTTTGTATCGCTATTAGGCTCTCATTATCCTGATGCTGAGTTGATTGCAGGTGTTGCCACGGGAGCCATCCCTCACGGGGCGCTTGTCGCCGACCGGATGAACCTGCCGTTTATTTATGTCAGGTCGGGGGCAAAGGAGCACGGGCTGGGAAACCAGATCGAAGGATACTTTGAAAAGGGGCAGAAGGTTGTCGTTATTGAAGACCTCATCTCGACGGGCGGAAGCAGCCTGAATGCCGTCAGGGCACTTAGGGAAGCCGGCTGCGGGGTGCTTGGCATGGCTGCTATATTCACATATGAATTCAAAAAAGCAGCTGATGCATTTGAAGCCGATAAGTGTATTTTATACACTTTATCAAATTATTCAGTACTTATTGAAACTGCGCTCAAAACGGGATATATAACTTCAGAAGTCGTTGAAACCCTCAAAAAATGGAGGGTAGATCCTTCTACCTGGGGTATAAAATAAAAACAATAATTAAATCTGATTAGCCCCCCTTCAGGGGGGTCGCGGGGGGTATTTATGAGTGAAATTTCAACCTTTACCAGCCGTCCTGCAAAGATCACCTGCAGTGCCAGGGAATTCTTTGATTTTGTTACGGATGCCCGGAATTTTGAACAGTTCATATCTGCTGAGACTTTCAGCGATCTGAAAGCTGATAAGGATTCACTCAGCTTCCAGGCAGGCATGCTTGGGTCAGTCAGCCTCAGAATCTCTGAAAAGATAATGTACAGCAAGGTCATTTACAGGGGCGAAAACCAGCAGGTCAAAGATTTTATGCTAAAGGCAGACATTGCAGATTCCGGCCCAGGCAGCTGCGAGGTCATTCTGACTCTTCAGGCAGAGCTGAATCCGATGCTAAGGATGTTTGCTGCAACCCCTGCAGCGAAGTTTCTGGATGCCCTCGCCGGACAGATGGAGAAATACAGGGGATGGAACATGACTAGCTTATAAAATCAACCTCTTTAAAGGAAAACCTGTGCGCTGTTCCGGATTCATCCTTTATAGTGAGACTCCCCGAAACTGACACATCTGATATCTGTCCTTTAATGATTTTTCCGCCCGCCCTGTAATCATAAAGCTCATTATACCTGTAAAGACGCGCTTTGTATTCATCATGGATCTTTTTCCTGTCGCCGTAGAGCAGGTGCTTGTATCTCTTGTCAAGAGCTGAAAGCAGGTCTGAAAGGCACTTTTCCGTATTGAGTTCTTTCCCGGTAATGAGTTTCAAAGAGACAGGTTTCTTAATTCCTTCAGGGAATACTTCCTGGTTGATATTGAGACCTATACCTGCAACGGTACTCTCTGTAATATCTCCCATTATCGAATTTTCAATGAGGATTCCGGCAATTTTGTCATCTTTTACATAAATGTCATTCGGCCATTTCACTTTGCACCCTGCGGCGTACCTATCGATACAATCACAAACCCCCAGGGAGATGGTCATGGAAATCAGGAACTGTTCATCGGGCTTCACCGACTGAGGATATAGTATAATGCTGATAAGCAGGTTCTTACCTTTCTCACTCTCCCATGTGTTCCCGTGCTGGCCTCTTCCTGCGGTTTGGAAATCAGTATGGATGACTGTCCCTTCAGGCACGTCACCTCTTCTTAACAGCAATGAGGCTTCAGTGTTTGTAGATGTAAGGTTTTCCCTGAAAATGAGGTTCGATCCTATAATCATGATTCTTATTTAATTTGACTAAAATACTGATAAAAGTTTGTACTTTTGCAACTTGATTATTAACCGCACAATTGATGAAGAAAAGGTCAGACGGAACAGAAGTTCTTTTAAGCAGCATAATAACGGGGATATTTGAGAAGAAAGGACATGATGTTCTGAAAATTGATCTGCGCAAGCTTGAAAACAGTATAGCCGATTATTTTATTATATGTCATGGCACTTCAACAACCCAGGTTGATGCGCTTTGCGATTCAGTTGAGGACACCGTAAGAGAGAAAGCTGGTGAAAAGCCGCTGCACGTTGAAGGACTCGATAATTGTTTCTGGGTTCTTCTCGATTACGGGAATGTCGTGGTTCACATATTTCTTGAGAAATACAGGGAGTTTTACAGCCTTGAGTCTCTCTGGGCAGATGCCGAAACAGAAAAAATGGCTGACAAAAAAAAGTAAGTTGAGATTATGACAGAAAAATCAAATAAAACAACACCGGACAGGAACGACAAGAATACCAGGCAGCGTTTCAATACAAACTGGATATTCGCCATTCTTGCGGTTGCTATCATCCTCTTTGAGATCCTGTTCAGCGGAAAGGCGGTTCAGAAAGCCACCACCAGCATGATCAAGGACATGTTTGTCAACCATGATATTGAAAAGCTTATTGTGGTTAACAAGGATCAGGCAGAGATCTACCTCACCAAAGAGGCGATCGATTCAGGAAAATACCCTGACCTGCCGAAGAGCGGCGGAGGAATGGGTTTTCAGGCGCCAAAGCCCCAGTATACCTATAATATAGGCGATATCAGTAACTTCGAACCCACGATTCTGGAGATTCAGAAAAATGCCGGTTACCGGGAAAATGAATTAATATACCCTGAATACGTTACGCGGAAAAACTATCTGGCGGATGTTCTTTCATGGCTCCTTTTCCCTGCCCTGCTGATTGTCGTCTGGCTCTTCTTCATGCGCCGGATGGCAGGCGGAGGAGCAGGCGGAGGCGGCGGAATTTTCAGTGTTGGCAAGTCGCGGGCCCAGATATTTGATAAGGAATCAAATGTAAAGATCAACTTCAGCGATGTTGCCGGCCTCGAGGAGGCCAAGACTGAAGTCATGGAGATAGTTGATTTCCTGAAGAACCCCAAGAAATACACACAGCTGGGAGGTAAGATACCCAAAGGCGCCCTTCTGATAGGTCCTCCGGGAACAGGAAAGACCCTGCTTGCCAAGGCTGTGGCAGGAGAGGCAAATGTGCCTTTCTTCTCAATTTCAGGATCCGATTTTGTTGAGATGTTCGTAGGCGTGGGGGCATCCCGCGTGAGGGATCTTTTCAAGCAGGCAAAGGAGAAGGCTCCGTGTATAGTCTTCATCGATGAGATAGATGCAGTCGGAAGGGCAAGAGGAAGAAATGCAAACTTCGGCTCTAATGATGAACGTGAAAATACTCTGAACCAACTCCTTACCGAGATGGATGGATTCGGCACCAACATGGGTGTGATAATCCTGGCTGCCACCAACAGGGCCGATATTCTTGACAGGGCATTGCTTCGTGCAGGACGTTTCGACCGCCAGATCCATGTTGAACTGCCTGACCTTACGGAACGCGAAGCTATATTCAAGGTTCATCTGCGTCCGATAAAGCTTCCAAAGGAATTTGATATTACCTTCCTGGCAAAACAAACCCCCGGATTCTCGGGAGCAGACATAGCAAATGTTTGCAACGAGGCAGCGCTTATAGCTGCACGCAAGAACAAAACCGTTGTTGAGAAACAGGATTTCCTTGATGCGATCGATAGAATAGTGGGAGGACTGGAAAGGAAGAACAAGATCATCTCGATGGATGAGAAAAAGACGATTGCATATCACGAAGCAGGACATGCTACCGTGAGCTGGCTGCTTGAGCATGCAAGCCCGCTTGTCAAAGTGACCATAATTCCAAGAGGAAGAGCCCTTGGAGCTGCATGGTACCTGCCCGAAGAGAGGCAGATCACAACCCGCGAACAGCTTCTTGATGAAATGGCTTATGCGCTTGGAGGAAGGGCATCGGAGGAACTCACCTTCGGTAAGGTATCAACCGGCGCCCTGAGCGACCTTGAAAAGATCACAAAGCAGGCTTATGCGATGGTTTCATTCTTTGGTATGAGCGAAAAGGTCGGGAACATCAGCTTCTATGATTCCACCGGACAGTCCGACTTCGGATTTACAAAGCCGTACAGCGAGAAGACAGCGGAACTGATTGACCGGGAGGTAAAAGAGATAATAGATGAATCCTACGTACGGGCGAAGGAAATTCTCAGGAACAATACGAAGGGGCTTGTGGAACTCGCAGAGCTGCTTCTTGAGAAAGAGGTTATTTTCAGCGAGGACCTGGAAAGAATATTCGGCAAACGGAAGGCGGATCTTATTAAGGAAGAAAAAGAGGCTCAGACAAAGAAGACTGCAGAAGAAAAAATTATAAGTGGCGATCCCGGACCAGTGAAGGAAAAGGCAGGGAACAAGGAAACGGAAGTGACTGCCCCTCCTGAACCGTAGAATAACGAATAAATTTATTCAGTTTGAACGAGTTCTTCAGACGTACTGTAACAGGCGCATGGATTGTAATAATTATCCTTGGAGGGTTCTGGCTTCACCCTCTCTCTTTTATTCTTGTAGGTCTGGCAGTGCTCGCAGGATCTCAGTATGAATATTATATGATGATAAAAAGCGCCGGAGTGAGGCCTCAGATGGTTACGGGGCTTGCAGCCGGAGCAGCAGTCTTTATTTTTTCAACCCTCGCGGCATCCGGAATAATGCCG
>Ga0105099_10001495_pt1 | contig 14555 bp, 14 predicted proteins | sample PPLLak3cmMay2015_2_FD_79138 | JGI IMG/M metagenome (GOLD analysis project Ga0105099, IMG submission 79138) | Freshwater sediment microbial communities from Prairie Pothole Lake near Jamestown, North Dakota, USA - PPLs Lake P8 Core (1) Depth... | ecosystem: Environmental > Aquatic > Freshwater >... | reverse complement strand
GTATCAGTATCCCGGATATGCTGGCGCATGATCCGACGATTAGAAACGATCCCCAATGGGCACAGAAAGTTCTCGTCAACGAAAAAGTGAATAATCCATCCGAAACTGTATTTGTACAATCTTCTTTTATGGAGGAAGAGATTCTCGCTTTTACGGCCAGGGCTTTGAAGAAGGGATATCGCTACAAAAAAAAGAGCAAAATTATTGAAGAAGAAGTTATAATGGGCATAGAACAATATTGGCAACATTAAAGTTTTCGTGCTAAGCTTCAATCCCAAAAAAGATATTTCATAATAAAATTATAAAGGAAATCTTATGACGAAAAGAATAACGCTTTGTTTGCAAGTTATTATTGTATTATTTGTTTTTTGGGATACAACCTCGTATGCGGAATTAAAAAAAGAGCTAACCATTTCCGGTTCGCTGAGCGAAGAAATGCGGCAGATTTACGGCCAGAAAGATTATCTGGCCTGGGACCTCAAGTTAACGATTAAAAACATCTCAAATATTCCATTGAGTTTTGGCGACGACATCCTGTTGATGGAAGGCGATGGCAAAGAATTGTTTGACGGCGCTTATGTCACCTATTCCAACGATTCTCCCGATAAACCGGAAAATTCCGATTATTTAAACAAAGCTCATTCCTATGGGCTTGCTAATTTTGAACGAAGATGGTCGGACGGAACTATGCGAGGCTTTAGAAACGGCGGTACTTATAGTTTTGCGGGTCCTCCGGAATATAAACCGGAAAAAACGATTTGCAACACCACTTTGGCAGCAGGCGGTACTGTCAAAATTGAAAAAACCTTCAAACAAGGCAGTTACATTCATCCCCATACCCGTGCATTGCTTGTCTTGCCCAGTGTAAAGAGCGGTAAATCTTTCTATAGGATAATCCTTACTTTTAAACCGTCCGCCTCTGTAAAAGGCAAATGGAATTTGAATGCGCAGAAAACGATAATTTTATCCAAAGCTGAACTTCTAAAATTGGTACAAATCTCCGGTATCGACACGGCTATGACCGTGCTCGGGCTTAATTGGTTAACCCAAACAGACACCAAGGCCGCTTTGCCGGTACTCTCCTCGAATATCCGCACACGCAAACCCGGACTCCCGCTTGTGGCAAGCTTGCAACTTCTCGCCGACATCGATGTCGATGTCGATCAAGAAACATTAAATACCATTCAAGCTATTGCTTCAAATTCCACTGCAGGGGATTGGTTGGTTTCAACTGCAAATCGTTATTTGACGACCAAAGGTCTCTCAGTAATTACACAAAACAAATCAAAGGTCGAACGAATAGAAGTAAAACCTTCCGAAAGCTCCAATAAATCGGCCGGTGAATTTAATTTGAACAATCAGGAAACGAAAATATATACTAATGGAGAAAAATACGTTGGCGAAATTGTAGATGGAAAAAAGAACGGTCAAGGAACATATACATGGTCTAATGGTGATACTTATATCGGAGCATGGAAGGACGATAAAAGGACCGGTCAAGGGACTGTTGTTCTTATTAATGGAGATAAATATGTTGGAGGATGGGAGGCGAACCGTTACCATGGCCAAGGAACCCTTACTTTAGCAAATGGAGATAAATATGTAGGCGAATGGGAAAACGGAAATAAGACAGGTAAAGGTATTTATACTACCATCAATGGTGATAAATACGTAGGAGATTTTTTCCGTGGCATATTTAATGGCCAAGGAACATATACTTGGGCAAATGGCGATGAATACATCGGCGAATGGGGCCTTCATGAACGACATGGCCAAGGAAGCCAAACCTTTGCCAATGGAGAGAAATATTCCGGAGCATGGAACCTCGGTAAATATCATGGCCAAGGTATATATATAAAAGCCAATGGCGAGAAATATGTTGGGACATGGAAGAACCATCAATTTTATAATGGAGAGCACTTTGATAAGGACGGGATTAAAATCGCGAGCTATCTAAATGGCTCAAAGCAAACAGAAGATATTTTTACAGATATTCTGAAGAGTGATTTGGATGCGCTGAATCGATATATTGAAAACGGTGGTGATGTCAATATCAAACACAAGGGTAATAATATGACCCTTCTGGTTTGGGCGGTATTGATGCGGGATGAAAGTTTTGTTGAGCCGCTGGTCAAAGCCAAAGCCGATGTGAATTTTAATGACGGAATAACGGCATTAATAGCGGCGACAACAGCCCAGAAGACCGGAGTGGTGAAATTGCTACTGCGCTCCGGAGCCGATGTAAACGCTGCCAATGTTCAAGGATATACCTCCTTAATGCTGGCGGCGGTTACCGGTAATGAAGAAATCGTCAAATTACTGCTCGAAGCTAAAGCCAACAGGGCCTTAAAAGATAAAAGCGGGAAAACAGCTTTGGAATGGGCTGGTGCGAAAGGACATGATAATATCGCCGCATTATTGGCTTTAAAAACAAAATCGCAAGACGTCTATCAAAGAATCGTAGCCGGTCAATGGGCGTTTACCGTTATTTCCGTTGTAAACGAAGGGAAGGAGATCATTAACCGGCACGCTAGGGGGCAATATATCTATCGAACCAATAAATTCGATGAGATCTTTATCCGGATCAAAGTCGAATTAGAACGATTGGATAATAAGCCGATCAACGACACCTTTTTATTCATTAATTTAAAATTAAAAGATTCGACAGGTAATTTATATGGTCTTACGGCTGCTGGAACCAACAATGAGGATTATTATTTTTTCAATAAAGGCGGCAGGCAATCCTTTATAATGCCGGTTCAGGCAAAAGCAAAAATGGATTTCGTGTTTTCGGTTCCAAAAAGTGCTGATATAATAGAATTAATCTGGCCTGATACGGCACCTTTGCAAATTAATGTAAATTGATGTAAAAATGATTAGGTTTTCCGGTAGCCCCATGAAATATCAAACGAGTACAAATTCAATCACAGTGATTTCGGGATAACAATTGAATCGGATGGGGTAAATCGCCCAGCCGATTCCTTTAGAGATAAAGATTTTTCAACCCCCTAAGGGGACTTTTTAAACCGCTGGAATAATTTTTATTATGAACCTGCAAGATCGGCGGGCCGATAAACGGAATACTATTTTCTGCAAATATTTTATTGACAATATACCCTATTTTAGTAACCTGCACCCTATATCCTTTCCGACTGATTTGAGGGCAAAGCTTTGATTTTAAAGCAATTTTCCTCTATTGATATTTTCATGCGTAAGCTGAATGGCACCAAGCGAACCCATACTATGGCTGTTGCGGTTCAGAATAAGTTGATTGAATTAGCAGGGAATGTCGTTAAAAGCCCAAAATTGTAAAAGACAATAATAAGATTGGAGGAGTATATGAAACGCTGCATGGTTTCTCTTTTTGGATTGTTTGCCTTTTTATTGTTTAGTTTTTTCGATTGCTTCGCGGATAAAACGAATTACGGTTTTTTTGGCAGCGCGGATTTGCCGGTCGACCAGCGTGTAACTCTGCATATCGCCGAAAACATGAAAATTTTCAAATTTGATGCGATCGAAAAACTTTGGATCGGTCCGAGCGGGGCAAACAATCCCCGCTGGAGTCATATTGTTACCGTCGAACCCGGCAATCATATTATTCATTGTCAGTATCGTGAATCGAATTTCAGAGGGCCAAGCTGGACATCGGATACCGTGATTTTAAACTATAACTTTTTGCCCGGTCATTCTTATTTCCTGACATGGCATATGACAAGTGACGACAGAATACAGATATTCATCAAAGGTCTAAATTACGGCTTTATCGATAAAACGGGAAAGGTAGTCGTTGAGAACATTTATGATGATGCCACTGATTTTTCCGGCAATCTTGCCGCCGTTAAAAAAGGCGAAAAATGGGGCTTTATAAACAGAACCGGGGCAGTAATTATTCCGCTCTCTTATGAGTCGGCTCTTGCTTTCACCGAAGAGTTGGCCGCCGTTCAATCGAACGGGAAATGGGGTTATATAGATGATAAGGGAGTCTTGGTGGTACCGCCTACCTTCGATTTAGCCTATCTGTTTTCCAGTGGTCGTGCAGCCGTAAAAATCAAAAAGAAATTCGGTTATATAGACAAAACCGGCCAATGGATCGCCCGCGCCGCTTTTGAAGATGCCTGGAATTTTTCGGATGATTTGGCTATTGTTAAACAAAACGGTAAATTCGGTTATATCGATATTAAAGGGGATTTAATCATTAAACCGGATTATAAGGAGGGCTTTCGATTTACCGAAGGTTTGGCTGCCGTAAAAATCGATGGCAAATGGAAGTATCTCGACAAAAAAGGCGCAGTCACAATCGAGACGCCCAATGACGGCGCATGGGAATTCCAGAATGGATTGGCTTGCATTAAATATGGAAAGAGATACGGTTTCATTAATAAAGAAGGCAAAAAGATCATTGATGCGACTTTCGATGATGCTGGTAATTTTTCAGAAAATCTGTGCAGCGTTAAAATTAACGGCAAATGGGGCTTTATTGATACAAATGGGAAAGTGGTGATCAAACCGGTCTATGATTCGACCTTTTCTTTTTCAGAAGGCTTGGCGGCCGTTCGCAAGAATAACTTTTGGGGTTTCATCGATAGATCGGGCGAATTGATTATTGATTATCAATATTCCAATGGATCTAAATTTATCAATGGGTTGGCCAGAATTCAAAAATAATATTCAGCCTCTAAGATGGTCAATATGAGAGTAGTAAAAAACGTTTGAACGGGAAAATATCGGCCGGGGAATAGTGGGATCATCAAGCATCAATGATTTGGTAAAAATATCGGAAAGATTTTTTGGCAATCCTATGATTCATTAATCGGGAGCCAATTCCAATACCGCGATTTCAGGATAACAATTAAATCTTACCGGAAAATTGGCCCAGCCGATTCCTTTGGATATAAAAACCTTGCAGCCGCGCGGGGAAGTTTTCAAACCGCTGGAATAGTTTTTATTGCGGACCGGCAAGATCGGCGGGCCGATAAAAGGTAAAATGACTTGTCCTCCATGCGTATGCCCGGAAAGCATGAGATCGATTCGGGAATTGTATTTTGTATCGGCGGTATCGGGATTATGCGCCAGAACGATCCGGCAGTCAGCTTCCGGTATGGGGGCTAAGACAATATCCAAATTTCGACGGTCTTCATAGAAATCGCCGGCCCCTGCCAGCCAAAAATGACGGTTGTCGCGTTCGATGCGGACCGATTTATGTCTAAGGTCTTGTCCGGTTTTTTTGAGCCAATAATCGGATCTGGCAACATCAGCCCAGTGATCGTGATTTCCCAGCACGGAATAAACTCCATAGGGAGCCGTAAGCGCGGCAAGGATCGGCCAAACTTCGTCGATCTGGTGGGTTGATTTTTTTTCATGCACATAATCGCCGGTGCAAACGATCAGATCCGGTTTTAAGCGCAGGGAGCGTTCAACGATATCACGAATAAAATTCAGGGAGACCAGGTCTCCATAATGAAAATCCGTTAAATGGACAACGCGAAATCCGGAGAATGAATTGGGCAAATTAGGAACCGGAATGCGATAATGATTCGTCACAACAATATTGCGTTCAATGAAAAGCGGGTAACTTGCCGCCAGTCCCAAAGCGCTAAATTGTATGGTTCTTTTCAGAAATTGGCGGCGGGTGATTGGCTGCATTGGATTAAATTATTTGGATATACCAGATTTTTAAATATTTTTTTTATTTTCAACTGTGAACCCCGGATGATTTTCCTAATCATCCGTCTCCGTGAACCTGTAAGCATGGTCATTTGAAATATTCGAGAAAGAAATTAAAAAACACCTTACCGGCTTCCAGGGACGGCCCCTGTTTTACGATTTCATTGACGTTGTAATGATTTTTGGTCAATAATTCACGGTCTTTTATAAAGGCTTCATTGCCTGTTTCCCGGTCGAATTCCGGATGAAACTGAGTGCCGAACAAGCGCAAGCTTTCGTTGATATATGCCTGGATGAGGGTGTGTTGATTTTCGGCTATAACCCGCGATCTTTCCGGTAATTCAATCACTTCGTCAAAATGGTGCTGCCAGATCCTTTCCGTTTTTGAGACTTGGGGGATTTGAAATCGATCGATCAGAAAATGGACTTCAGGCCAGCCGACCTCGAATCCGGCCGGAGCTTTGCGGACCGCCTGGGGTCCCAATAAAGCCAGGCAAATGAGTTGATGGCCGTAGCAAATGCCCATCTGCGGCGTCCCTTTTTTTACAAGTTCCCTGATGTACTTTAACGCTTTCGGCGTAAACGGGGCGGGCCGGTTGATGGAAAGGGCCGAGCCGGTATGGATTATGTGCGTATAGGGTTCTTGAAGCAGGTTATCCGGGAAGGATTCGGCTGTATCGATAAAAAGAGAAGTTACTTCCGCTTGAGAAACGAGCCAGCGCTGAATGACAGAGGTTTCACTTCGGTCCACGGAATAATCCAGTATTAATGCTTTTTTCATCGTTAGTCCTTCAATATATTTTTCAACCGGGATAACCCACGGTTTGAACGAGTACGATCTTTTTATGCTCCGGGAAATTCAAAGCTTTGGCCAATGCTTTGCGGTCCACCATGGCGCGCACGACCGTGGCCAGTCCTTCGGAGGCGCAGAATAGGTAGACATTTTGGCTGATAAAGCCGGTATCGGCGGCCGAATACAGAATCTGATCTTCGGCCGAGTTGTTTTTCAATTTCGACATATCCGCCACATAAGCCAAATTAAGGGGAGCCGTGGCCACAAAACCCTGGGCGCCGGCTAATTTGCGTAAATCGCCTTTTACAACAGCTTTCAAACTGTTGGTTTTGGCATCATAAAGATAGGTTCCTTCTTCCATGATCGCATATACATCCACTTCCTGGCGATCCATGGCCGAAGGCGCGGTGCGTTTGTCGGAACCCGGTCGATTGATTCCGGCGGCGGCCCACAAGAGGTTGGAAAGCGTTTGCAACGCCAGTTTTTTTGAACTGAAGGAACGCGACGATTGGCGGTCTTTTAGCGCTTCCATCAGCGGCTTGCCGCCTGTCATGCGCGGAGCGGGCAGGGTGATATCAGGCAGATTCGGAACCGCTGCTCCGGTTTGAAAAGATATTATGATGGCAGCAATAATGCCTATCGTTGTTTTCATATTTTTCATTTTTTTATTCCTTTGTTATAACCGTATGGTTATCATGATTTTGATTTCACAATGACATTATTATCACGATACCAAACATGATTTAGTTTGGATTGAAGATGAATTCCGCATATCCATTCATCAATACCGTTTAGTTCTACAAAATTAAATTCTCCATTTAAATTTTGTTGGCCAAATTCTGTAAGCGTCACTTCAGTATCGCGCATTTTGGGGCTTGATCCTCTTAATTTCACAAGCGGCATATCAAGAGTTTCAGCTCCAAGACGTCGCAAACGATAATATAAATAATGGTCTCCAGGCCAATCGAAATAATCAATATTTTCGGCCAATACATTACCGATTATACGCGCTGCTTTTGGTCCGTGCAAAATGGTATTCTTTAAGACTTCATTATCCCAATAATTCAGGCCAGTCCGTATATCAGGAAATCGTCTCAACAAGGATTTAAGGCTGCGATACAAGATAGGCAAGGAATTAATGGGTTGTCGATTTAGAATATTTATTAACATTATGGGTTCGGAAGCGATGAGAGCATCCCAAATTAAGTCCATATCCTTGATCTCTCTTTTCTTGAGAGATGTCGGCGATGGATGAGTCATAATTTGTTTTGAATTCAGACAACCGATCGAAACCGCTTCAAAATCAGCATATGGCGCTCTAAAGAACTGAATCATCCGTAACTTTTTTAAGTCTGCTGAAATAAGTTTAAATAACTGCACGACCCATATTAAAAATAGTTGATCTGCTAAACCGCTTCCAAGCCATAAAACAGTTCTATCAGTTTTTTTCAGAGTATCCAAATGCAAAAAGATATCATTCTCGTTTTGTTCAAAAAGAAAAGCATCTATTTCAGAGTATATAGTTCTATGAAAACCGTTCCGAATCCGTTGCCATTCATTTAAATCGGTGAAAGCAGGTAAAGGGCCTTCCGATAAGGTGTCAAAGCCAACAAGCAAACTCCCGGGTTTGGGATGGATTGTTTCGTTTATTATCCCTCCAGCGGAATCACTGCGTACAATATGAAGCGTGTCAGACATTGTTTTCAGTATACGATTTAATTAATAATAAGATCAACGATTTTAAGAATGGTAAAAAGTGAAGAGAATTTATCGCTTTTTATATATTTCCCTGCGATGACCTATGGCATGAATTAAAATGGTTTGCTCATCTTCAATGATTTGATAGATGATACGATAATCGCCAACTCGAAATTTGTAAAAACCGGATAAATCAGCGCCCAAAGTTTCCGGCCTAATTTGTTCGAAATTGGAAGAAAGCCAATTAAGGCGTTCAATAATACGACGACTAATAGATTTATCCAAACGGGAAATGTCTTGGGAAGCTTGATCTAAAAACCGTATCGGATGCATGAGATTACTCCAGGTCAAGTCGGCGGGCTATGCTTTCAAGAGTCTCTCCACGTGCTCCTTTTGTAACGGATTTCTTCTGACGTATAAGCCGGTCACGCATTGATTTCCTGATCGGCAACCCTTTATCAGGATCGCCCAGTAATTCGATCAATTTTCGTTCAATGCTGTTTTCAATCATTTCTTGAAGCTCATCTCTGGTCATCTGATTTACTGAAATATTCATTTTTCACTCCATATATTCACTTAGTTTATTTTAAGCTTATTGGCCGAAATAGTAAAATTATTTTTAAAAACTTATAATTACTTACTTTATAGTAATATTGCTCAATATCGACTAATTTATCTAAAGCATTTCTATTCCACTTTTTTTACATTGAGAAAATCAGGTCCGCCATCAACCGGATAGCCATTGATCAAATCACCTTTTACGATCCGTTTTTGCCGATGAAATCATCCGGATTTAATTTCTCGCTTTTTAACCAGGTTGAGATCATTTAGTATCCTTGAAAAGTCGGATCGCCGGTTTCTTTCAGCCGGATTTCTGTATTAGTGAATCAAATCATTCGCAAAACGGATCGAGATCACGCAATGTTGCTGCCCGGAGCTCGTCCCGCCGGTAATGTGCATCATATATATGCCGGATTGAACTTTCAGCGATATGGGTCGTTCTACTAATACTCCCTGTCCGGGTTCAATCGGTTGGGAGGCATAGGCGTTTTGATTGTCGGCAATAGGAGTCGAATTGATCGCGTATTGATTGGAAGGCGAATGAAAAACCGACCAATGAAGTTTCTTAGGTTGATTCTGGTCTTTATTGCCCGCTAATTGTCCGCAATTTTTTACCGGAAAGCCGATAAAGAAGGAGGCGATCTTTGTTGCATGATTATAATCGAAAGCATTGTTTTTGGTGATAATAAATTCTTGGGAATCATTGACCCATTTTGAACCGTTTAAAAAACGCAGCATGACTCTTTTGTCGCTTAAAAAAAACTGTGAGTGCTCATAACGGAAAAAATTTTTTTCAACATGCTGAGCCGCATAACGGGTGCCATTCTGATCGGTCGGCTCGATCGAAAAAGCGCCATGAACCATACATTGAAGAAAACCGGGTTCGCAGCGAAATTGGAAAAGCACTCCTGAAGCACTTTCCAATTGGGCGGATTGATTCGGCGAAATATCTTTATTCCCTTCAGTAATCCCGCAATCCGTGGACCATTGCCAATGGATTCGGCCTGTAAAAGGCGCGTTACCGGTGTTTTTAACTCGAGCGTTAAAATGTTTTAACTTATACTCAAAACTGACGATTTCTATTTTAGGCGCGCGGCTAATATCGACATTGGGTTGCGTGGGTTTGGTGACCGAGACATTGGGTTGGTTTGGCTGGATCTGGCCGCCACCGGGTTGTGAAACCGAACCCTGATTGGATGCAGGCGGAAGCAAGGTAATCGCTCCCGGCGAGTCGCCGAAATGCTGGGCGTCCTTCAAAACTCTAATCCGATATTGCCGGTTCGGCTGCAGCGATCCGCCGGCCATGTTTCCGGCTGTCCAGGAGTAGGCGCCTAGGTTTGCGGGAATTCCTTCGGCAATTTTATATTGGGTATTGGCTTCCGCGGGTAAAGCAAAAAGCATGACAGGACCGGATAGCCCCGGTGCCTGCCAGGTAATGGTCTGTTGCGTGCCCTTTTTCCACCGTTCGCCGCCTCGGGGAGTAGTGACCGTGATGGTTTGGGCCAGCGCCGCTATCGGGATTATTGCCGAAATCAATATGATAAGAGCAGTGAAAAAGTTTTTATTTTTCATGGTTTCCTCCACTCAAATATGTTTCAATAACAATCTTGGTATACGGATCTAGGGGCAGGGCAAGTCCTTCTTTATTCGTAACCCAGACATATTCCTCAGCCTCGTCGTTCAAGATTACTTCCGTTGAATCGGTCTTGCAGGCATAGTCGAAGAAAATGTAATGACCCTTTTGCCAGAAAGTTTTATCGAAGATGAATTCCTGAAAAATAATGAATTCGATATCGTAAATATCCAAGTTGGTCTCTTCCTTGATCTCCCGGATCAAGGCTTGTGCCATGGTTTCACCGAGTTCAATATGCCCGCCGGGGATAACGTATTTTCCAAGCCATTTGTGGGATTTCAATAAAAGAAATTTATCCTCTGGATTGAAGATCAAGGCGCCGACCGTGGGTTCCGGATATTGTTGTTCCGACATGAGAGGTTGTTCCAATATTTTTTTGAAGTAAAAAACCCCCGCATTTTTTTTGCGGGGGTTTTTTACTTAATTAATGGTTAAAAACTCCCCAGGAAGCGGCGTTGGTAACCACTATATCCTGAACAAAATTGCCGCCGGGAGTGCCGTCATAGTCGCCGTCCAAAGCATTGCCGGAAAGGTCCTTGATAAAGGTGGAGTCGATGGAAACATGGATTGTGCAAGGGTAGCTCGGGCAGGTTGAATTATAGGGAACCGAGTTTTTGAAACTTGTGAGCGAAATAAATTGAGCATTGCCATATTCGATTTTATTCCAACTCGATCTGTTTGAGAAACTGATTTTTGCTGCGGATAAGGGCAAAGTTTTATTGCCGTCCTTATTCAGAAATATATGGACAAAACAATTGCCTGCCGCGTCCGATCCGATGCTCAATTTTTTAATCTGCAAAGGCGGAGCGCACGCCAGGGCTTTGGTGAGTCCATTGTTGTTTTCATTGCTCTCTTTTACGATATTGATCTCGTCAATAACGATTCTTAAGGAATGATTGCCGGCGGGGGTATAATTGCCCGGCAAAGCTGTTCCGAATTCCGAACCACCCGCGGTTTTTAAATGTCCATAAGGATCGGCGTCCTGCAGGCTGATGCCGCCGAGAGATTTGGTGCCATCATACATTCTGAGAAAAGCCTTGGAAGGGTTCTGATACGCTGCATCGGGTACGCCGCCCAGACCGATATTCGCAATAGTAAATTTGATCGAACAATCGCCGGTTAGACTTATCTCCTTCACGATTAAATCGGGCATGGGTTTGGCAATAACGGGTTTTTGGGTTTGTGAAACATTGGCGCCCACCGGCTTCTGCGGTGTTTGAGCTGTTGATGCGGCATAAAGATGGGTCATGAAAAATAATACGGCTAAACAGGTGAAAAACAACATTCGTCCTATGGTCCTCTTTTTTGCAATAATCATGAAATCCTCCTAAATTATTGTTATGAAAAGTGTTTTTAATATTGACTTTCGATTGCGCTTGCGCGCGATCGAGCATTTTATAATAACTTAGTGGCGATAAATAAGCAAAAGGTTCAAATGCCTTCAGGGTCTTCCCAGCCTGTCCCTGTGAACTATCTGCTTATTTTGCTCATAAAAGCAGCGAAAGCGACGGCCACGATAATGGTCGTAAACAAGATATTGAGCAAAAGCCCTATGAGGGCCGGGATCAAGATGCCGGTTTTTCCGTGGTGTTTGATGCCGAACAGCGCAACAATACCTGAAATAATGCCGGCCATGAACATGAAGACGATGAAAAAAGATAAGACAATAGGTCCATAATGAAACTGGGCGCTTTTAAAAGCATCTTGTGTAAAATATCCCATGCCTAAAATCAAGAGAGGGCATATCCAGCTTGCCTTGGCCGCTTGCTTGAATAAGTTTTCGGTGTTTTTCATTGTGGCTTTCCAATATGTAATGCTGACGCTTCCCTTAAATATTTTGGCTTGCTCTATTAAAAGAAAACCGACTAAGTTCTTCTTGACCTTTATCGGATTGAAATTTAATCATGTATAAACTCTTTATTTTTTAATCAATTTTATTAATGCATCGCGAAAACAACAAAAGCTCCCGGAACGATTTATTGAAGGGTCCATTCTTTTGGAGATGGTTCGTGCCGCTTCGATTTTATTTAATCCGACCTTAAAGTAACCAGCTTTCTTTAAAACTCTTTCCAACGTTTCCCAGGTGCCGTCGGTTATGGCATCCGGATCGCGATATTTTGATTGACGATCAAGAGTAGGTGAAACACCGGGATAAGCTACGCATAAAGCATTTATGTCACCAAAAAACCAAGCTTCCAATTCTTCCACGGCAATTCGGTTGACGATTTTGACTTTATCGAATCTATCGGCTTTGCTTAAAGAACAGAGTCCGGCTTGTTCCGCAAACCGTTCGAGTTTTCGTTTCAACTTCAAACAATTATCACGATCTTGATCGAGCAGAACAACGATCACCCAATCGGGGGGTAACCATTTTGAATATCCTTTAAGTCGATCCAATAACTTGTTGATCAGATCTTGTTTCCCTTGATGGGGATGGATCAGCCATGTGGCTTTTGTACCGATGATTTTCGGCAATAATTCTAACAAGGCTGTTTCAGCGGAAGGTTCTTCAACAAGAAATTCAATGTGCATTTAATTTAACTCGATTTATTTTATTTCGGTCTACAGGAGCGCCGGATTTTGTCAAAGGATCGCCGACCCGGAAATGTCCTTCCATCCATAGATGGCCTAATTTAGCTCCGTTTTCAACGAATTCCTTAATGCCTTTAATATCCGCCACTCTTTGTGCGGATGTGAAACCATCTTCATTACGGAAAAGGATCCAAACCTCTGCCGGTTTTAAGCCATCAAGGAAAAAAGGAGAGTGAGTCGTAACCATAAGTTGGGTATTGGCGGATGATAAACGGCATTCCTCTGCCAGTTCGGGAAGTAATCGAGGGTGTAAATGGTTTTCCGGTTCTTCAATGCCGATCAAAGGAGGAGGAGAGGGATCATAGAGAGTGACAAGATAGGCAAGCATCTTTAAAGTTCCATCAGAAGTATATTTGGCGAGAATCGGCCGTTTAAATGGAGCGTCCTTGATTTGTAAGAGAAGTCGGCCGTCCGTTAATAACTCGGCATACACTTTCTCCAAACGCGGCACACGATGACGTAATTTTTCAAAAATGGTGTTTAATAGATCTTCATGTTGTTCTTTAAGAAATTGAATAACATTTGGGAGATTATCGCCGGTTTGAGATAATCGTTCCTGTGGGCCGGCCTCGGTCAAGTTCCTCGTATTATCAGCCGTGAGATATGACAAATGCCAACCGGAGATAAAACGTCGGAGAGCGCTGACACGAGGATGTTTTTCAAACTGACCAAGGGTATTGATGGCAAGAAGTTCACGAGATTCCAGTTTTTCTTCAATACGTTTGTTGCGATCTGAGGGTTTTACACCGGAAATAGCGAATCCAATTCCTTCTTCAAAATTAAGAAAGATAAATGGTCGGCTCGCTTTTCCGGTTGTTCGAGTCCAACGCAGCCATTCCCGCGCAACATATGGTCCTTTTGAATCTTCATTGATTTCAAGATGATAAGTAATGATAGGAAATCCAGGTTCTCTATATTTTATTTCAAAAATGATCGGACCATCGGCTTCGCGGCTTCGCATCTCCTTAAAACGGCCACGCTTATCCCAAGCTTTTCGCAGTCCAACATTGAAGCATTCCGATAAAAATGCAAAAACATCAAATATAGTTGATTTCCCGCTTCCGTTTGGGCCCAAAAAAATAGTCAATGGCGTAAGTTTTGGGAGCTTGACATCGCGTAATGTCCGGTAATTTTTAATTGTTATCCCTTCAATTCGGGCTTGTGGTATAGGCTTCATATCTTTTTCCATGAAAATGCCTCCCAGTAACTTCTGTGCAGATTGAAAAGTTTAAACATTCACTAATCTTTATCTAAAAATAGATTATTTTTACATAATAATACCATATTAAGTCAAATTTCAAATAAAAAATAACATAAAAATCACACTGCTAAAAAACAAAATCCTATTAATTCTCTTTAAGAATTATTTTACGCTTCCATAAGTTCACTGATTTTTTCGCGTATTTCATGGTTCAATTTCTACGAGCTTATCTCCGTGACATTCCGGAGGAAATAAGGTAATAAGAATCTATCGTCAGGGACTCCCCATGTTCAAGGTATGTACCAGTAATCGTTTGGAAATTTTGGTTCAGGCATTGGCCCAAGAGCTTGAGAAGCCCTTGCGTTCGATCCTGGAATCGGAAATCATTGTGGTGCAGAGCCGGGGTATGGAGC
>Ga0105099_10001494_pt1 | contig 14562 bp, 10 predicted proteins | sample PPLLak3cmMay2015_2_FD_79138 | JGI IMG/M metagenome (GOLD analysis project Ga0105099, IMG submission 79138) | Freshwater sediment microbial communities from Prairie Pothole Lake near Jamestown, North Dakota, USA - PPLs Lake P8 Core (1) Depth... | ecosystem: Environmental > Aquatic > Freshwater >... | reverse complement strand
TGAATAAAAAAGGCTTTTTGAATCCGGCAGGCCGTTCCAGTCAGACCTGCGGCCTTTGTTGATGCACTTTTCGCGGGGGTCGTTGAAAATCGTCTGTTTTATAAGCCGCAACGTGAGGGGAAGGTTGAAATTTACCCAGCGTTCAACTTCGTGCAAGCCATCCTCTACCTTTGAAAGAAGAATCGCCTTATCCATTGCCATGAAATAGCCTTGAATATCAAGCTTCAGCACAAACGAATCTCTGGTGTAATTTCGTGAGCAGGAGCGGAAAAAATGGTCAACGCGGGATATACCGTAATGTGTACCCTTTCCGACCCTGCAACTGTATGCGTCGTTAATGAAGAGCTTGTCGAATAGCGGGTAGATATAGTTGTATATGAAATGGTGAACGACACGGTCGCGGAAATCCGCCGCAAATATCTCTCTCTTGACCGGTTGATTTACTATGAAGCATATACTTGGGCGTATCGTATAGCGGTCTTCGAGAATTTCGTCGGCAAGCTCGAAGATGTTGTGCTCAAAGTTTTTCTCGAACGCCAGGGCGTTGATAGTATTACGCTTGTTCCGCCGGGCATCAAAATATGCCTGAAAAAGCTCGGTAACAATTCTCTGGCGTTCATTTGCATACATGGCTTGATACCCTTTGGAAAAAGTGCCCCGCGGAACGAATCCGCGGGGCTTGCCGTTCCCGGTTAAATCCCTCAAAAGACGAACAGAAAACCCCCAACTCTTGTTGTTGTTGTTCCTGTTCAGGTTCTCGTTATTGTAGTTGAGGTTACGGTTGTATGCGTTTGACGCATCGTTCTCCGTAGCACTCCACCAGTTACCGTTGTTACTCTGGTTGTTGAAATTACCATTGTTGTTACGATAACCGCCCGGAAGGGCCGAGAATAAAAGTAACCACTTTATTGTCATACCGCCGTTTTCAGACTGCATGATCTTGTATAGCTAACGCTACTCTTCGGGCCAAGCCCTGAGCATCTCAGACGCGCCAGCGGGTTACCGGATTTAATATGCACGCTCCCGTACGCCGTGACGCACGGAACTCCGGCTTAAGGAAACGCTATTTGTTGCGGCTGCCTTTCTGCCAGCCGGTCAATTGCCGTGAAACATTTTCTACCTGCTCATTTACCGCAACAAAAGGCTTAACACCTATCTGGTGCATGTCCTTCATCAGCCGAACAAGGAGGCGTATTACCTCAATATGTTCCCGTGCCGTTTGCAAAGTTTCGACCTTGTCGGTTCGGCTGTTAGCGCGGTATATGAGCGTAATCAGCTCAATTGTCTCTTTTTTCAAGCTTTCGCCGACGGTGTATTTGTACTCCTTGCTGAAATCCTTTGTAAATTGAAATATGGCAAGCAATAAGTCATACGTTGCTTTGTATACTGGTAGTTCGCTGTATTGAGCCATAGTCCCACTTTTTCAAAATATCGCGACCCGCTTCGCGGGAAATTAAAAGAAAATAGGCAAAGGGACAAATAAGTCAATCCCTCAAAAGACGAACAGAAAACCCCCAACTCTTGCTGAAGTAGCTCCTGCCCAGGCTCTCGTAACTGTAGCGGAGGATACGGTTGAATGCGTAAGACGCATCGCGCTCCGTAGCACTCCACCAGTAACCGTTGGGACTCTGGCCGTGGAAACTACCACCGCTGTCACGACAACCGCCCGGAAGGGCCGAGAAGCCACTGGCATTGTTTTTACTCAGGTCGTTACCGATTGTGCCCGCTAGGGCATAGCTCATCCAATCCGTCTGTGCAGCCATCGATTTCGCAATCTTATTTTCTGTCGTCGTCCCGTCCCAGTTGTAACCATTCGCTATAAGGTAATTCTGCAAGGTATCCCATTCCGCATCCGTCGGCACCCGCCACCCTGCAGGAGCTATCTTTTTTAGATTTGTCGGAGACACCACATACCAGTTATACAATCCTCCCCATTTCTTTATCGTGTCTGCATGCGTTGCGTTGTTGTAATAGCAGTACCCCGGCGTGGTAAGCGCTGCCCAAGCCGCGTTATCCGTAACATGCGGTATCGCTGTCCCGTCATTGTACTTCGTACTCCGCCAGTTCTCCACTGTCCATACCTGATTCCCTATCCTCACACTCTGATAAACATTTCCATCCGCATCAGTAACATCCCCCGCATTGGGAATCATCTTTATCACCATACCGCTGATCTCGGAATTCGTTACGGCTACCCGGTAGTTCAGCAGCCCTTCCTTCACAACTCTGATAACATCATCTATCGGAGCATACCGACTCGCACTGTTTGCCGTTACTGTTGTTGGCGTGTTCAATGCAATAGCCCCTCCCGTCCGACCAAGGGATGAACTTTTTACCACCAGTTCTCTACTGCGTGCTCTTATCTTGTATATATACACACCATGCCCCAGTTCAGGCTGCGCAATACTATGGGCGCCAACATCCAACACCTTCTCTATTTTTGATACCGCTTTGCCCTGTATCGTGTAGGTTGTAATGCTAACCGCTCCACGCTCCGGAACATACAACGAAAGCATGCCGTTGCGCATACTTGCCGATAGTGCATTGGGCTGCAGTTGATGGCTGTTTGATCCGATACTTACGGCTCCCGTCAGAGTAAAACTTCCATCTGCCTTGGTTGTATCCACATAGCCATGCTTCTCAAGTTTTACAACTGCTCCTGATATGGGCGTTACTCCCGATGTGTCCGTCACCTTCCCGCTGATATTTATCTGCTGCGAGAAAACGGCAAACGCTGTTAATAATACAGCCATAAAAACTTTCCGGTAAATCATGACTTCCTCCTATTGGTTATTGGTAAATTTTCATAGTTGTTTTTATTATCTATTCGACATGGACGGCGAATGGTTTTATGGGCCAATGGTCTTATCTTTTCTTTCCTATCATTCATCTTTTTTATTATTCCTTTTGTTTCTTCGTCTTCAAAATAAACCGGCGCTGGAATTTCACAAGCTCTATGATGTACCAATTATAAAAAAGTCCTTAGTTACATCATAGATGTTTTAATAACCATCTATGATGTACTTCCATATATCATCATAGGCTCATTAAGCATGCGCCACCTGTTTTTAGACTATTATTGGATTGGAGGCACAGATGCCAGTGCTACATCTTGTAAATACTATTTTCCACCCAAACAATCAAGTAAATTGAATATTTATACATTGCAATTATTTTCTCTCGCCGTTTCCCTCCATCCGTAAACGGGGGAGGGATTAAGGGTGGGGGTCTACGGATTCTTCATCCCCTTCCCCGCACTCGCGATATTTTTTGCCATGGCAGAAGTGCGCCACACTCCGATTCCCGCAACAATCACACCCACGCCGATAAGAACCCACCCGGCAATCTGCCACAAACCGCTCTCAAAGAATTTCATGACTCCGGCGCCGGTGATCATAAGCGCAAGCGCTGTTCTGCAGTAGGCAAGAAAGGTGCGTTCGTTTGCGAGAATGGTTCTGTCTATGGCGAGCTGGTCGCGGAGGATAAGGTCGGATGTGGCGAATTGTTCGTAGGGGTTTCTGTTTTTGTCTTTGCGAGAGGTCGGCTGACTGTTGTTTTTTGTGCTACCGGCAGTATTCATAGTGAAGTTCCTTTTATATTATACCTGATTTGTCGCTCACAAGTGAGCGACAAATCCTATGTCCGGTTCCATTTTAATATCCGGAAAATCCGGCAAACCTACGTATGCCGGATTCGGCAGATAAAGTATCCGGAAGTATCCGGAAATATTCGGTAAGACAACATTTCCGGATACTTCCGGATTTACAGGGAACCCTTGCTTGTTCGTTCATAAACGGTTGCGCGAGCAGATCCCTTCTTGTTTATATATCCTTTAGACACCAATTCTGAAAGGTCCGCACGAGCTGACCTTTCAGAAATTTTTTCAGATATCATGCGTATATAATCGGCAAGCGCAATCCTCTGTCCACTTTTCAATTTTTCAATAGCCAGCGATTTGTCCGTTTTACAACCTTCCCGCACCCGTTATTTATGCTCAACATTGAGGTTAGGTTTCCAGAATGCTGCAATACTCAAAAGCTCTTCTTTTAAATCTGCGATCTTACGGAACATCCTCTTTCTTTTCATACTTTTCATCAACGAGCAGTTTCGAGTATTTCGCTGCGTTTACCGCAAGCTCGTCGCACCGCTCGTTTTCCGGATGCCCCGCATGGCCCCGCACCCAGACGAACGTAACGCTATGCTTATCAACCAGGGTCAACAGCGCATCCCACAGATCCGGGTTTGACGCCGCGTCCTTTTTGTTACGCATCCAGCCTTTTGCCTTCCAGGATCTGGCCCAGCCTTTGTTTACCGCGTCAACGATGTACTGCGAATCAGAATAGAGCGTTACTGCGCATTTTGTTTTTAATGCGGCAAGGCCTTGTATCGCGGCCATCAGCTCCATGCGATTGTTGGTGGTAAGGCGGTAGCCTGCAGAGAGCTCTTTCTCTGTCTGATTATACTTCAGAATAACGCCGTATCCGCCGGGACCCGGATTTCCAAGACACGCGCCGTCCGTATACATCGCGACGTTTTTAATGGTTTCATTTTTTGTTGTTGTCATATCCTATAAAAATAGATTCCTGCGTAATACTGTTTTGTAAAATTTTTAATAAGCGCGCCCGTTCAGAGCGGTATGAAAAGCGCTGATCACCGTATGCATCATATCATGTTACTATTCCGGAAGATATGAAGATGCTGCAAATCGAAATTTCATTCTTTTTTTATCATGTTTACCTTGCCCGGCCACAGGTTTCCGTTTATTTTACTTCAGTTACTCCAGAAACATCTTATCAAAAAAAGGAGACCGTATGCAAAAGAATCAATTGAAAATCATCAAGGATACTGATGTTGAAATCGGGGAAGCGCTGATCCCTCAACTGGCGATTGAAAAATTTACCAAATTTCTGAGATGGAGCGGCAGATATGAGTACTCTTCGGGGAAGACGTCGTATGCCAAAGGCATCGAGCTGATTAAAAAGGAGTACAGCAGGCGCGCCATCGCGCTCAATCCTGTTTATCAATTGCAAGAGCCGCTGCTATGGCAGGCGGAGATGCCGACGATTCTGCAGAAAACGCTCACCACAATCAAGCTCCATATAGACATTGATGGCACCAACCCGCTCGATGTGGTGAGCGGAACGGTCAATCGGTGGTCGATCTATATGTTCAATGCTGCGTCTGGGCATTTCATCGGCCGTGTCACGGCAAACACCGCCATTGCAGGCGGACGTCAATTAGTTGTGGAAGACTTCAGCTTCACGTGGCCGCAGACGACAAAAACTATCGACCGTCTCGAAATCACACTCACGGATATCTTCAACCCGCGCGCAAGCGCAACCTTTTTCTGTACGGCAGAGAACAAGACCTACGGCCCCTACACCATTCCAAAGGTATCCGGGTATTTCCGCGAGGTGGAATTCGAGATCGACCGCGAGGACGACGCGCGCACGGTCGAGCCTTACAACACCCACACGCATCCTGACCGGCCCGCAGACCTGCCGAACCAGAACCTTACGATTAAAAAGGCATACGCTCGAGCCGGGATCAGGGTCGACTATTCCGACGAGGCGAATATCATTGAAACAACTGGCGCCGGAGAGGGCGGATGGTCGAACGACGAGCTGCACCAGGCAATGGAAGACCACTGGAGCGCGTTTGCGAACGAGCCGCAGTGGAAATTGTGGGTATTTCTGGGCGAACATCACGCGAATGCCGGGTATGCCGGCATCATGTTCGACAGTGAAACTCCCGAAGCGGGCGACGTCACGCGCCAGGGCACCGCGGTATTTACGGAAGCGGACTGGCTGTTCGGCGCAACCGGCAGTTTTGCCTCGGATAACTCAAATCCCGCGGATGCGGTGGAACGCGAGCTGTTTTTCACCACAGTACACGAAATTGGCCACGCCTTCAACCTTGCGCACAGCTGGCAGAAAACGCTTGCAGCTCCCTACGGTTTTCCCTGGACACCGCCAGACTGGGCGCCTGCAATGACCGACAACGATCAGGGACTTTCGTGGATGAACTATCCCTGGCGTGCCGATACCGACCCTGTCGACACCTATTGTGCAAAGTGGTTTTACGACCGTTTCTACTTCCGCTTCGAGGACGGCGAGAACCTGTTTCTGCGCCACGCTCCCGAACGATACGTCCAGATGGGCAACGAGACATGGTTTGAGAACCACGGACTTGCGGACGAGAGCCGCATCAACCGCGCATTGTCCCTGCAGATCCGCAGCAGGCGCGATGCGCTGGAGCTGGGCGAGCCGGTATTTGTCGAGCTGCGCCTGCAAAACAGGTCGAAAAAAGCTGTGCAGACCCACGGACTGCTCGATCCTGCGTCCGGGTTCGTTCAGATAGCAGTCACTGCGCCGGACGGAAAAAAACTGCCGGTGCTCCCGCCCATCCATGTTGATCAGCGGTGCGCGCCCGTAACGCTGAATCCGGGTGCGTCCCTGTATCAATCGGTGCAGCTTACCGCGGGCAAGATGGGCTTCCATTTCAAAAAGCCCGGTGCGTACCGTATCGAGGCATGCTACACCAGCCAGGACGGAACCCAGGCTTCCGCCGTTATGCAGCTCTGGGTAAAACCCGCAAGCTTCAACGACGAGCGGACTGTGTCCGCGCTCTTTGACGGCCGTGTGGCCCGTGTGCTCTATTTCGGGGGCGCGCGCACCATGAACGACGTTACCGACAAACTCGAATGGGTTATAGCAAAGCTCCCTGCGCAACACCCGGCAAAAACATATCTTGCATCCTGCCTTGCAATGCCCTTTGCAAAAGAGTGGAAGAGCATCGCTCCCGGCGCAAAAAAAGTGAAGCTGCTTGAAGCGGATCATGAACGGGCGGAGCGCACACTCGCCCCGGCGGTTAAAAATCTCGAACTCTTCACCGACACGCTGGGTCATATCAAGGCCAGGGAGGTTGCGGATGCGTATGTCAACAGTGCTCTGAAGGTTCGCAAAGCCGCCGTTGCAATAACCGTCAAAAAAGAGCTGCTTGCGCTGTTCAAAAAGAGAAGCGTGATCGAGCCTGTCATCAAACAGATGGAAGCGGAACTGAAACGGCTCAAATAGAAAAACAGAGCGCCGGGGTTTTGCCCCGGCGCATACTCTTTCACCGCACAAAAAATGTGCATCTTTTTTAACAAGATGCATATTTTTTGTGCTCCAACCCGCAACATATCCTCCTATTTGAGCCTATTTGAACTCTTGTTAACGGAATAATTTTTGCTTATATTGTAGATATACGATTTTGGATAATATCCATAATAAACCAATTAACAATCAGTTCTGATTTATTAATTACTCCGGCAACTGAATATGGGTAAAAATCACGGCTGTTCTCCTGCGAATTACTGCTGTAGCTAATGCATATTTAATTGCCGGAGTAATAACACCCTCTTTTTTCAACAAATTTCCGGGGAGTACATGAAAATGTTTTTAAAACCATCTCTTACATGCTGCATCTTTCTTTTGTTTATAACAAGTATCGTTTTTTCACAATCCGCAAGAATTACCACCTACTCTTATGCAGTGGTGATCAGTAACGCCGCATATACGGATGCTGGATGGAAAAGCGTTGCCGACACCCTGATGACAATTCATGCTAAAGGCAGTAACAGGGTAAAACTTCTCAAGTGGTCAACCAGCGTATCGGGCATAAAAAACGACCTGATAGAGTTTGCGCCCGATTATATCGGCTATATTGCAAAACCCGCTGCTGAGTGTAATTCTGCTTTTATCCGGGAGGTAAAAACCCTGACGTGCGCGCTGGATAATGATCCGTTTGCAGACGCTGTATGGGGAGTTATTACCGGATTTGCGGCGGCGGACGCCATGCGCGCGGTAACCTCGTCGCTGCGCGCAAAAACACGCGTATCCGGCGACGAGCTCGCGTCACCATGGATGCCGGAGCATTTCATGTTCAAGCAAAACCAGCCGGATGTTGAGGTGCGTTTCGCCGACGGCACATCGTGCACGTCAAAGACCCTGACCGGCCCCGACCGGGTCGTGCCGATATGCACCTGGCTCAACAGTGGAATCAAGATCGACGTGACCGGCTACCCCGGAATCAACGGCACGGTTGATGTGCTTATCACCGGCGGTCACGGCAACATCAATACCTGGCAGGCGCACTATCCGGACGCGGGCACCGAAGGGTTCTTAATGTCAAACAACGGCCAGTTATACGGCGATCCCTATTCCGGCAACAACATCAACGTCAATAAAACAACGCCTACCGTCTATTACGCGATCAACAACTGCCTTATCGGAAATCCGGACAATATCAATAACATGACGTATGCCTGGTTTCATACCGGGTATGCGGTCAATATGTTCGGATATCTTGAATCAACCTCCTGCTCCGAGGTTTTTTACCGGGGCGTATTGCGTTTTTCCAAAGACCTGACGCCGGGCGAAGCGCATTTTCTCGGATTCAACAATATTATCCACGACCTGCAGAACAAGAACTATTTCCTGGCCAATGAATCCGGACTCATTTTTAACCGCGACGAAAGCGCCATATATGGCGACCCGAAGGCGGACGTGTATGTTGTCGACGACCCCCTAAACGACGCGAAAAAAGAGGTTAAAGATACGCTCAGGCATATTGCCACACCCCAGGCGGTTCCCGACACCTTCGAGTTCGTGTCGACGGTTACCGGCAGTCAGTTTACCGCAGGGGAATGGTACGTACGCCCCCTGCGGCCGGCCAGCTTTTTGCCGGTTAAAATCGACGCGGCAACCATCAACATCGAGAAAAACGAAGGCCACTTTTACTCCATCGCAGAGGAGTTCGTCATCTTCGACGCCTGGATGCCCAAAGACGTTGTCGGCACCTATGTGCCACAGGGCAAAGTAAAAAAACTTCGGTGGACAGCGCAGACGAAACCCCTGATAACACCGATAAACAGCAATCTGCATGAGTATCAGAAAACAAAACAGTGCGTCCTGTCCGCACAGTGCCGGCAGGGAAAAATTGTGGTGAAAATTACCGGTCTCGTGCAGCCCAACACCTTGATGTGCCTGTACAATACTGCCGGCAGAGAGCTGGCGCGACACAGTGTTTTGGGTGCGGACGAGAACACAACTATAGACATGACCAACGGCATTTCCATATGTCTGGGAAGCGGCATATACTATGTTGTTATGAAATCCGGGAGATCAATGCTGAAAACACCGGTGACGTACCTACCACGATAGTATTGTCGACGGCAAGGAAAGGATTTCTTGAAATTGACCTTTCGGGAAACTGCGTCGGGGTGTATTTTATCAAAGCGGTGATTGGTGGTAAGAGCAAAGAACGCCCCCTAAATCCCCCGTAGGGGGGAAATTTGTTCAAAATCGTCCTCGTCCCTCGTCCGTCCTCCTCGTCCTCGTAAATTTAATTCATTTTCGAGGACGAGGAGGAGGGACGAGGACGAAGGACGAAAAAAATATCTACGCATAAAGCGCAGATATTTCAGCTACAGACACTATACGCCAATTCTTATCGCTGTATTCCGGGAATATATTTTTAAAATAAAATCAACACGTTACAAGTCTCCAGCAACACGAAGCAACGCAGGAGATTTAGGGGACGCGAATCAGCTTCACACGTTCATCATATACTGAAAAGCATGACCACAATAGCAATTCAATACCTTGAGCATACCGCGGGCGTTTCTGCACACAACGCCCGCGAAAAGCTGCGCGCAGCTTTTGATATACTGCCCATCGAAAAACTGATCATCGGCTGGAACCTGTCCGAATCTCTCGTAACCATGTGCGCGGATGAGTGCCGTAAAAACGGCACATCTCTTTACCTGTGGCAGCCGCTGCTCACCAGCGACGGTCTTTTCAGTCCGGATCCGGCATGGTATACTGTCGGGCTCAATAATAAACCTGTACCTGGTTTTGAACAGCTGCCCGAGTTCACCTTCGCCTGCCCCAACCGCCCCCAAGTCCGTGAAGCGGTTATTAATCATATACAATCCACAATCAAAAACGGCCCGTATCAGGGCATTTTTCTGGATCGCATCCGCTTCCCTTCGCCAACCACTGCGCCGGATGAGCAGCTTGCCTGCTTTTGTGATGCGTGCGAAAAAAAAGCCGGGTTGTCGGGTCTTGATTTGAACCTGGTACGCAAAAGTATTGCCGCACTATTACAGAGCCGCAGCGGCACCGAAACATTCGTTCACCTCCTGTTTAACCCATGCTGCCCGGCACAGGAAGAAGAGCAGGCTGTTCATGCATTTCTATTGTTCAGGCTGCAATCAATATCCAGTTTGATACACAACGTTGCAGCAGTCATAAAAAAAAGCGGTTTATCCATTGGATTAGATTGCTTTTCTTCGAGTTTAACCCACATCGTTGGCCAGAATCTGCGCTCCCTTGCCGCCTGTTCCGACTGGATAAAAATCATGTGCTACGCACATACTTACGGCGTTGCCGGCCTCCCCTATGAATTCATTCAGCTCATTAACTGGCTTGTACAGAAAAAAGGATTCACCGAATATGAAGCAATTGCCTTGGTTGCACAGGCAACAGGACTGCCATTTCCTCATACAATAAAAGATATCAGGCAAAAAGGATTCTCCCCGAAAGCCCTCGAAAAAGAAATACAAAAAGCCCGTGATGCAGGCGCTAAAAACCTGTTTGCAGGCATTGAGCTTGTAGACCAGGAGAGTATCACCCTGCTTCATGACGAGCAGATAAAAGCGGACCTGGCTGCGTTTAAAAACGCCGGGGCGCAGGGGTTGGTTTTGTCGTGGGATTTGTGGTGTATGCCGATGAAGAGGCTGAAACAGGTAAAAAGGTCTTTTGAGATTAAGCAGCAATAAAACCAAACATATATCAATATCCAGAAATCCTATATCGTGTTTTGGGACCTCTGCCGATACGGAGTATCCGGCCGTCTTTTATTAACCCTTCAAGAACCGAAACCGCCGTGGCCTTGCTTACCCCCAAGGCTGAGCATACAGCGGAGCTGGTTATTTCATTGTTTTTTTCAAAAAGCTTGATAACAATATCCACCGGCTCTCCGATGCCAATACTCTTGCCGGTTGGAACGAGATTTAATACTACTTTAAACCAACCAGCGCCTTCGATAAATTCTGCACGCAGATTTCTGGCTCGCATTGAATCAAGAATGAGCCTGATACCGGTGCCCCGCTTTTCCATAAGACTGAGACGGCGTGCAGCGAATGCGATAACCTTATTACGGATATAACTTGTCCCATCCCCGAGTGCATCATGTATAAAAGGTCCGGCAAAATGACCAGGACTGAACACTTCCAGCCTCTCTGCGTACAAAGCCACTTTTATCGCTCCCGGAATGCTGTATTGTCTATGGAACAAAGCGTTTCCCAGAGCCTCGCGCACTGCCGACATGGGTAACAACGCTTTCCTGTTTGTATACCGGACTCCACCCAGCGAAGGTTCCCTGCCCAGCCACGATTCCAAAAGTTCTGCGGAATGTTCCAATTGCCTCGGCAGCGCTCCGGTTATTTCATGGCTTTCTATTGTATCCCTGCCCTTTGAACCTCTCATTCTGCTGCAGATAATATATGCTTCTGATATATATTTATGCGGTTCATGATGGAACATCAAAATCCCTCCCCGCGTCGGATATAAAGTCCCGTTGGTAGTATCAACCTTTAAAATATCAAGTGAAATAAGCCCTTTCCCGGTCTGCATGCTGCCGGGTAACGACGATACGTCAAGTTCATTCCTGTCGCAGGACGGCACCGGTTGCTCATCATACCCCATACGCATACGTAAAAGTCTCATCTCGTCGAGAGTTTCTCCCGCTGCGCGTCGAGTATGCGCGCCAACCCTTATATAAACCCCTTTTTCTATCCCTTCAGAAGCGATAAAATAGGGCTTCTGATTACCCGGAAATACCTGGATCACCAGCACTTCCTTATTTTCTATATTCTTCTGAAAAATCTGGGGGAAAAGCGGAGGCTGAATTCTGTCGGCAAGCGAAACCGGTAATCGCTCCAATAACATATCTACAGTCTGATAATCTACTCCAACGACGTTATTATTTTTCTCGTCAATACCTAGTATAATTTGTCCGCCATCACCGTTAGCAAAAGCTACAACGGTCTTTGCAATATTTTCATACTCAGGCAATTGCCTTTTATATTCCAGAACCCGCGATTCACGCTCCATCGTCTATCCTATCGTTTAATATCGTTTAAATCGTTTTGTTAAATCAACAATAATATACAATAATACAGAAAAATAGTCAATGATTTTAACGATAACATTCCCTTCTTTCAGGATTTGATCTACCAGTTTTCTCTGCTTTGATATAATGCGCTGAGCGGAAGGATGGTGCTGGAATATGGTTGGAACTTATGTTTCAGGCGGGCAGGCCAGTTATCCGTCCATAGAGATAGATGAAAATGGGAAATTGTATGTCGCTTATAGAGATCATGCCCAATATATAAAAATCGTTGTTAAAAGATTTAATGGTACTGTTTGGGAGCCACTTGACGGTAATGAAATAGTAGAAGATGGGGATATTTTACATAGCCGGAATTCAATTTGTGTTCGAAATAACAGGATATATATAATCCTTTATTCAATTACTCTTGTTGTTAAAGAGTACAAACATTAAATAGGTAATTTTTAGGATTACTATTATTCTGTGTTTTAAAAAACTATTTAAACCATCTCTTTTTTAGGAAAGCGTGCTTTGCAAAAAAAAGAGCCCTCCCGATTACACTGGAAAGGCTCTTTTGTTTTCAGTAACCCGGTATATCAGATCTACTTCATCAGCATCACCCTCTGGCTTAAAAGACCGTCTTTGTGCTTGATATTCAGGATATAGCACCCGTTACCCAGATGATCGGTACGCAGAGGCGCAGTGATTTTACTGTCGTTTGCTCTACCACGGTTCAGGCCACGTACATCTTACTATGAAGCGATTAGCGGAGAAGATTTAACACGGAATAATGCATTAGATTATTCCAATCTGCTTTTGATTACTTTAAACCAACACTTATCTTTTCCCGGAAATATCTTTTTACACTTTTTTTTTGGATGAGGGCTGCAATTTTCCGGAACAGGAACGCCGTACATATATTGAACCGTATCACAATTATTGCCTATAGAATCACACCATATAGAAGTCCCCGTGCCATTGACTATTTTTGCAATAGGCATACTGGATGAAATAGAGTAAAACTCTGCGCTAACACAATTAGGGTAATTCTCTTTGAAGATTGATCCATCGTGAAATATTTCCTGCAAAGTAGCTGTACCGGAATACGTTGCATGGTATCGTAACTTGCCGTTCGCGTAGTATGCCCTTATTTCCTCATAATCACCATTGTTACATACAATGCTGTCTATTCGCGTCCCATCCTCACGCCAGGTCTCGCAAAGGCCGTGTTTTTTGCCGTAGTCGTTGTAGTTTAAACTAGATTCTAAACGATTCGCGGAATAAAAAACCTTGTGGTGGCCGATTGGTTTACCTTTAATATAGTTGCCATAGGTTTTTACATTACCCAATGAATCCCATTCTTGTACCAATCCGTCTAATTCATCGTCCACATACTTTAAATCAGCAATTTTTTGACCATTAGATGCCCACTCCTCATATGGTCCGTAATTTTTCCCATTTTTGTATTGGTAAATCTTGCTTTGTTTTCCATTTGGATGGCATCGGTATTTGATTACAATCGTATCTTTGCCTAAAGTGGTTGTATCATTTCTGTCACAAATCGGTTTGTCAGCTGCCGCAGAAATGATCAAGCTGGAAATAATAACTATAAACATGATACAACGCATTTTATCTCCCAACGATTATTCAACAATATAAGTGTGTTGCAATTTATTTGCATTGAAGATATCGACGATTTTTCGTAAATACGATTTTTTAATTTTTGCTTTATCTTTACTAAAATATCCACCGAAATCCATAAGCTTTTTCATTCCCTCCATCAGCGACTTCCCATCCTCGTCATCCTTCACATAATCCACCACACACCGAATAATCCACTTCAGTTCATGGTCGGTCTTCGCCGATTCCAGCACTTTAATTATAGCATCGAAATCTTCCTCCTCCACTGTAGCCATAATTGTCCGCAATACCTGCCCTCCTAGGGTTTCCGGAAGAGCGTTTCGAAGTTTTTTCGGATCGAGTATATTATCACGAATATTTTCCTTTATCAACCTGAATTGGTTAATATTTACGAGACCTCTTTTTAACCACGAGCTAAAATCCTTCACTTCGTTTATTTTGCTTTCAACCACATCGGAAGCAAGTTTCGTTTGATACCTGAACTGCGCAAACGAATAATCCCGCACCGCATTAAACGCATCCCCCAGTATCTCTTTCACATAATGATAATCGACGCTGTACAGAATATGCGCCACCAGCTCGAATCCCTCGTCAATAGCAACATCAAATCCCCATTCTCCTTTTCCGCCAATACCTGCGACAGCCATAGCGCCCATCTCGAATTTCAGCTTACCGTTTTCATAACCGATTTTAAGCTTGCCTCCTGCGCCTGCGCCATAGCTTCCCGCCGCTGTGGCGTATATCTGCGTCAGCGAATCAAAC
>Ga0105099_10001492_pt1 | contig 14579 bp, 10 predicted proteins | sample PPLLak3cmMay2015_2_FD_79138 | JGI IMG/M metagenome (GOLD analysis project Ga0105099, IMG submission 79138) | Freshwater sediment microbial communities from Prairie Pothole Lake near Jamestown, North Dakota, USA - PPLs Lake P8 Core (1) Depth... | ecosystem: Environmental > Aquatic > Freshwater >... | reverse complement strand
TTATTATCAAAAGCTGAGCTGGATGATTTGCTAAAGCCTGAGAATATGATTAAGCCGAGATAGAATAAGTAAGTCTTTGCGAGTCCCATTGGGACGAAGCAATCTATCATTTAGATTGAGATTGCTTCGTTCGAAGACTCACTCGCAATGACGGATGCTATTTAAAAAAACTTACCCGCAGTACTTATAACGGCTAGGGTGGCTTTGCCGCTATTTTGCACAAACGGGTAAATTCTTTGCGGAAATACTGTTAGTAAATCCGCACCTGTATTTTAATAAAGCTTATAAAAATTTTCACACCAGAAAATCATCCCGCATAAAATGAGTATTTATTTTCCAATCAAAGGGATGTTTTCCTAAAACTACAAAGATTATAAACACTATTTCTATTGCTTAATAATTACAATTTTATTTGAAATAATGTGTTTATGGTTTAATTTTCAATAGTAAATAATTCTAGTTTTTAATTACTCATCTATGATGGACTTAAGTTAAAATGCAAAATCTAAGTATTTAATTTTAGTTCCTGTCCAAAATTTATTGCAGCGGGAGATTTATGAAATTATTCGTATCAACACTTAGCATTATTTTTTTTATAATTGTAAATCCTTTTTGCTATGGGCAATGGATTCCGATTAAAAAAAATTCTATACCTGATTCAAATCCTATCGTTAAAATATTAAATACAGATGCTAACAGTATTGTAATCCAAGTTGAATTATCTGGGTATCGTATAACTCATGTGGAGGCTGAAGGAAAATCATACTACACTCTAAGTATTGGCGAAGAGGCAATTACGACAGAAGCAGGTTTTCCAGAAATGCCGCATATTGCAAAATTACTCGCAATCCCTGACAATGGGACAGTTAGTGTTGATATTCTGGAAACAGAAACAGTTAATATTGTTAAGGGAATAACTGTCTTACCATCACCTGAGAGTTGGCAGGAAGGAGAACCCGAATCGAGATTTATCGAGAATTCTGATTTTTATTCAAAAAGCGATATCTACCCGGCTACACTAGCAAAAGTTGAGGATCCTGTTATCTTTCGAGATTTCAGAATTGCAAGATTATCAATATATCCAATAAGATACTCAGCTAAGAGAAATGAAATTGAAGCAATCTCTTCTATTACGGTGCGAGTAAATTATGGAATTGGTAATGGAATAAATAATAAAACAACACCTCGAAGAAAAATTACTCCCTCATTTGCAAAGCTTTATAAAAGTATAATCTTTAACTATGATGAAGTAATGCAGAGCAGATACAATAACATGCTTGAAGGACACGATAAAATGTTATGTATTATGCCTGATGCTTTTGCGAACACATTCCAAGCTTATAAAAATTGGAAGCAAAAAACAGGAACAGAAATAGTCATAACAAAATTTAGTGAAATTGGGGCTTCAGGTAACACTCCTGAGATTATTAAAAACTATATATTAAGTACTTATAATACATTGTCTGATATTCCCACACACATTTTATTAATTGGTGATGCTGGTGTAGCTCCCCATAAAACCTGGTCTTCTCCCTATGACGGCTATACTTTTCCAAATGAGGATTATTTTGTTGAGTTAGAGGGTAACGATTACTTTCCTGAAATGATGATTGGGAGGCTTACAAATCAGGAAGATTACAGATTGCAGGTTATGGTTAATAAATTTATTAATTATGAAAAAAATCCCGATAGAATTAATAATACATGGTATAAAAAGGGTATTGTATGTTCAAATGATCAGTATCAATCACAAATAGATACAAAAAGATATACTGCAGACATTATGCGTCAGAATGGAAATTTTTTTTCTGTTGATACAATGATGAGCAAACCCAATTGTCTGTATTCTGTATCTGATGTAGTTGCTGCAGTTAATAATGGCAGAAGTTATCTGAATTATCGGGGTGAAGGATGGTCAGATGGATGGTGGGCTTCTTGCACTCCGCTTAAAACTTCCCATATCAATGGATTAAATAATGGAACGAAACTGACATTTGTAACCAGTATTGGATGCGGTGTTGCAATGTTTACTACTAACGATGCTGCTAACTGTTTTGGTGAAGCCTGGATTGAATTAGGAACACCAACTCAACCCAGAGGTGGTGTCGCATTTGTTGGACCAACCTCCAACACGCATACAACTTATAACAATTATCTTGATAAAGGTATTTATATCGGGATGTTTCAGGAAGGGCTTGATAGTCCAGGTGAAGCATTGCTAAGGGGTAAACTTAATATGTATAACGAATTTGGAAATACAGTTGCCGTTGAACATCATTTTAAAGTGTATTGTGTTTTAGGTGATCCAAGCATTCATATCTGGAAAGATATTCCAAAACCAGTAATTATATCAAAACCAGATTCAATCTACGTTGGTTTTAATCAGATTCAAATAAGTGTATCAGATTCTATAACCGGGGCACCAATTAATAATGCAAGGATCTGTATTAATGGAAGTAATGTATATTCTGTTGGGAATACTGATTCAACAGGCACTGTTTTATTAACACTAACCCCGCAGACCGATGGGTTTCTGAATTTAACTGTATGCGGCGGAGATGTTATTCCGGTCGAAGACAGTATTCAAGTTATTGTGGGTACAGAAAACATAACGCCGCTTGGGAATCCGGTAGTTACAGATGTTGATGGAAATGTGGATGGACTTGTAAATCCAAATGAAAACTGTACAATTATCTATTCGCTAAAAAATTGGGGTACAATAACTTCAAATAATGTTCGTGCTACATTATCCATACCTGATAGTATTACCAACGTTCAAATGATTACCATTGATTCATTGGGATTTGGAAATATAGCTCCTAATGATTCAATACAAGGATTACCATTTCAAGTTTATTTTAAACCAGAATGTACTGTTGGTTCAATCATTCCATTTCATTTGAAAATTTTTAGTGAAACAAGTTCCTGGGATTATTCTTACAATGTAACGGTGCATGGATGTAATCTTAACTTTACTGAATTTTCCATTGATGACGAAGGAAATCTTCTGCGAAACTTTAGAATGGATCCAGGAGAAACTGTTAAACTTAAATTAAAACTTCTAAATAGCGGAGATGATTTAGCTCCAGATGTTATTGGAATAATTGGAACAGAAGATACATATTTCACAATTATTGATTCAGTTGGCGCATTTGGATCTTTATTACAAGACAGCAGTGCAGTAAATGATTCTAATTATTTTGTAATAAAAGTTGATGAAAATTGTCCATTAAATTACGAGGGGCAATTCACAATCAACTTTTCAACCCGGAACGGATTGTACCCTTACACAATTACCAAACAATTATTACTTCCTGTAGCAATGCCTTCATCCTATGATGCCACAGGACCGGATAGCTATGGATATTATGCATATTCCAGTGATGATGTTTTATGGAACCAGGCTCCTCAATTCAATTGGGTAGAAATAAATGGGATTGGAACAGAAATACCAAAACCAATAAATCAAAATGATTTTACTCAAACAGTTATACTGCCTTTTTCATTTAAATACTATGGTAATGATTTTACACAAGTTCGTATTAGCAGTGATGGTTGGATAGCATTTGGAAGCGGTACACAAACAGCATTTGAGAATCATTCCTTGCCTAATTCTGATAACATTAATAATATGGTTGCGGTATATTGGGATGATCTATTTACAAATGCAGTAGCTCCTGATGCGAAGCTACTCTATTACAGTGATGTAACAAATAATAGATTCATTATTGAATGGTATAAGGTGCCTCACGTTAATGATGTTGATGAGCGTGAAACATTTCAGATTATACTACAAGATCCGGCTTTCTATCCAACAACAACCGGGGATGGTGAGATTATTTTTCAATATCATGATGTTGAAGAACCTTCCAGTATAACAGTTGGTATTGAGAACAGTTCTGAAGATGGTGGTCTTCTCTACCTATACAACGAACTTTATGATGTTACTGCTAATGAATTACAAAATGAACTTGCAATTAAACTCACTACAAAAATTCCTACTATCACGGATATAAAAGAAAATAGTGAGCAGGTAAATAGTATTCCTAAATCTTATTCTCTAGAACAGAATTATCCTAATCCATTTAATCCTGAAACCAGAATTCGTTATTCTATTCCAGTGGCGGGATTTGTAACTATAAGAATTTTCAGGATTGATGGAGAGTTGGTAAAAACATTGGAAAATAAAGATAGAGGGGCTGGCAGGTATGAAATAATCTGGAATGGAACCAATGATTACGGACAAAAAGTTGGTTCAGGCATTTATTTCTACAGAATACAAGCTGGTGATTTTTCATTAGTAAAAAAAATGATATTTCTTAAGTAAATCGTTAGATGATATTTTCTATTCAGCGAGAGAAAGTGTTGAAATTAATTATCAGTTTATAGCGATTGAATAAACATTGACAGAATATGTTGCAGTACTTTAACTAAAAATACTGATAAATAGATTTATGCACGTTTTCTTTCTCCTATTGGTGTTAGTTACAGTCGTTTCGGTGATGGGAATAATAGAATTTGTTCAACATCAAAAAAGGATTTATTCGATTCCGATCCGAATACATGTGAATGGCACAAGGGGAAAATCAAGTGTTACCAGGCTTATTGGCGCAGCATTGAATGAAGGCGGAATAAAGGCCATTACCAAAGTTACAGGGACTTATCCAAGATTAATTCTTGAGGACGGAACAGAATCTTCTATATACAGAAAAACAAATGCTAACATCATCGAACAACTTGGAATTGCAAAATTTGTAGCTGAGAGAAAAGCTAAGGCACTTGTAATTGAATGTATGGCTCTTGAACCACAATATCAATCAATCACAGAAATACAAATGATTCATGCAACTATCGGTGTCATTACAAATGTAAGGCTAGATCATGTTGATGTAATGGGTTATACATTAGCTGAAATTGCTTCTGTACTTGGTAGAACAATTCCTAAAAATCAATATTTCTTTACATCAGAAAATCAAATCCCTGAAGTTTTAGAAAAAATTGCAAATCAAAAAAAAGCTACAATGCATTTGTCAGAAGCTTCTAGTGTTTGTGATGATGAAATGAAACCATTTAGTTATATCGAGCACAAAGAAAATGTTGCTCTTGCTCTCGATATTTGTAAGCACGTTGGTATTGAACGAAGTACAGCACTGAGAGGTATGTACAAAGCTAATCCTGATTCTGGAGCGTTAAGTCGTTACAGAGTGGAGTTATCGAATAAGATAATAACTTTTTATAATGCCTTTGCAGCCAATGATCCTCAATCAACTTTGATGATTTGGCGTAAACTAAGAGATGAGGGTGCATTATTGGGGACGAGAATTGTTTTATTAAATACCAGGCAAGATCGACTTGATCGCGCAAAACAATTAGCGGAAATGGTAGGTAAAGAGATCCACAATGAGGCTGATCTATTAGTATTGATTGGTCAGTCAACCGATGTAGTCGAAAGCATGTCAACCTCGTACGGATTTGAAAAGAATAGAATCATAAATATAGGATGGACAGAAGCCAGTGATGTTTTTGAAAATATTCTATCACAAACAAGTAAAGTTTCCACTGTTGTTGCCATTGGCAACATTGGCGGTATGGGAAATAAAGTAGTTGAATATTTTTCTTTTCAGCATATATCGAAAGAAACCGGGAGTAATATTTATGATTGAACTTGCAATTACACTTGGATTAGTTTTTAGTCTGCTATCGTACGAAGTTTTCGGCTTAGCTGCTGGTGGTATCGTTGTGCCTGGCTATCTAGCACTTCAATTATCTACACCTGATAGACTTGCAGGAACTATAATTGTCAGTTTACTTACATTCCTTATAATCAAAGGATTAAGTAATTATACATTTCTTTATGGCAGAAGGCAAATGGTGATGTGTTTACTAATAGGCTGTTTGTTGGCAAATTTCTCACGCCACTTTTTAATGATAGACATTACATCAAGCACAATTCAATTACAAGCTGTTGGCTGGGTTATACCCGGATTGATTGCGCATTGGTTTGGCAAACAAGGAATTTTTAAAACTTTATCGGTTTTATTTATAACTGCAGTACTTGTTAGATTGATCGTAATAGTTTTATTCAATGGAGAATTATTTCCAGCATAGGTCTATTCCAAATAAAAAACGTTATTATAATTTGTATAAAGAAAAAACTTTTAATGTTTGAATTTAGCGCTAAATCTAAAAGAGTATTAAGTGTTTTAACGCTTTTATCATTAATTGCATTATTAGCAGTTGAAAATAATAAAGTTGATATAAAAAGAAAGTGGTACGAACAAAAACTTGAAGCCTCAAAGCTCGCAAAAAAGGCTGCTGACTTTCTTAAAGATTTTCGTTTACAAAAAGGAATCTTTGTCGATGCGATTAATGATCCAAATGAATCTGCATTGATTGGGCAGGACATCACTCAGATTACCACAGATCGCGGATATATTGATTCAAAACTTACTTCTCTAAATCCAAATTTTGCAGCTGTTATTGTAGAGATGCTGAAAGAATGCGATGTTAAAGCAAATGATGTTGTTGCGATATCATTTACTGGCTCGTTACCAGGTTTAAACATAGCCGTTATAGCAGCAATCCAAACGCTTAAACTAAAGCCAGTGATCATTACTTCGGTTGGTGCTTCAAACTGGGGTGCAAATGATCCTTACTTTACATGGCTTGATATGGAAAAAACTTTAATTGATGCGGGAATATTTAAATATAAATCCGTTGCCGCATCTATTGGTGGTGGACTTGATAAAGGGCGGGGGTTGAGTCCGGAAGGAAGAAAGCTAATTGAAGATGCTATCAAGAGAAGTGAAGCAACATTTATCAACGAAGAGTTTCTTGAAAAAAGTATTAGTAAACGAATAAATATTTATAAGAATTATAAAAAGAATAGTTCTATTAAAGCATTTATAAATGTTGGTGGTGGAATTGCTAGTCTTGGTTCGACAGAGAATGCGCAATTTATTCCAACTGGATTGATTGAAGCACTTCCAATGAAAAATTTTCCTTCAAATGGAGTTTTAATTGAAATGGCAAAACAGAATATACCTGTTATACATTTACTAAATGTAACACAGCTTGCAGCAAAGTATGGACTACCAATTAGTCCGAAACCAATACCAAATCCAGGAAGTGGTGAGGTTTTCGTTAAGAAGCAATATGATATTATCCTAACAATTTTAGTTACTCTTGTTCTGGTCATCTCAATACTTGCAGTCTTTATTTTAGAACAGAAGCGTCATCGGCTTGGTACTGAACAAGTAGCAATTTTCAAGCAGGATAAATCGGATGACAATTTGGGATTATAATTATTAATGTAATGAGGAAAGTATGAAGTTTTCTTATTCAAGTATTTTTGTGCTGATTATTTTTATTCCTTTTAATTTATTTTCAATTGTTTCAGACAATAAAGTAATTAAACCTAGCAATGCTAAATCTTCAATCACTACTATAGTTTCCGGTACAAGCAGGGCATACTATCCTTTAACAATTAAGAATTCCTCATTGATAACTATAAAGGGGTCGGGAAAACTAAAAATTGTTACTCGGGTTCGATTTATTACAAAAGAAATTACTTCGCTTTCTTATAAAGTTAGTTACAGAATTGATGGTGGAATAAAGAATGTTGTAGAATTTAAAAATATTCATAAATCAGAAAATGCTGTTTATAAAAACGATTCGTTAGGTATTCCAGGTGAAACAGGTGAGATACTTATAAAGCTTGGTGGAGGTGAACATAATATTAAAATTTGGCTGGATTCAGATTATCCAAAAGTAGCTGCCCGTTATATATTTAATCCAAAGGATGAAAAAAAATTAACTTGGGTAACACTTAACCCCATTAATCCAAATGAACCTGTAACCCTTATAACCGATGAGGAAGAGGTAAAGTATTTTCGCTTTTCCGAGGTTCAGCCCATGAAATTGAAAATTACAGGACCAACAAAACTAAGAATCTTAACACGCATTGAAAATCACTACCTTATGAAAGGCAGGATTGATTATAGAATGCAAGTAAAAGAAGATGAAAAAGTTAAACACACATATCAGCTAAATAGTCTGCGCTCTGAAACTACAAGTTATAAAAGTGATGATTCAAAAATTCCCGGGAAGGCAAACGAAATTATAATCGATGTACCTAAAGGAACACATCGTTATAAAATAATTCCTTTAGACAAAGATAAATGCACATTACTGGGAAGAATACTTTTTCCTAAAAAGGATATTAAACTTGAAGCACAGGAACAATAAATGAAAACAAATCATTTATGCGTTAACAGCTTTATCGTTTTTTTTATTCCATTAGTGTTTTTTATGCATTTCGATAAAATTGTTTTTGCTCAAAAAAGAGCACAGCAAAACGAAAATAAATTTACTCTTGAAGTCTCTTTAAAATCTTCATATGACAATAATATTTTAAAATACTCTGATAAATATTTAGACAGATTTGTAAATAATAAAGATGAAGGAAGATTCCATATTAATAAATATGATGATCTGGTTTTAGATTATTCATTAAAGATGTCATATTCAAAAGATGTGTTGAAAAATCTGCGCTCAATATTTTCGATAAGAGTTAACTATGATCATTATACAATCAATTCTATCAAATCATGGATTTCTTATGATTTAGGATGGCAGCAATTTGTTAGTAATAAAACAAGCTTTATGTTGTCTTATTCGTATCTGCCTGATTTTTATATATCACACTATAGAGATGATGATTGGACAAAGATATATGGTTATACACCTAAAACATTTCAACCTTATTCATTCATGAAATCTGACTGTAGTTTATGGATGCAACATAACTTTTCAACATCAACAAAAGCCAGACTTTATTTTTCGTTTATGCAATATTTCTACAACGAGCATTTTACAGAGTATGATAGTGATAATTTTATGTTTGGTGGCAGAGTATTTAATGAAATAAGTGATAAGATCACTATTGATGCAGGATATAAATATATAAACTCTAACGCAAAAGGCTTTGATGAGCAATTCGAGGCTAAAGAAAACTCTGATGATAATGATGCTACTTACTATGAGCATGTATTCTTTGCCGGCATTGAATATAAACTTCCCAAAATATTCAAACTAACTAACACTTTAAGTATATCAACAGAGTTATCAACAAGATATTATACAACAAATCATACCGCAGAATCAGATCTGTTACACGCTGGAAGAAATGATTTATATTATCGTTTATATTTTAATTATGATTTAAATATTGTCAATAATATTTCCGCAGGAGTATTTTTTAATCTGTTTTTCAGAGATTCCAATACAGATGATGAAATGAATAGAGCTTATGTATCAGACGAAAAAGATTACAATCAATCTCAGTTGGGATTGAGCTTCAATTACAAATTTAAATTTTAATTAACTGCGTAAAAGGAATTTAAAGATGATAAAATTATTTACAGTAATGTTATTTATAGCGATTCTAATATTGGGTTGTGGTTCACCTAACGAACCGGAAGATTTATCAGTCGATGATGGCGGGTATAAGATTGTAAGTAAGTTTGCTACATCCGGTTATGCCCAAGATCTGATTGCGGTGGATTCTATATTATATATTGCTCAGGGTGAAGGAGGACTGGCAATTATAAATATTGCAAATCCTTATAAACCCAAAATTATTTCTGAGATAACATCTACACTACGCGGCTATTCATATAAGGTAGTCAAAAAAGACAGTGTAATTTACATCGCTGCCGGCAACTTTGGAGTTTCAGTTGTTGATATCAGTGATCCTTATAATCCAATTGTAACTGTGAATAATCTTCCGATGAAACCAGCAAGAAATTTATACATTCTTAATGATTATCTGCTTACATCAGTGAGTGAGCAGGGGTTTAACATTGCTGAAATAAGTTATCCGACACAACCTGATATCCGTGCCACAACACTCACCCCTGGTTATGCACAAAGTGTTGTTGCAACAAAAGACAGTAATTATTTGCTAGTAGCTTGCGGTGAAATGGGCTTTGCAATAATGGATATTTCAGATTTTCAATTAGGGTTCGGTACTTATCCAGTTGCTGGTTGGGAAGATACACCCGGCTATGCTGTTGATATTGTAAATCACCCTTCCCAGCCTGTTGCTTTTCTGGCTTGCGGAACAGCTGGGTTTGTAATTATTAATTATGCTGATACAAGTGATATTAAAATAATGGGCAGTTATAGCACGGGTGGTTATGCAAAAGAGATATTGTATATGGACAATAAAGTACTTGTTACAACTGAAACTCGAGGACTTCAGATATTTGATGTTTCAAATTTTACTTCACCCATTAAAATTGGAACTGTTCAGACGAAATTTGCACTTGGTGTCTATGCAGATGATAAATACATTTTCATTGCAGATGAAGTTGAAGGATTGGTTGTCATTTCAAGACCATAGTATAGCCTAACCCGGATTTATAAAGTAGGATTTATTTTTAAGACAATTCCCTAACTAATAATTATTTCTATTAAGTTTAGAGCATAAAAAAAAATCAGTGTGGAATTATGAAATCAGTTTTTAATCATTACTTTTATCCCGACTCAATTTGCATCGTTGGTGCATCATCCAAACCTAAAAGTCTTGGCTATGAATTAACAAAATCAGTTAAACAGTATGGTTATACAGGTGATCTTGCACTTGTAAATCCAAAAGCAGATGAGATACTAGGATATAAATGTTATCCAAGCATAAGCTCGATAGATTATCGAATCGATCTTGCAATAGTAATGGTGCCAAAACAGTTTGTTGAAGAAACGATTAAGGAACTTACAAGTAAAAAGGTTCAAGCAATCATTCTTATAACTGCTGGATTTAAAGAAACAGGTGAAGCAGGAGCAGAAGCAGAAAAAAGAATTCTACAACTTATTCGTGATTCCAACGCAAGAATGGTTGGCCCAAATTGTATGGGAATTATAAATGCACTTCCTTCAATAAAAATGAATGCAACATTTGTAGCAGAAGAACCAAAAACAGGAAGCATGGCTTTTTGTTCGCAAAGCGGAGCCATAGGTGCCGCAGTTTTAAATTCATTGCGCGAGACAGATATTCGTTTTGGGCAGTTCATAAGTGTTGGCAACAAAGCTGATGTAAATGAAAATGATTTATTAGAATACTGGCAAAGTTGTAACGATGTTGGAGTGATAACATATTACTTAGAAAGTTTTGTTGATGGCGAAAAGTTTATCAAGTATTTCATTGATGATACGATATCTAAGCCGGTAATTGTTATAAAAGGCGGAAGAACTTCTAGCGGAATAAAAGCTGCTTCATCACATACCGGTGCACTTGGCAGCAGTGATAAAGTTGTTGATGCAATTTTAACTCAATTTGGAATTATTCGTGCTGATGATTTAAATGATATGTTTAACACCGCCAAAGGATTTGAGGATTTTCCTGCACCAAAAGGTAATCGTGTTGCAGTAGTTACAAACGCTGGCGGTCCAGCAATTTTAACAGTTGATACACTTGAGAAAAATAATCTAGCACTTGCTGAGCTATCACCAGAAACAAAATTAAAATTAAAAGAAATTGTTCATCCTGAAGGAAGTGTGAATAATCCCGTTGATTTACTTCCCGGTGGAATAGCAGAACAGTTTAAAGCCGTTAATGAAATTTTGGTTCTGGATGATAATGTTGATGCAGTAATTTCTGTTTTTGTTGAACCGATAATGATAAAAGCTCTGCCTGTTATCGAAGGCATTAATGATATTAAATCCGAAAAACCAATCTTCCAGGTTGTAATGCCATTACCTGAGTTTTGGCAGGAATATAGAACTGAATCAAGAACAAAGAGAGCTTTGTTTAAAAGACCAGAAGATCCTGCTGTGGTAATTAACAATTTATTAAAATTTCAAAATAAAAAATCTAATACTGGAAGAATTATATCTGATGAATCAACCAAAGATTTTAAGCTGAATGAAAAACCTGGAAGATTTCTAAACCCAAATGAAGTTGCTGAATTGTGTAACCATTATAAATTGCCAATTGTAAAAGATGAAATTCACAGCATTGAAGAATTAAATAAAAGAGAAATTCATTTTCCTGTAGTATTAAAAGCAGTTGGTGAAAAGATAATCCATAAAACTGATTTAAAAGGTGTTGTATTAAATATCAAAACCAAATCGGAGTTAATAAAAGCTGCTGAGGAGATGATCTGGAATTTTAGTTCAAAAAATATTCAGCTTGATAAGTTTTTAATTCAGCCATTTCTAAAAACAAAATACGAACTGTTAGTCGGTGCTTTTCGTGATCCAAGTTTTGGTCCGATGATTATGTTTGGTTCCGGCGGCAAATATGTAGAATACATTGAAGATACGGTTATGAGATCTGCTTATCTAACTGATAATGATATTGATGAGATGATAAACTCAACAAAGATTGGTAAGATAATTCAAGGTGTTCGAGGTGAAGAACCTATTGATATAAAAGTTGTGAAATCAGCAATTAAAAATCTTGCACAAATGATTGTTAACCATAAAGAAATAACAGAAGTTGATTTGAATCCATTACTTGTTTCGTCAGAAAATAAAATCTTCGCAGTGGATGTAAGGGTTAAGTGTTGATTTACTAACCTTCGAGGTTGCAAAAATGAAACCTCGAAGGCTAAATTGTGAACACTCGCATTTTCTAAATATCATTCCTAAATTAAACTATGAACAGAAAAAAATTTATAACATCGCTATCTGTTGCATCAATTGGTGCAGCGGTTTTTCCTTTTTCAATTCCCGCGCAACCTTCGAGGTCGCAAGGCCGAAACCTCGAAGGTTTCATTAAAGATGAACCACCTGTAATCAAGCCACCAAGATTAAAAGCTGGTGATAAGCTTGCTATTGTAGCTCCAGGAAGTTATATCTCCGAAGAAGAATTACAGGACTCAATAAAGAATCTTAACCAGCTTGGATTTGAAACAACTTATTCAGAAAAAGTTCTTTTACAAAGCGGTTACTTTGCTGGAACAGATAAAGATCGAGCAGCAGATTTAATGGAAAAGTTTTGTGACAAAAGCGTTAATGGAATTGTGTGTGCCCGTGGTGGTTATGGATGTTCACGTATTCTTCCAATGCTGGATTATGATGTTATCAGATCAAACCCTAAAGTGCTGATCGGTTATAGTGATGTAACAGCTTTACTTTATGGAATTTATCAGAAATCTGGCTTGATAAGTTTTCACGGTCCGGTTGGTACATCAACGTTTAATGATTATTCGGTAGATAACTTTAAAAGAGTTTTGATGAATCCAGAACGAAGCGAGAAGTTTAAAAATTCTACAAGCGGCGATGATGAAAATATTTATGGTGTCACTTCGATCGTTAAAGGAAAGGGAAAAGGAAGACTTGTTGGCGGAAATTTGTCAATTATGGTTTCTCTTATCGGGACAGAATTTGATGTTGATTATTCTGGTAAAATAATTTTTATTGAAGAAATTGGTGAAGAACCTTATCGTGTTGATAGAATGCTCACACAATTAATTCAGGCAAGAAAATTTGATAACGCTGCTGGGACAATGATGGGAATATTTAGAAAGTGTGAAGTAAAAGAAAATAGCGATCTTACAGCCAAATCATTTAATTTGATGGAAGTGCTAAAAGATAGAGTTGGCAATTTAAAAATTCCGATTGTATATGGAATGTCTTTTGGACATGTTAAAGATAAGTTTACTATTCCATTCGGTGCACTTGCCGAACTTGATTCAGATAATCAAACTTTTACTTTGTTAGAAAAAGCAGTTATTTAAAAACAATAGTACACTGATTTTTCTGATTAGTTATGATCATAAAAAATCTTGATCAATCTTAATAATCGGTGTCCCATTTCAGAAAAGGAATAAAAATGAAAAATCTAAAATTTCTATTACTACTGCTATTAGTTATTCAGTTTACAGGTTGTATCGTTTTTAATAATGTTTCATATGAAGTTACAGTAAATGAAGATGGAACAGGAACTGCTCTGCTAACTATTGAGGATATCAATACTGATGCAGTTACTAAAGAGGCTATTGATGAGGACGTAAAGAGTATCCTAGAGCACGGATTAAAGAGTCAGCAATTTGTTGAGGATATGAAGTCAGAAGGAAAACAGATCATATCAAGAAATGTTGTTATTGAAAATGAAAAACTAAATGCAATTGTATTATACGAGTTTTCAGAAATCAGCAGAGTTGAGGGATTACAGTTTGATGATCCATATTATTATTTAACTGTACCTGTTGAAGACAGCATTATTTCAACTAACGGACAAATTACTAAAAAGGCCGAATATCAGCGAATTGTATGGGACAAATCAATTAAGACTTTAAAATTTAAAATGTACAGTGACGACACAAACAGAGAAGGATTAACTTCCCTGGCTCCGTATTATCTGAAAGAGAATTAATGTTTGTTGAAGTTGTTTTTCCTTTACCTTTCAGAAAAGCATTTACTTATTCCGTTCCAAAAGAATTGCAGGAGTTTGTTAATATAGGAGTTCGTGCAGTTGCTCCATTTGGCAAGAGAACTTTATCAGGATTCATTATCAACATTCCAAATTCTATCTCGTTAAGGAAAGATGAAATAAAACCTATTTCTGATATTCT
>Ga0105099_10001491_pt1 | contig 14589 bp, 13 predicted proteins | sample PPLLak3cmMay2015_2_FD_79138 | JGI IMG/M metagenome (GOLD analysis project Ga0105099, IMG submission 79138) | Freshwater sediment microbial communities from Prairie Pothole Lake near Jamestown, North Dakota, USA - PPLs Lake P8 Core (1) Depth... | ecosystem: Environmental > Aquatic > Freshwater >... | reverse complement strand
GTAATCTCAAAAGCACTGGCCTGATTGACTTAATTTTTGTTGGACCGCAGAAAAAAGGAGGAAATGTGAAGCGAAAGTTCAATGATAGAGTGGTGATTGCATTGCTGGGTATCATTCTGGGAGTTTTCGGGTTTTTTCAATCATGTAAAACAACTTTGGCAAGCGCCAGTGCAGTGTATTTGAAAGAAAACCCTATTCAAAAAAACGTAAGCGAACTAACAAAAAAGCAGGAAGAGATGGCTGAACAGTTTTTCGATTTAATGAATAAAGTGTTGGCTGACATACCTCAATCTGTGTGGGATACTGCCAAAACGTTTGGAATCATAGGCCTTTTTTTGAATTTGGCTTACTGTGGTGTTTTTGTCATCATCATCAGAGGAAACCTGCAGAAAAAGGTGATTAATTCTGCCTTTATTATTATTGCGTTGTCGCTGTTGCTTAGTGCTGCAAGATGGATCGCTTCGATGAATGTAGATCCTATTTACTCTTCATTTTTAAGCTCAGGTATTCTATTGAGGTCTATTTTTGATTCTGCTTTACTGTTCAGTTTAGCCAATCTGGTTGAAACTGACAATAAAGAAAAAAACGACGATAATGTGCTGCCTGGTTAAATAAAACAGAATGCAGATGGTCATTTGCCCCCATTATTTAATCCTTTGGGGGGTAAAGTATGCGCGATGCTTGTGCTTGGCAATTCAACGAGGGATAATTAAAAAAACGGTTAATCCAGAGTCAGTCTGCTATCTGAGGAGGTGTGCGGTGAATAAAATGATCAAGCTGATGGTTGTGCTTGTGATCCTGGTCTTTTGTATGGGCTTGCTTGCCGAAGCGGGGGAACAGACCATTCTGCAGGCCGAGGACCATCTTAAACAAGTATCGGTGGGTTCACCCCAGGTTTCCCCGGATGGACAATGGATACTTTATTCTGTTTCTGGATATTGTGTTAAAGAAAAATCTGCTTACAGTGACCTGTTTCTGCAGCCATTCTCCGGTGGCTCTCCCCGGCAGTTAACCCATACGCCTTCATCAGAAAGCGACTATACCTGGAGCCCGGATGGAAAACAGATAGCGTTTTGCGCCAAACGGGAGGGCGATGCGGAAAGTCAAATCTATATTCTCCCGGTGAATGGTGGAGAAGCCAGGCGCCTGACCACCCTGGCTACTGGTGCTTCAAGCCCCACTTGGTCGCCGGACGGTAAAACGATGGCGTTCTGTTCTACCCTCGGTGAGCTCTACACTGCCGAGCAAAAAGAAGCCTTTGGTTCTGTTCGCTACCTGATGCACCCCAGATATCATCACCTGGGTAAAGGCTGGGATAGCGGCAAGCGGCAGCGATTATTTGTTGTTTCGGCACAGGGTGGAGAGCCGATTCAGCTGACGGATGGGGCTTGTGCAGATGAAGGAGATCATTCCCTGGTTTGGCGCAGCGATTCCCGGGCCCTGGCTTTTGTTTCCAACCGCTCACCAGAATGGTGGAATACCATTGATACCGATATCTATCAGGTGGATGTCGTCAGCAAAGAGATGAAGCGCTTGACCGTTAACCCCGGTCCGGATCACAGCCCCAGCTACAGCCCGGATGGCAAATGGTTGGCCTGCCGCTCCAGTTATGAATACAACTATGAGAGTGAAGACTATAAAATTCAGGTTCAGCCCGTTGGTGGGGGAGAAGCCAAAGTGCTGACCACCAAATTGGATCGCAATGTTACCTCCATAAGCTGGTCGCCGGACAGTTGCGGGCTATATTTCAGTGCCTCCAGCGAAGGCCGCTCCAACATTCAGTATGTCACTCTGGCACAGCCTGATCATTTTGTCGATGTCACCACCGGTCAGAATAACTTACATGGTTGGAAAGTGGCTGGCAAGGGACGTTTCGCCATGATTCGCAGCACAGATACCTGCCCGGGTGAACTGTATACCCTGGAGAAGGGGCAGTTCAAACGGTTGACTACTGCGGCTGAAGCGCCGTTTAAAGCCTATACCCGACAGCCTTCCGAGGAGATTTGGCTCAAGGCTGAGGATGGGACCCGGGTACAGGGATGGTTGATCAAGCCCCTGGGCTATCAGGAAGGGCAGAAGGTGCCGTTGATCCTCAGTATTCACGGCGGACCCCACGGCATGTCCTCGCCTGGATTCCGGTTTGATTCTCAACTCTATGCCCATCATGGATTTGCTGTACTGTACACCAATCCCCGGGGTTCTGATGGATACGGACAACAGTTTAAAGACGTTATCGTCGAGGACTGGGGTGAAAAACCCATGGCCGATCTGATGATGTTTGTCGATTATGTGATTGATAAAGGGATTGCCGACCCAGTCAAACTGGCTGTTACCGGTGGTTCTTATGGTGGATATATGACCAACTGGATCATTACCCACAGCCATCGCTTTGCTGCGGCCGTCAGTGTGGCCGGCCTATACAACATGACCTCCTTTTGGGGTACCACAGATGAGCAGTTTTTCGTTGAAAAAGAAATGGCGGGCATGCCCTGGACAAAACGCGAGGTTTACATTAAAAACAGCCCCATCTGGTACAGCGATCAGCTGAAAACACCCACCATGGTTATCCATGGCAACGATGACTGGCGTGTCCGACCTGAGCAGGGGGAGCAACTCTTCACTGCCTTGCAAAAGATGGGGGTGCCCAGTGTCTATGCCAATTTCCCCGGTGAACAGCATGGAATTCGTGGCAAAGCCAATCGCACCCTCTACAACCAATTGATGCTGGAATGGTTTGAGCATTGGCTGATGGGTAAACCGGTTAAACTGGCCACCTACGTCAAGCCCATTCCCTATAGCTATCCCCCCAAGTCATCGGAGCAGAAATAGCCGGTGTTGGGGACGGTTCTTGATTTCTTGTTTTTGTTGGCGTATAAACCGGTATGCGCTTACCAAGAAGAACCTATGAAGGTGCCTTTCACCAGGCCATGAGTTGAGGGTACGAGGGACGGCCAATTTTTAAAAAACCCATGCCGACAAGGCTTTCTTGATTTGCTCAAGAAGGTCGTGGGGTTGATGAAGATCCGCATTTTGGCGTACAGCGTCATAGACAATCACTATCACATGATTGTCCAGAAATCTCGGGGTGGATGTCTGATTTTTTCAAGCAATTGAATGGGCAATATGCCATTCATTTCCGAAAGGTTCATGGTGGGCTGAGATTGTCGGAAAATAGATGAAGAAAACAAGAAAACAAGAACCGTCCCTGGCGGATGTCCCTGGCGGATTAGGTAACACATTCATTCTCTATATGTGTTATGTGGCTGAATGAGGAGAAATGTTATGATTCAAAAGCTGCAAGATCAGATCTCTTTTCTGCTGCTTATTTTTGCAGGATTTGTTTTCAATGCTTGCAATCTGTCTGATACCCGAGAGATCTTTAATGTTGATCAATTCGAACAGAACATAAGGGCAGCGCTTGACGGACAGACGGTTGGTTATGCCTATGCCATTAATCAGGATGGTGAGCTGGTGAAATCGGGAGCAAGCGGTTATGCCCGTACGCAGATTGATGGGCAGATGGATCAATCTGCTTCTAAGAGAATGAATATTGCCAGCATTTCGAAAACTATTTCTGCCGTAGCGGTATTGAAGCTCCTTGAGAAAAGGGGCTTATCCATCAATGATTTGATCGCACCGTGGCTGCCGCAGGATTGGTCCCTTGGCCCTGGAGTCAGCACCTTGAGTTTCAAGAATCTGCTGACCCACCGGACGGGTTTTGTTAGTAATAATTCTTACCTTGAGCAAACAATTTCATTTATTGCCATAAAAAAGACCATTGCCATAGGGGTTAGCCAATCACAAACTTATAAATATCAAAATGTGAATTTTGCACTATGTCGGGTGATCATTCCTGCTCTCTGGAAAGGGCTTGCCGGTGCACCGGAAATCGGTGAAATAGATGCCACTTCAGCAAGCTTATTTTATAGAAATTTTGTTGAGACAGAGATCATGGATAAGATCGGTGTGATGAATGTGGATTGCATCAACCCGCCAGGGGAACTGCCGACACTGGGCTACTATTCCAAACGTGCAGGCGAGCACGGGCTCGATTACGGGCAATGGAACTGGTATGAGCTCTGTGCAGCCGGTGGATATTATCTGTCTGCGATCGAACTGGCAAATTTTATGGTTCACATCCGCTACGACGACATGCTTCTTTCTCCTGCCAATCGAGCCATCATGGATAAGAATCATTTCGGTTGGTGCGAAAGCGGCATAATGATCGGGAGCAAAGGGAGTTATTACAACCATGGCGGCTCGATTGAATGGGATACCGGAACGATTAAAGGGAATATGCGTGGTTTGGTCGTTAAATACCCCAACAATATTGAAGCGGTATTGCTGATTAACTCTGATATTGCCAACGGCAACTACATCACCACCATCATGACCCAAGCTTATGATGATGCCTGGGAGTGAAGAAGCCTGTGGGGTGTCTCAGTTGCTGCAGCGGCAAGGCCTGGTGGCTTTTTTATTAAACGCCTTTGCTTCAGTGCTGGCTTCCATTATGTTATCTTGTCTTTGAGCTTATTATTTTAAACATCTCTTTATCACAAGTTCTCATATTCGGATTATGGGGGCGGTGCCTCTCGCACCTCCACATACAAAAAAAAGCTTGTAGTATAGCAGTGGAAGATTCGTGCTAATTAGATGTTTTTTATTGAAGTACAGGTGACATTTTTCTACCCTTCTTGTGTTTATACATATTGTCTTTCAAAGAAAAAACATCGAAAGGAGAAAAAATGATGTTAAAAAAAACCATGATGATGACTTTACTTTGTATGGGTTTGATTACTGCTGTGGCGCCACTCACTGCACAGGGAATCGGTGTTAAAGGGTCCTTAGGTCTCAATCGATTCAATCTGAGTACCGAAATGGTGGGATCAAACGTCAAAGATCGTCTCGGATTTTCTGCTGGTCTGATAGGGATACTGCCTATCAATGAAATGTTCTCCCTGCGCGGTGAGCTGGTTTATGCACAAAAAGGACAGAAAAATGAGCTGATCACTGCCAATGAGGCCACAGCCGTAACCAAAATGGATTACATCGAACTGCCAATCCTGGCTCAGGCTGCCATCCCGGCTTCGGAAACCGTCCAGCCCATGATCTTTGCCGGCGGTTATGCCGCCTATCTGCTCTCAGCCAAGATGATCGCTCCCGACGATAAAACCACCGATCTCATAGATAATTCCAGGAAATTAGACTATGGCCTGGTTTTCGGGGCCGGTGTACAACTGGCTATGGGTGAGAGTAAATTACTTCTTGACGCCCGTTACAACCTCGGTTTACAGAATATCAACGACATCAAAGACTCGACCCTCAAAATCCGGAATCGCGGCCTGGTTTTCTCAGCCGGCATCCTCTTTTAAATCAGTCTGAATTGAAAAAAGCCCCCAAAATTTCGGGGGCTTTTTGTCCCCTCCCTTCTTTTCATGTCATTTTTTAAAAATCCCATGCAGTCTATAAAAGATGCTCTATTTGGTTAAAGGATAAATTGGGTGACACACTCTGTTCATTGTGGTGTTAGAGTTTGTATCCATTGAATGAAGAGGTATGAATATGAACGTTGAGAGGACAAAGTGGGGATGCTTTTTACTGCTGGCGATTTGGACAGGACTTTTTTTTAATGCCTGCAAACTGTCCGATACCCAAGAGGTTTTCAATATTGCTCTATTTGAGCAGAACATCAGGGCTGAGCTTAATGGGCAAACGGTGGGCTATGTCTATGCCATTAATCAGGATGGGGCGCTGGTGAAATCGGGGGCCAGCGGTCATGCCCGCACGCAGATCGATGGACAGATGGATCAATCGGCTTCCAAAAGAATGAATATTGCCAGCATTTCCAAAACCATTTCCGCCGTAGCGGTATTGAAACTTCTGGAACGCAGGGGCTTGTCCATCGATTCTTTAATCGCTCCGTGGTTGCCGCAGGATTGGCAGCTTGGGCCGGGAGTCAGCACCCTGAGCTTTAAAAACCTGCTGACCCACCGGACAGGTTTTGACAGCCATAATTCGCATTTCGAGAGCACTCTCACCTATGCTGCCATGAAAGATGCTGTGGCAAAAGGTGTGGTCAGGCCCCAATCCTATCAGTATCTGAACCTGAATTATTCTCTCTTTCGGGTGATCATCCCCGCGCTGTGGCAGGGGCTTGCCGATGCGCCGGAAATTTCTGATATTGGTGAAAATTCAAGTGGTTTCTTTTTCAGAAAATTCGTTCAGGTTGAGATCATGGACCTGATCGGTGTTTTGGACGCGGATTGCATCAATCCGCCGTCATCACCGCCCACATTGTACTATACCCTTGGGGCCAGTGGTCATGGCATTGATTTCGGGAGCTTCATTCACATCTGCGGCAGTGGTGGTTTTTACCTTTCCGCCATCGATCTGGCACATTTTATGGCCAGCATCCGCTATGATGACACGATTCTTTCTCCAGCCAACCGGGCCATCATGGAGCGGAATTATATCGGTTGGTATGAGGGTGGCAGGATGATCGGGAGCAAAGGAGAATATTTCAATCATAGCGGATGGATTACCTGGAGTACCATCTCGCCTTTCGGGAATATGCGGGGCTTGGTCGTCAAATACCCCAACAATATCGAAGCGGTATTGCTGATCAACTCCGACATAGCCAACGGCGAAAACATCACCACCATCATGACCCATGCCTACGATGATGCCTGGGAGTGAAGAAGCCTGCGGGGTGTCTCAGTTACTGCAGCGGTAAGGCCTGGTGTTTTTTCATAGTAGCGCTGGGGACTAGCGCTGGGGACGGTTCTTGATTTCTTGTTTTTGTTGGCGTATAAACAGGTATGCGCTTACCAAGAAGAACCTATGAAGGTGCCTTTCACCACGCCATGAATCGAGGGTACGAGGGACGGCCAATTTTCAAAACCCATGCCGACAAGGCTTTCTTTCTTGATTTGCTCAAGAAGGTCGTGGGGTTGATGAAGATCCGCATTTTGGCGTACTGTGTCATGGACAATCACTATCACATGATTGTCCAGAACATGTCGGGGCGGATGTCCGATTTCTTCAAGCAATTGAATGGGCAATATGCCATTCATTACCGAAAGGTTCATGGTGGGCGGGGATACGTGTTCCAGGATCGCTTCAAAACCATGTTGATCCAGGATGACGCATATCTCATGATTGCAATCGCCTATGTGTTGAACAATGCGCCAAAAGCCGGATTGTCCCAGTCATTGATCGCATATCCATGGTCCAGCGGTGCATTGTATTTTAAGGAAAGCGATGGCGGTCCAGTTGACTGTGCCTACGTTGAAGAACTCTTTGGATCAGAGGGGGAAATGATTCGTTTTGTAGAAAATATGGATATCGATGAACTTCCGACTGTGAAATCAGAACTGGGCTTAATTATCGGCGGTGAAGAATTCCTGCCCAAAGCTCTGGAACTGGCCGAGCGTCGATCGGGTAGAGAAAGTGTCGAACGCAGGCGGTGTCAAGACATGTACTTTGATCCTTGCGAAAAAGTGCTGGCAGAATTTGAGCGAATGAAGAGTGTGCAGATCGGGGAGATCGATGTGACAGGCTATCATGGGAAGCGACTGCGGGGTGAACTGCTGGTGCTGCTCAAGGAAAATGCAGGCATGACTTACCGGGAAATTGCCGGGATGGATCTTTTTGCGGGCTTAGAGCTGAGCAGTTTGGGGGGAATCTATCGTCAAACCCGGCGGAGATTCTCGGGAAAAAAATGAAGAAAACAAGAAAACAAGAACCGTCCCTAACGGATTGCAGGTTGCAAGCGACCTGCGTTCGGATATATGATACTGTTTGTCTGGCTGATAATCAGCTGGGTACCCTGAATCGTAAAGAGTCGGAAAATTGGAGGGTTTATGAAGATCATTAAATATTGCGATGTACCACCCACTCATTTTGATAATGAAAAGGCCAAGGGGGTCGATGGGCGTGTCGTCATCGGCCAAGCGGATGGTGCTCCTTTTACTATGAGGGTGTTTGAGATTGAGGCGGGTGGACATACGCCCTTTCATATCCATGCCTGGGAGCATGAGATGTTTTTTCATATGGGCAACGGGCAGCTGTATTCCGATGGACATTGGAATAATGTTTCGGCTGGCAGCGTGGTATTTGTTCCCTCCCAAGCGGAGCATCAGATCAGGAATACAGGGCATGAGCCCCTCGTTTTGGTCTGCCTGGTCCCCCAGGGGGCACCAGAATTGTGAGGCAAAGGAAAGAGGACGGAAATATGTGGTTTCAGGCCTGTTTTACTCGGGAATAGTGAATGGATATAGAGCTTTTTGGAACAATCGCCGTTTTGGCTTTGGCAATGATTCTTTTTTTGTCTGAGCGTATTCGCCCGGATGTGGTTGCTTTGGCCACGGTGGCCGCTCTGGCGGGTATCGGTGTGCTCAAAGCGGAAGAATCATTTTCCGGCTTCAGCAGTCAGGCAGTGATCACCATGATATCTGTTTTCATCCTGGCTGAAGGACTGAATCGAACGGGTGTTTCTGATCAGGTGGCCAAACTTCTTTTGCGTCTGGGGGGGCATCGGGAAGGACGGTTGGTGGGCTTGGTAATGGTGGCTGGTTCCACTTTGTCTCTGTTTCTCAACAACATTGCGGCGGCGGCTGTACTTTTGCCTGCCGCAGGCGGTGCGGCCAGGAAGGCGGGTATTTCTTCGGCAAAAGTCATGATGCCTTTGGCTTTTGCCACCATCCTGGGTGGTATGGCCACCCTGCTCACCACCATGAATATTGTTGTCAGCAGTGTTTTGCAGGACCGTGGATTGCCGGGCTTTGGCTTGCTGGATTTTCTGCCGGTTGGTGTTCCCATCATGCTAACCGGGATCCTCTATATGATTTTTTGGGGACGGCATCGCCTGCCTTCCGGGTCGGGCAGGGAAGAACTGCTGAAGTCTGTACGCAGAGAGATAGATCTGTTGGATATATACCGCATGGGTGATTATATTTTTCGAGCCAGAATTCCAGAATCCTCCTATTTGGTTGGAAAGCCCCTGGCCAAAAGCACATTCAGAGAAACTTTTGACCTCAATGTGGTGGCACTGGAAAAAGAGAATGGGGAATTGGGCCTGCTCATGCCGGATACCGTTTTCAAGGCTGGGGATATACTGGTTCTGGAGGGAAACGCCGAAGAATTTATCAAGAGAGACCGTGAACCCTACCTGGAAATTCTACCCTGTCCCCAGATCAACGAAGCCGATTTTAGAAATACCTCCACGGTCTTTGCCGAAGCCATGTTGTCTCCCCGTTCCAGCCTGATCGGATGTACCCTGAAGGAGGTGCTTTTCCGGCAGAAATACGGGATGACGGTTCTGGCCATATGGCGCGAAGGACAACCCATCAGAGAAACTGTAGGTGTTGAAAAACTTGCTTTCGGTGATGCCTTGCTGTTGCAGGGTCCTCGGGACAGATTGAAGCTGATGGACCTCGATCCTGATCTGATCATGCTTTCCATGGAGAAGGAGACGCCGCCGGTCAAAGGTCTGGGCAGAGTGGCCATGGCTATTTTGCTTTCCACCCTGGCGGCTGTGATTTTTACAAACTTGCCCATGGCTCAGCTGCTGCTTTCCGGGGCAGTCCTGATGCTGCTGGTGGGTGCCGTCAGTATGGAGCAGGCTTATAAAGCCATAGACTGGCGGGGAATTTTTCTGGTGGCTGGTATGCTGCCGCTGGCTCTGGCCCTGACCAAATCCGGAGCGGCGGGGATGGCCTCCTCTTTTTTGGTATCGACTTTGGGCCATGTCAGTCCCATTCTGATTGTTACCGCCCTGTTCCTGGTATCAGCCCTGCTGACTCAGACGGTGAACGGAGCAGCAGTGGCGGCCATTATGGCTCCCATCGCCATTTCTACGTCGGCAGGTTCCGGTGTCCCGGCTCAGGCATTGGGCATGGCGGTGGCTCTGGGTTCGTCCATGGCTTTTCTGACCCCTCTGGGGCACGCAGTCAATACGCTGGTTATGGGGGCTGGCGCTTATCGCTTCAGTGATTACCGCAGGGTGGGCTGGCCTCTCTTTATCATTATCACTATTGTGGCCATCGGGGGCTTGACACTGAGATGGAATTTGCTGCGACTCTGACGATATGGAATGACAACGAGCCCTATGCACTCATTGTTGATAATACGGAGTGAACGATGAAACACCGATTCTTGCTGCTGTGTGTTTTGACTGTTTTTGTTGCCATAGTCTTGCCCGGGCAGGGGGAAATGAAAGGGTTTGAGGGATTGTGGAAAACCATTGATGATCAGACGGGTAAAGTGCGCTCCATTGTGCGCCTGGAGAGGCATGGAGATGAGCTGCTGGGTTTTATTCATGAAATTATTCCTGAGGCTGGCAAGCCGGCGGACCCTGTCTGTGAAAAGGGGCCGGAGCGTTTCTTAGGCAGGCCGGTTTTGGGCATGAATTTCATGTGGGGATTTCGTTTCAAGGGGAAAGAGCTGGGAGATGGCCAGGTATTTGATCCAGAACAAGGTAAAATTTATCACTGTAGTCTGGAACTCCTCGATGAAGGTCGCAAAATGAAGTTGTTTGGTTATGTTAAAGTAATCTTTAAGGTGGGGCGTTCTCAAGTGTGGGAACGGCTGGAGGAAAGCGATTGATTCTGGCAGAGTTTTTGACAAAAAAGCCTGACTATACTACAATCATTCGTATATTAACGGATAAACCATGACTGTAAAAGAGATCATCGAGATTCTGGATTGTGAGGTCATCACTGCTGTCCAGGAACAGCTGGATGCTGAGGTCAGTACCATGGGTGCCTCCGATATGATGAGTGACATTCTGGCTCTCAGTCGGCCTGGTATGCTGGTGCTGACCGGGCATGTGTCGCCGCAATCGGTGCGGACCGGAGTGGTAACCGACCTGTTGGGGATGATTATTGTACGGGGAAAACAAATTCCGAAAGAAACCATCGATTTGGCTGCCAAACATGGCTTTCTCCTTCTCAAGACCCAGATGAACATGTTCACTTCCTGTGGCAAACTGTACCGCGCCGGATGTCGCGGGGGTGATGAAGCGTAGTCCGGATACGCTGCAAAAGTATGCCGATATTTTTCAGGATTTGACTGCCCAAAACATCATGACCGAAGTGGTACGGACCCTGAGTCCTGACCATAAGGTTTCCCATGCCAAAGAATTGATGAAGGTCAAGAAGATATCCGGACTGCCCATCGTGGATGAGCAGCAGCATCTTCTGGGAATAATCAGCATAGAGGATATTGTTAAGTCGCTGGAGCAGGGTAAAATTGAGGCGCCTGTATCTGAGGTTATGACCCGCAATGTCATCACCTTGCATGACAGTGACAACCTCGGTTCCATTGTTGATAAGTTCAACACCTATCGTTTGGGCCGTTTCCCAGTGCTGAATAATGAGGAAAAGCTGGTGGGGATTGTCACCCGTGAGGATATTTTGCACGGCATCCTCGAGCGCTTCAATCTCATCTATATCCACGACCGCAAACGCAGTAAGACTCTGAGCAGCGATTATTCTCCCATTACCGGTGAACGTTTGCAGATAGATCAGGCAGAGTTTCACTTTGAGATCGATCATACCGATATTGAGTCTGCCGGTACAGGGGCGGCTTTGCTCAAACAATACCTTAAAAAGAGAAATGTGGACCAGGAGATTACCCGCAAGGTGGGGATTGCCACCTACGAAGCGGAGACCAACGTAGTCATTCACAGCCGAAGCCGTGGGGACATCTACTGTTTTGTACAGGATGACCGGATTATTGTGCGGGTGGTGGATGACGGAATCGGTATAGAGGACCTTGAGAAAGCCATGACCGAGGGCTTTTCAACCGCTACGGATTATGTTCGGGAACATGGCTTCGGTGCCGGTATGGGCATCCCCAACATGAAAAAATTTGCCGATAAACTGGTTGTCCTGTCTGAACGAAACTCAGGCACCCAAGTGGAGATGGTCTTTTTTCTCAACCTTGGCGGACCGGACTTTTTTTAATCAAAACAATATCTAACGACAAGTCACTTCGAAAGAGTCACTGTGACAGCATTTCAGACAATCGCCGCAGGCGAAGCAGTCTGGGCGGATAATACTGCCTTTGACGATCTCTGCTGTTGCCTGGCAGGGGCTTGCCGTGATACAAGTCTGACAATTGTTGCAGCACTCTTTCTTGAGATTGATGCGAAATAAAGCCAGAGGCTCCAGCCAATGAGTCAGCAGGCCGATGGGGCAGATCAAATGGCAGTAGGGGCGGTAGACAAACAGACCGACAATCACACTGATCAGCAGGGGCAGGAGGGGGAGAATGCCAGTCAGACCCAGCCATTCGAAGCCGTGAAAGGCGTTGAAGTAATCGTATAGTGACACCCCAATTTTTTCTCCATTATCCAGTAGGGTATAGATAATGGCTGTTGTAGAGAAAAAAATGAAGATCAGCATGATGGAAGTGCGGACTCGGTTTGAAAGGCGGTAGGGTATTCTCAGCTGAGGCAGTTTCAGTTGACTGCGCAGCATGAAGACCAGCTCCTGCAGGGCGCCTACCGGACAGACCCAGCCACAGAAGAGTCGGGGACCGATAAGGCTGAGCAGCAGAATGACCAGGGCGGTGGCGATCATCGGGGTGCCGAAACCGTACAGAATGGCTTTGGCTACAGCACAAATGGGGGAAGGGTGCATGGCATATTTGCTGAAAAATGGGATGGGCAGATTGGCCGCCACACCGAAGAAAAAGATGGCCAAAAACAACATGACAGCTTTCAATCCCCCCTTCATTAGACCTTTTTTAAGCAGAATCAGAGCCACCAGACCCAGTATGATCATGGTCAGATACTTGGGACTGAGCAGCATGGTCCAGACTGTGCGCCGGATAGGACCATTGTGGCTGAGATCCTGTGCCGGCAGGGCCAGTGATATAGTCAGAAGAAAAAGCCAAACTACCAAAAACCTTATTTTTGTTAAACCGTTTTTCATATAAACCCTCTCATTCTGAGTACTCTATCACAGGTGAACCATTAAGCTCAATGTTTTATGGGGTGTGGGGCACAACCCCATACTCCACATGTACTCTTGAGAGATCGGTGTAATTTGAACAAATCATACGGTATGTTTTCAATATTTTTGTTGCTTGCTGAAGATTCGTACCAGTTAGCCAATTTAATTAAGCACTCAGCCTGATGTGGGATATGGGCTTAGATTTCGGCGACAACCCTGGCGGAGAAGCCGTCGCTATGGGCCACTTTAAGTGGGAGGGCCATCAGGCGGAAGGGGTGGTCGGGGAGTTTGTGCAGGTTGGTCAGATTTTCTATGATGATCATGCCTCGCCCGAGAATGGTCTGATGATTGTCGAGGGTGATGGAGCGTACCGGATCAATGGAAACGGCATCAATGCCGATACCCCTCATTTTATAACTGCAGATCTGCTGCAGAGTTGATGGTGAAGGGCTGGGAACATCCTCAAAGTAACCGGATCTGCCCCATCTTTTGGAGCACAGGGTTCGGAGTAGCAGAAAGTCTACCGCCTGCAGATCGGCCTCTCTTTGGGCCAGAGTGTCCGCACTGATGTCGTCGTGGCCAAGATCCAGCACCATGGCCTGGCCGATAAAAAAGGAAACCGGGTATCTGTCCAGACTTTTACCGTCATTGTCCATGTGGCGTGGGGCGTCGATGTGAGTACCGGTATGGGATACCATGCGGATGATAAGCTCTGCAAAACCATCTTTGGCCAGGGTGAATTTATGGGCGATCTGTACTGGATCTGTACCCGGGAAAACGGGCATCCCTGCCTCGATGGTGTGGGTCAGATCAACAAACATCTGGACCTCCGTGTTTTAAGCTTGGTCTGATTATACCATCTTTTGTGCCCGGAGTTCTGTTTGATGGTAAAATATTGGATTCATTTCGCTTGTCTATGGAGGATTGTCTATGGTGACGTTCACTGTGTGTATTGTCGTCCTGTTGCTGGGTTATCTGTTTTACAGCCGCTTCGTGGAACGGGTATTTGGAATGAATGGGGAGGCGGAGACACCGGCCAGACGTCTTCATGATGGGGTGGATTATGTAGAGATGGGCTGGAAGAAAGTTTTTCTGATCCAATTTCTCAACATTGCCGGACTGGGGCCTATTTTTGGTGCCGTAGCCGGAGCCTTGTGGGGGCCGCTTGCATTTCTCTGGATCGTTCTCGGTGCAGTATTTGCCGGTGCTGTCCACGATTTTCTCGGCGGGATGCTTTCGCTTCGTCACGATGGTGAGACTCTGGGTGAATTGGTGGGACGTTATCTGGGGCCCTGGGCCAAACGCTTGATGCGAGGCTTCACTGTCATCCTGATGGTTCTGGTGGGTGCGGTATTTATCATCGGACCAGCAGATCTGCTCAAGGATCTGACGGGTTGGCCGAAACCACTGTTTATTGTGATCATTGTTTTGTATTACCTGCTGGCCACCTTGTTGCCGATTGACAAACTGATTGGTCGCTTATACCCTGTTTTTGGTGCTGCCTTATTATTTATGGGGCTTGGTATCCTCACCGCCATCCTTTTTCAGGGCTATTCTCTGCCGGAAATGACTGTTGCCAATCTTCATCCTCAGGGACGTGCCATCTTTCCTTTTCTGTTCATTACCATAG
>Ga0105099_10001490_pt1 | contig 14610 bp, 10 predicted proteins | sample PPLLak3cmMay2015_2_FD_79138 | JGI IMG/M metagenome (GOLD analysis project Ga0105099, IMG submission 79138) | Freshwater sediment microbial communities from Prairie Pothole Lake near Jamestown, North Dakota, USA - PPLs Lake P8 Core (1) Depth... | ecosystem: Environmental > Aquatic > Freshwater >... | reverse complement strand
ACCCTCTTAAAAAGGGTAGAATTGATTTCTCTGATTACATCAGCGTAAACTATAATTTTTAATCGAAAAATTAACTTTGTCTCTTAGTAATTACAATATTGGATGCTCTCCAATAATTATTTTTCACAAAAATAATAATGGACTCATCTCTTAATAATCGATACAGCATAGTCGAATTGTTCATCTAATATTCTTTTATTCAAATAAGTAATGGGTATTTTTTGATCATAATTGTCAAGTAATAATGTCATGTTTTTAAAATCATTCCATGGACAGTTACTTGGGCAATATAACCATGTATTTTTTTTGGGATCATATTTGTATAATGTTTGTAGTGCTACTCCGTATTTTGTTACAAAGATAATTGCATTAACAATATAATCCACAATGAATTTAGGCATTGAATAATGGAAACTAACGCGACACCATCCATAACCAGCAGGAGTCCCGTGATTACTCACTATTTGATCATGAATTTGTTTTTGTTGTGAAGGATCAATTCCTAATATGTCCTGAGCCAATAAACTACAACATGAAATCCCACCCCTTGATTGAATGCCAAATAAGTCATTTAACAAGATGACAACCATATTATAATGTAAATGATCAACCATAAAAGAGAAGATTGGTTGTCTATTAAGATTACTTGGAGGATAAATTAAACGTATATTCCTAATTTTGGCTAAACGAGTTTGAACATACTTAACTACATATTTATCCCATTGCTCTATGTATGATTGATATTTTTGTTTAAATGTAAAGGCCAATCCCGCTTTGATTGATCCAATAATATTTGGTGTGCCCCCTGTTTCTTTGGTTTCTATATTTTGACTATATGTTTGATAATTTGGACAAGCAAATCGAACAGTACCACCCGCTGGACAATACGGTACATCATTTTTGAATAAGTTGCGATGTGCTATTAATATACCGGGTGTGCTAAAACCACCAAAAAATTTATGGGTCGAAATAAAAACTGCATCGTAATATGCTCCAATTTTATCATTCATGTGTACATTGATAGGTATGTATGGAGCAGAAGCTGCAAAATCCCAAAAAATTAACCCATTATATTTATGAACTAATTGACTTATTTTTTGGGTATCTTGATGAACACCAGTAACATTAGATGTTGCTATGAATGAAGCGAGAATATTTGGGTATCTTTGATATTTAATTAACTCTCTTTCTAAAAATATTAAATCAAATAATCCAGTGTGTAATAGTGGTACATAAATTAATGTAATTGGCAAATGTTTCCATGGAAGGTGATTGCTATGATGTTCCGCTTTACTAATGAAAACAACAGTGTCTTCTGGCGATTGATTGCGTAAATCCAAACAATGAATCAAATGATTGACTGCACAAGAACATCCGTTACCCGTAAAAATTATTTGATCATCAGTACATGCATTAACAGATTTTTTTATAACATCCTTTGATAAATTAATATAATGTGACATTAATCGACCACAATACGCATTGCTGTGAACATTCCCATAGAATGGAAGTATACGATTATTAATATATGTTTCTATTAATTTATTTGGGTAACCACTTGCAGTTACATCCGCATTAATGACATATTTTTGACCAAATGGTGTTTGTATTAATGGATGACCGTATGTAAAATTGTATAATTGTTTGCTGATTTGCTCAGCAGTTAATGAATTCATTTCGAATATATTATATACATTCAAAATTTTTGTCACATTTTCAATCATGAAATAATTTTTATATCATGATTGAAAATGTGAGTTGATTGTTAACTAAAATCTTGTGAACTATCCCACCTCACCTCACCCCATGTATGGATCATCAATTATGCGCTTTATTGATAATAATCAAATGGTATATTATTATTATTTAGGGTCAAATTATATATGTATAATATATATCTGATATTACAATAAATGTTGAAAACTATTAAAATTCCGATAAAATTACACCAAAACAATGTAAAATCGAATTTGCAGGAACAATGTTCATGGATGGAACGATTTAGAAATCTTTCAAACACCAATAAAACTCATGCAAAGTATTGGTTTTGGGATAATTTCGATTGGACAAAACAATCCCTATGGATCGGGAAATTTAATAAAATGAATCATTTACCAACTAAAAATGATCAAATAAGTGAATTTTTGAAAAAATTAATTGATGATATGGATAAATATCAAAATCTTAAATTGAATGTCTACGTTAAACTATATTTTTCAAGAAATATAACCACCAAAGAACCAGATATTAATTATTTATTAATATGTAATACCCCCGAATTACCTGAAGAATTTACGAATACATTACTTAATATTGTTTTTGAACGATACCAATTGACGGAAGAAGTTATTCACAAAGATGATAATTTCAAAAATCTGATCAATCACTACATCAATTGGAACAATTTTTATACTTATTATGATTTAATGGGGGCACTGCAATATTAAATAATCAATAAAACCAAACCAAACCAAACCAAACCAAACCAAACCAAACCAAACCCCACATATGATCATAATAATTATAATTGTCATTGTAAATGTAAATGTAAATGTAAATGTAAATGTAAATGTAAATGTAAATGTAAATGACAATCTATATTCTTTTCAGTCAAAATAGTATTATTTGACTGAAAATGTTTTATTTTATATAAATATTATATAAATATTATATACATGAAAAAAGGTTTATTAATTGGAATAAATTATGTAGGTACATCGAATGAATTAAATGGTTGTATTAATGATATGACTAATTTAAAAAATTTACTTATCAATAACAAATATTTTACGTCAAGTGAACTTAGTATTATGAGTGATAAAGAACCTATTTCAAGTCAATTGTATCCAACGAAACAAAATATTCTCACTCAAATGAATAATTTGGTCAATTTTGCAAATAGTGTTTCCAAAACACAATCGATTAACTTATTTTTTGCCTATTCTGGACACGGTTCATATATCCCCGATACCTCGGGGGATGAATCAGATAAACGAGATGAAGTGTTATGTCCTATTGATTATCAAAAAAATGGTTTTATTGTTGATGATGTGATCCGATCCAATCTAATTAATAAACTAAATACAAATGTCACATTAACTGTCTTGATTGATGCGTGTCATAGTGGAACCATTCTTGATTTGAAATATAATTATCAATGTGATGGAAAACAAAGTTGTAATACACAAAGTAATTTGGTAGATACACAATGTAATGTTGTAATGATTAGTGGTTGTCGTGATAATCAAACATCTGCTGATGCATACGTTGGTCACAGTTATCAGGGAGCAATGACAGCATCATTTTTGGCAAATTATTCGAACCATATATCAACCGAAAATTTGGTTATAAATATGAAAACTTGGCTCAAAAATGGCGGATATGATCAAATACCACAATTGGCAACGGGTCATCAAATTAATGTCACAACACCATTCGTCTTGGCATCATACAATATATCGGACACTGACATAGATTTAATTCAATCTGCATTTTATGGGAAAAATTCAAAAATATTGGATGTTACATTAATTGTTAAAAATTATTTCGCATCGGGACAAAAACTTTTAACTGTCTCCAATCAACTATTTAGTGATCCATGCGTCGGAACTGTCAAGGAACTTAGTATATTAATAAACGGTTCAACTATAATTTTTCCAGAATATTGTAGTATATCACTTGACGATATTATTAACAAGACAGTCAATCAATCATTATTGACAATACAATCAGCATATTATGGGAAAAACCAACAAATAGTAAATGTGACAAACATTGTGAAAAATTATTTCACATCAGGACAAAAATTGTTACCTATCTCTAATCAACTATTTAGTGATCCGTGTGTTGGAAAAGTCAAGGAACTTTGTATTACGTTAACAACTGGTTTGACTATAATTTATCCTGAAAATTGGCGTATTTCATTTGATGATATTATTAACAATACACTCAACCGATCATTATTGGCAATACAATCGGCATATTATGGAAAAAACCAAAAAATAATAAATGTGACAAATATTGTGAAAAAATATTTCACAATGGGCAATACTACAATGCCTATTTCCAATGGATTATTTACGGATCCATGTGTTCAGATTCTTAAAGAGTTGAGAATTGTATTAGTAAACGGTACAATCAAAACTTTCAAGGAAAATACATCTGTCACATTGAGTCAAATCGTAAGCTAAGTTATCCATTTGGGATTAACATTTAGAGAGTATCACAAAATAATTTTTTTTGTCAATTTATATCACCACTTGAAACGTTAATAATTTTTATAAATTTTGTGATCTTTATGTAAAAATTCTAATTTTTACATAAAGTAATTTAGTAATGATGTATATATCCTATGTTGGCAAATATTGAATTTCTGACCGCTCTTCTCAAGAATTTATTTAAAATGATATGTGATGATTATTATTATTAATCTATGGATACTTACGACAACATGTTTAAGGGTTGTCTAATAGGGTTCGTTGTGGGTGATGCCTTAGGTAGTCCACTTGAATTTAGTGAAAGGGATACAATAAATAATTTAACTGAAATGGAAACGAACTATCTCTATGATTTACCCAAAGGGTGTTGGACTGAAAAAACAAGTCAAATGCTTTGCATGGCAAATAGTATAATTGAGCACAATGTTTTCATATATGATGATTTTTTAACCAAATATCATCAATTTGTTACAAATGGTTATTTATTACCTCATAATAATAAACACATTATTGTTAGTTACTATATGAAAGTAACTAGTAGTAAAATTGGACAATTTCTGAAATATCGGCAAAAATTACCATTAATAATAAACCCGAATGATCATCATCAAGTTGATTGTGAACCAATGTTGCGCATAGCACCCATTGTATTGAAATATTTTAATCAACCGATTGTGTGTATGACTTATGTTGAAATTGCAACAGCATTAACGCATATTTCGAAAACATGTATTGACACGTGTAAATTTTATGCAAGTTTGATGATTGGTGCATTAATGGGTGTGAAAAAGAATACACTATTATCCGAATCATTCAATGTGATGGACATTACTACATACGGTTATCTCAAATATAATAGATTTTCACGAAAATTTTTGGAAAATTGTAGTGATACTGTCGTAATAATCGAGAATTCCGCACTACATTGTAAGAGTACGAAACAAAATGTTTTTTTACGAAATTTATTTCCAACTGTGACTAAAATACAAAGGGGTAGTTACAAACTAAAAAAAAGGGAAAATATTATCTCTGATAATAATATTAGCGATTGTACAGAAGCTGCATTATGGGCATTTTATACAACAAATTCATTCGAAGATGGATGTATTCTCGCAATTAATTTAGGTCTAAGTGCAAACTCAATTGGAGCAATATATGGACAATTGGCGGGAATCTATTATGGTATCTTAAATATACCAAATAGATGGACATCTAAAATATATGATCTGAATAATATTCAAAATTTAACAAGTAAATTCTTTGGATGTGATGATCAAGTTATTTGGTGAATATATGGGCAATTGATCGGATGTAATATCATCAGTCATATATACACAATTTCTATCAACAGGCAATAATTGGTAAATATATCCCTGTTCAACATCCGGCATAATCATAGATTGTTGATCCCGATGTATCACAAGATTAAATTGAAGATATAAATCTCCACGAGTTTTTAATTCTTTGTTGGGTAAGGATATATTCTTAATTTTGTATAATTGTTTTAAATTACAATTGAACGGATTATTAAATCGTAGCACTTTATGATTTAAATAGGCAATTAGTAACACTTTGCGATTGATTAATTCATCAATTGTAATATTAATATCCATTAATAAATCATAGTCACCAATTCTGAAGATATGTGATTGCCTGACGGTTAATACAAATAATTCTATAAATATTTTTTGAGTGTAACATGAATTGTTTCGTTGATTAATAATATGTAAATCCGTTTCAATTTCTATTTCATTATGTTCTAATGGTATATTAATCTGAATCTTCTGATTAATGATTCTGTAATCATTCGACAATTGTAGATCTTCATTTGTTATAATAAACTGATGTGGATAACGTTTGCCTACATATATATCATCTAAACTCACATAAACTTTCTTATCTATTTTGATGGTTTCAATCATTGGTTGAATGGGATGACAGAGATTTCTAAACCATTCAGCATCAAAAAATTCGGTGACTTTAAGTAACTCGTCGGATGTCACAGTGACTGGATCAGTACCAGTCAGTGAATCAATTAGTAATTTCATAACTGGATTATCGTGATAATTGTTTAATAGTGTAATTACATCCCTACAACTGTCTTTGAACATAAATTCGATTAATGGATACTGCGAGAGCCAATAATTAAAACATTCCGTAAAAACTCTTAATGGCGGAATTAAAACGACTTCTGGAATTGGTAATGATTGATCATATTTTTCCCTCAATTCACGCGTGGATAAGATTTGATACGCATTTGACAAACGCTTAAATATTTCCGAATCTCCACCTTTATCTGGATGATTTACAAGAGCCAATTTGCGGTATGCAGATTTGATCTGTTCTATGGAAGCATCAGGATTGACGCCCAAGACTTGATATAGATCATATTCTAAATTCATATTCATCTAAAACAATATGAGAAATATAATTCTAAATTTTAACGAAAAACAAAGTATTATCATCCAATTTATCTAATAATCATTGAGTAAATTGGCCACACTCACTGCGAATCCCTCTAAATGGTACATGGGTTTACTTCCTTGTTTCAGTGAATTTTCATATTTTGATAGCAAATATATCAAATTATGTTTTTTTGTGTCACTTGACCCCATTTTTTCCAAATGAACGAAGATATAGTGAAACATATTTTTGAGTATCTTGATTGGTTCAACACATTGAACCAACAAATCTTGAATAATTGCTCTTATTTCAAGTAAATGTTGAGGTGTTTTAGCATTAATTAATTCGCTTGATAATATAAATAAATATTTATCATTAATATCAATATTTGTAAAATCGATTGCTATATCCGATAATAGAACATCACTACATTCCAGATGTATATATTGTAACAAATTAATTGCTTTAGAGATATTTCGATTAGAAAATTCAATTATTTGATGTAATTGTTTTTTATTATATAATATCTGTTCATTGGAACAGATGTGAACTAAAATATCTTCCATTTGCTGATTAGTTGGTGCGGCTAAACGAAGTTGAATACAACGACTCATAAGTGCTTCAATTAGTGACGATTCTTGATTAATAATAAAAATAAATCGGCAATTGTTGACATTTTTCTCCAATGTTCTGCGTAGAGATTGTTGTGCCTCATGTGTTAATCTATCGGCATTATTAATGATAACAATATGATATGGTATATTAGAAATGGGACGAGTTTGCATAATATCTTTAATAAAACCTTGAATAATTAATCTGTCATACACACCATGTGTACTAGGGTCAATTTGATAGTGATAATCACTATATAACATTTGTAATTCAATAGTTTTGTTACCACTTTTTATTTCAACTGTGCGATATTTAATATGAATTTTTTCAAGATTATATTTTGATTTTATATAAATATTTGCGAATGTCTTCCTACCCGACCCCTCACAACCTTTAATAATTAAATGAGGAAGGTTAATTGCCTTTGAACAAGATACTAATTTGTGTGCTGCAATATAATTAAACTTAATATCATTAAATGATTCGGGCGAATATTTATCCACATATAAACGATAATCGGACATTTATGATATAAGAAAAAAATAGTCAGAGAATAATTGATCAATTTTATTTCAAAATAACATGGTTATTCAAAATAACATGGTTATTCAAAATAACATGGTTATTCAAAATAACATAGTTATTTCAAAATAACATGGTTATTCAAAAATAACTTAAAGGGATTAACATCATATAATATATTACTTTATGGTTGACCAATTAAGAGAATTATGTGACAATTACGAAAAGTTACTATCCAATTACGAAGAAATACCAAATAACTGTAATCGTAAAAATTCATTGTATTTAAAAATACAGTTAATTGATCGTATGATTACTGATGTTAATATCGCTGTGGAAGATCTTAATTTTGCGATATTACAACATAAAATTACTTTGAGTGATGAAGACAAAAAAGATTATGAGGATATGGTTATAGCAAATAATACACTCAAAACATTTTCTCCATATATTATGTGGTTCAATATTTATCAAAAATTGATTAAGGAAAAAAATATGAAAAATTGAATTAATCATATCATATGTATGTATATGTACATGTATATATATACGCACATATCATGAAACCATATGTAATTGGATTAACTGGGTCTGCACACAGTGGGAAAGATACTTCAGCGGATTATTTATGTTCTATTTTGAAAATGAAACATAGTGTTGTTAAAGTGGCATTAGCGGATCAATTAAAAGTCATTTGTCAAGCATTGACTCACATGTTTCATGGAAAAGACATGCCTTTATCTGATTTTTACGATATTAATAAAAAAGAAGAAATACAACAGGATCTACCATATTTTGCAGGTGTTCCATTTAAATTGAGAACAGTTTTACAACTCGTGGGTACTGAAATTTTTAGGGATCTTGTATCAAAATCCATATGGTGTCAATATGTTAAGGAAAAATATATTGATAATCGCGCATGTGACATATTAATAATCAGTGACATTAGAATGTCCGACGAAATAAATTATTTTCATAATTTAGTTACAGAAGGATGTATTATAGGATTCAATTGTTACCGCATTGAAAGATCAAAGAGATCAAAACTATCAGAAAATAATCAACTCCATCAAACGGAAATAAACATTTCAACACTCGACGTTGATCACAATATAATTAATGAATCATCATTTGATGATTTATACGAACAAATAAACGAAATAATTGTTCGAAACATTCCAGTTCATAATTAATAACATGGACATAATGAAATTTTTTCTTATTTATTTATATACAATATAATCTGAAATGTCAACACATGATATGTTTTGTGCACCCAAGATTGGTTCGCATAATGGTGGCAGTTGTTTCGATAGATATGGATTAATTCGCATTATAAAAAATTATAACAAAAAATATCCTGAGCGAATAATACGATATAATACGCGAATGACAAACCAAGTATTATGGAATTTGATCAGGGATGGAATGGCTAATATTTGTGGGAATCAGGAATGGTGTTGGTTGGATCAAGAATTTTTGAAATATGATCCAATTGTTCAAAAATATTACAAACCACCCAAACCCTCAACTCCAACTAAATGGCTGGGAACAAGTGATATTGATGAAGTTCTGAAACAATTTGAAAGTAAATATACTGACTTCTTTTTTATGGGAACAGTACCGATTGATTTTGATGATGTGATTGATGAATATAAGAATATAGATTTGTGTAAAATGTATCGTGGTGAAGTAAAAATTGGTGAAGGGAATTCAATCCGTAAATATGGTTTTGTTTTTAATTTGGATCCACATGACAAACGCGGTTCACATTGGGTTTGTATGTTTATAAATTTAGTAGGTAAAGACAAATTTATAGGTTTCTTTGATTCATATGGTAATCCCCCACCCAAACAAATAAGAAAATTAATAGAAAAATTAAGAATGCAAGCAAAAACTTGTTTGGGTATTGATCTTAAATACAAATGTAATATGGTACAACATCAACATAAAAATACGGAATGTGGTGTCTATTGTTTATATTTCATATATCAATGTCTACAAGGTCTCAGTTTTGAAGAAATTACGGAACACATTATATTGGATGATGATGTTAATAAATTTAGACATTTCTTTTTCAGACCAACAATGAACTATCAATGGAAATAATACATAAATATATCTAAATTAGAGATGAATTTATAATTATTCAATCATATCAACATTTTCATAAAATTTTATGAAAATGTTGATAAATTTATCTTCGAACATTCTCGTAATCAAGAACGTATTTTTAATTTGGTGTAACGACTTCTAAGTCCATTGACACTAACGGCACATATGCGATATGTATGTATATGATGCGAATGAATATGACGTCTCCATTTTAATTTACGACGGTGTATGATTACAGTTTTATGGTTTCTTGTTGAAATTTCGTAATAACAAACATCATTTGAACGACTTTTATGCCAATGTGTCTTGAGTACATAGCGCTTCTTGTGATGGCATTTTCTAATCTTACCATGAAAATGACGCGGGGGTAATGGGGGTGTAGGTACTGGTACTGGTATTGGTATTAAATTCACCGTAGTCTCATTTTCTGCTGTTCTTAAATATGAACCATAATAACCACTAACAGTTGCTGTACTATGAATTGATCCTTCTCTAATATCATATGGCGTTAATTGATATGATGAATGAGCATTAGTCTGCGCATTTGGGGCAAGAACAGTTTGATCTAAAATGACTGACATTCCAAGACTATCAACAATTTGTAAATTTGTAATTGTATCATGACTTACATTTTTGATAACATAATGATAATTAACAATTGTATTAATTTGACTACCAGTATAAACTTCCAATAACAATAAAAATTGACTTAATTTACAAACAACTATATCACTTCCTTCCGCAAATCCTTCTTGACCAGAGACAATACCATATGTAATATATGCGAAATACACATTACCTGTGGAATCAATGACCATATTTTGTAAATTATATTCACTATATGCATCATACAAGTCTTCGTAACTACTAGTATTAAAGACGGGACTTTGTATCACCCATATACGTTGACCAGTATTTTTATTTAATTTAAAGACAACTATTTCACTATGACCCGAATCAGTCTGCCCAGAAACAACACCTTCTGCCATATTTACAACATAAATTTGCCCATCTTTATCCAAGATAATTTGTTGATATTCATTGATACCATTAGCATTAAAAGTAGGTTGCTGTGCCACCCACAGACATTGACCTGTATCACCATTTAATTTGAAAACAACTTCATCGGGAGTACCCGTTTGTGTTTGACCAGATACTACACCATTAGTCGCATAAATAGCACAAACATTATTATCTGTATCAACTACCAGATTGTGATATAATCCACCACCGCCATTACTATTGAATGAAGGTTGTTGCGCAACCCATAAACAGTCGCCAGTATGTGTATCTAGTTTACAAATAACTATATCTTTCGCACTTGTGTATGTTTGCCCGGATGTGACACCAGTTGTGGTATACATGACATAAACTTGACCCAATTGATCAACATATATCCTTGGTATCCACTCATTTTCTGGTGTATTGAATGTTGGTTGTTGTGCCGACCATAACCAATTACCATCGATTCCTTGCAATTTAAAAACAACAATATCCCACTCACCACTACTTGTTTGACCCGAAACATACAATGGTGTAGAATAACATACATATATATCCCCAAGAGAATCCACACTTATTTTTGGTAGATAATCACGCTCCGCATTAAACATAGGTTGTTGAGTGACCCAGTGACATATACCATCCTGACAACCAATTTGGAAGACTCTGACATTCATTCCCTCTGTCGTATCATTTGAAATAATACCATTTGAAAGACAACAAAGACACAGATTACCCAATGTATCAATTACCATTTGCGGGAATATTTCATCATATTCCGTGTTAAATAATGGTGTTTGAGTGTTCCATGTGCACTGACCATCTATTCCGCGTAGTTTAAAAACAACAATATCAGTTGATCCCAAATTACTATGACCAGATACGGATCCTAATGTATAATAACATATGTAAATATCACCCGATGAATCAATCACCATTTGTGGTAATTGATCATCACATTCAGTATTAAATGATTGATTTTGTGATACCCATAAACATTGTCCGTCAACGTGCGATAATTTTAAGACCACAATATCCACGTCACCAGTTAAAGTTTGACCAGATACACAACCGTCAGTAGTATAGCACACAATTATATCATCATTTACATCTATTACTATACGCGGATCAAGCTCATCCGACGGTGTATTAAATGTTTTTTGTTGTTTCACCCACTCAACTTTGGGCATATCCATTCTATATTAATATGTTTACATAAAATTATTGTAACCAAATTGCCTTATATAATATTTACGCAGGATAGAGTGCATCACCACCAACTTTGTCCTTCAAAATATGTATATCAAAACCAATTAGGAAGATATTTCCGCTGTAATTACTACTTGCATTACGTATTAGTTTTCCAACGATGATGGCACTCGTTCCCGTTATTGTAGTTGGTGTATGTTCCGTGAAATTTGTCATAATATGAACATATGGACTAATTGAGGAAGTAGTTCCCTGTAATGTTACACTATCATCAAATACTGTATCCCCCAACACACCAGTAAATGTTTGATCAATTGATCTAATTTCCCATAATAATCTAAAAGTCACGGTTGATAATGGTGTAATAGTCATAATAGTGTCTGGCGACCAATGCATATGTGCTATCATGTTAGTATTAGTCTTCCACGTATGAGGCATTTGTGCCGAGAAATACACATGTTGGGCATCATTTGTGAATGCTAACTGATCAATTGAAACACCATTAATTGACTGGAATGGTTGATACGATGCTGACGACCCACCAGTTTTAATTGTTTGTAATAATTGTAAATCATCCCATACAGGACTACCAATATATATTGCTCTATCGATTCCAGTTGCACTACTTGATGTTAATGAGACTGTACCTGTCTCGCCAACTTCAATCGTAAATGACCCAGTCGGTCCGACAATACTAATTGGATTAGTGACAATTGATGATCCAGTTGGTCCAGTAACACCAGTTGATCCAGTATCTCCTGTTGATCCAGTATCTCCCGTTGATCCAGTATCTCCCGTTGATCCAGTATCTCCTGTTGATCCAGTATCTCCCGTTGATCCAGTGTCTCCCGTTGGTCCAGTGTCTCCCGTTGGTCCAATTGATCCAGTGTCTCCCGTTAATCCAGTTGGTCCAGTGTCTCCCGTTGGTCCAATTGATCCAGTGTCTCCCGTTGATCCAGTTGGTCCAGTATCTCCAGTTGATCCAGTGTCTCCAATTGGTCCCATTAATCCAGTTGGTCCAGTTAATCCAGTATCTCCAATTGGTCCAATTGGTCCAGTTGATCCAGTTGATCCAGTTGATCCTGTTAATCCAGTAGGACCAATAAGAGTTCCTCCATAATTGAGCCATCCATCCACATATCTGTTTGTTACGGAAAATAATGACGTTTTAAAAGCAAGTACACTATTCTGTAACCATGTAGCATCTGTGTAGTCAGAACGTAATACAGGGATAATATTACTGGATTCATATATTGGAATCTGATACATTTGACCAGATGATATATTATCGCACCCAATTAATCCTTTTGATCCAGTTCCTCCACTTATTTCAGTATTGTTTTCAACAATTATTGATGAGATTCCAGATAAACATGATGTATTATAAAAAAGTATGTATCCGGATGCAGTTGTAAATGAATTATTTGTAAAAATGAATGTTACATTCGAAGATGTGAGATCAGACTCGCACATGAGCAATCTTTGCACAGTGTTCAAGGATGTATTATTATTATTGTTAACATATATAACTCCATTTGAATATGAAGTAGATACCGCAGACATATATATACATTGAGAACTATTAGCCGTATTTCCACTAAACACATTATTGGATATTATTGTTATTCCAGTAGTTTTATTCAAATTAATAAATCTCTGTGAATCCGCCGTTCCAACAAATATAAAACTATTATTGGTGATTTGTGTTTGGGCATTATTTGTACTGATTGCAAATTCATTTGTATTTAATACACAGGAGTCAATATAAACATTAGATGCTGTTGAATTTGATAGAGTAATACAACAATCGTTTGTATTAGTTCCTAAACTTTCAATTGTCATACTTTGAATCAGGACATTATCCACTGAAATATTCAGTGTTGTTTGATCAGAACCAGTGAGGGATAATTTGATGGTTTGTAGAGAAGCAGTGAGTTTGATACTTTTATTGACATCCACTGGTGCGGATAGTGTAATATTTGATGTTAAATTTATGATATCTCCAGCAGATGAATCGGAAATTGCTTGGTTTAGACTTGTTTCATCCGATACATTTCTAATCGTTCCCGAAAATGTAGGAAGACTTCTTATGGACGGGATAGTACATTTTTGAGAACCTTTTATAAATACATTTCCATAACCAGCAGTTGTGTAAACATAGGAATCATTTTGATTATATTGAGTTGATGACGCGGATGGTAAATCTACTCCACTATACATACTTACGCCATTAAAACCAGTTGATCCCGTATCTCCTGTTGATCCAGTTGATCCAGTTGATCCCGTATCTCCTGTTGATCCAGTTGATCCCGTATCTCCTGTTGGTCCAGTTGATCCCGTATCTCCTGTTGGTCCTGTATCTCCCGTTGATCCAGTTGATCCCGTATCTCCCGTTGGTCCAGTTGACCCTGTATCTCCCGTTGATCCTGTATCTCCTGTTGGTCCAGTTGATCCTGTATCTCCCGTTGATCCTGTATCTCCTGTTGGTCCAGTTGATCCTGTATCTCCCGTTGATCCTGTATCTCCTGTT
>Ga0105099_10001488_pt1 | contig 14621 bp, 11 predicted proteins | sample PPLLak3cmMay2015_2_FD_79138 | JGI IMG/M metagenome (GOLD analysis project Ga0105099, IMG submission 79138) | Freshwater sediment microbial communities from Prairie Pothole Lake near Jamestown, North Dakota, USA - PPLs Lake P8 Core (1) Depth... | ecosystem: Environmental > Aquatic > Freshwater >... | reverse complement strand
GATTCGACAGCAGCCATGGTCTTTCCCTTTACAGACGCACATTGAGGTCTTCAATCCCTACGACCTTTTCGAGGTCCAACAGGATCAGCAGACGGTCTTCGAGTTTGCCGACTCCGGTGATGTATTCCGCATTCGCTCCGGTGGCAAGTCCGGGGGGCGGCTCTGTGACATTCCGTGGAATGCGCAGCACTTCATTGACCGAATCAACGACGAAGCCGACGGTCACGCCGCGCAACTCGACCACAACGATGCGCGTGTTCTTGTCCCATTCCTTTCGCGGCATTCCGAACCGGGCTCGGAGGTCGACGACCGGAATGACCCGGCCTCGCAGATTGATGACGCCTTCGACATAGGAGGGGGCATTCGGGACGCGCGTCACCTCCATCGTCCGGTTGATCTCCTGCACACGGAGAATGTCGACGCCGTACTCCTCGTCGCCGATGCAAAAACTGACGAGTTGGAGGATCTCGGAACTTGTCGATGTCACTGTCTGTACCGACATGAATGTGTCTCCTTCGTGTTACGCTTCTTTGTCCGGATCGGTCCCCGCCGTGATCCACGCCTCACCCTTCTTTTCCCAATCGGGGCTTGCCGATGCATCCACATACCGTTCCCACGCATAGATGCCGCTGTCCTTCGCAAGGCGCTTGAACTGCATCGTCAACAGTGCGTTGCTGAGGATAACGACCGAGCGTTCCATTCCTCTTTCTTTACAGAGCTTCTGCCCTTCGACCATCACCGACTGGGTCTCGGGCGCAAGGGGTTTCAGTGTCCTCATGTCCACGAAGACGCCGAACTTGCCGCTTTGTCCATCGAGCGCTTTCCGGGCATCGTCTGCCCAGACCTTCATCTCGTCGGTGCTGATCAATTCGCCAAAGATGAGTTTGTACCCGTAGTTCTCCTTTTCGATCCTATGCATGACACAGCTTCCGTTCATGATGTGTGAGACGCGTGAAGTGTCCGTGTCGATCTCGCAGATTGAGCCCCTTCCTCGATATGAAACCGGTCAACGATGGTCTTCAGGTTCTCGGTGAGCCGATTCAATTCTTCTGCCGTCCGTGCGATCTGCTGCGTCCCGCTTGCCGTTTCTCCCGTGACGGCGCTGATCGCCTCCACATTCCGGCTGATGTGTTCGCTGGTCGAAGACTGCTCTTCGCTGGCCGACGCGATCTGCGTCACCATATCCGTCAATTGTTGCGAGATCTTGACGATCTCCTGGAGCGCAGTGCCCGCTTTGTCTGCGGTCTTCGCTGCTTCTCCCGCCTCCAGGGACACTTCATCCATCGCATTGACGGCACCGGATGTGTCCTGTTGGATCTTTTTGATCATCGTGGCGATTTCTTTCGTCGCTTTCGTCGTCCGTTCGGCCAGCTTCCGCACTTCGTCCGCAACAACAGCGAAGCCGCGTCCCTGCTCGCCAGCCCGTGCAGCTTCGATAGCCGCATTCAAGGCGAGCAAGTTCGTCTGGTCGGCGATGTCATTGATCACGCTGATGATCTCACCGATCTGGTTGCTGGACTTCCCGAGTTCGCGGACCATGTCTGTCGAGTACTTCACGACGTTTGCGATGCTCTTGATTCCATCCACCGTCTCGGAGACGACATTCCCGCCCTGCTCGGCTGCCTGTTTCGCCTTCTTCGCCGTCTCGGCGGCTGTGCTGGCATTCCGGGAGTTTTCGATGATCGTCTTCGTCATTTCCTCCACTGCGCCGGCCACTTCTCCGGCCTGCGACGTCTGCTCGTGCGCGCCTGCGGCCATCTCCTCCGTGCTGCTGGAGATCTGCGCGCTCGCGCTCGCCACGGCAACGGTCGCTTCAGAAACCTGGAGGAGGGATTCACGGATGGAACCGACGAAGCCATCGAACGCCCGCGTCAGTTGCCCGATCTCATCAGCGCCGGAGCTCTTGAACTGAAGGTTCAGGTCGGCATTGTTCATTGCGGCCGTCACGTCAGCGACCGGCTTGACGACGACCGCCGTGATGAACGCAAAGAGAGTAATGATACCGATGGCGAGGATAGCAAGGCTGACACCGAACGCGATCCATCGATTGGACGAGACATATTCCTTGATCTCCTCGTGGTCCAAGCTCAACACCATCGAGCCCGTCCGCGTCCCCCCGGTCGTAATGGGTGCGATGCCGATCGTGTGATCCTCAAGTTCAACCGAGACTGCCTTGTCTGATCGGAGTCCTTCTTTCACCTCCGCCAGGATCGCAGCCGCCTGCTGCGCATTGATCCCCGTCAAGACCGTGCCATCCTGTTTCACCGCCGCGGCAAATCGGACACCGCTGAGGGATTTCAGCCCGGCCATGGCGCCATTGACAGAAGCCACATCTTCGAACAGCATCCCGGACGCGGCACCCGTCGCCGACATTTGTGCGAGGGCGATCGCTTTCGCCTGGAGCGACGTGCGCAACTGCGCCTCTTCCCGTGACGGAAAGAAGAAGAAGATGAACGCCCCGGTCAACGCGAGGAACAGCCCCACAGCGGCGGTAAACTTCTGTCGAATCGTGAGACGATCAAGCATCGTGGACATCGTTCAACCTTCCATGAATGATTCAATCGGTGATCAGCGCGCGACGAACATCGAAGCGGCAGAACCCTCCGTGGGCACCACCGCGCCGATGAGCGCAGCCATCTTCTGATTCACAATGACCTTGACCTTGCCCTCGACGAGCGTCACGGCACACAGCGCGCCCTTCGCCACCAGACCCTCGTCCAAGACGCAGAGGCCGACCTTGTCTCCGACCGCCTGCTCGCGCAAGTAATCGAACGACGCGCTGAGGATGAGATCATCCTCTTTTTCGGGCACCAGGATCAGTTTGATGCCACCTTCCGCGGTCAGCTTTCGATAGAACGTCGCGACGTCCTTCAGATCCTTCGGCCTTCCAATGACCACTTTCACGCCCTGACCCGCCCCTGCCCGCGCCAAGTCTTCGACCTTCTTTTCTGACATCGTCGACGACAGAACGCCGACCGTCGTCGTTCCGGGCATCAGCATCTTCATGACGCCGATCTGTTGACCTGTGCTCTGCGCCGCCGCACCGCTCACCCACGCCAGCATCACCATCGCCACCATCGCACTACGATCCCATCGCTTCATCGGCTTTCCCTTTCCTTCCTTGGGCGTGCGTCCTGTCTCACCGCCGCGCCAGCGCGCGCGCGCTTCCGCCGCGCTGCACCGAGTGTTGGTGTTCATCAACCTTGAACTTCGAGAGCAATTCACTCAACCGCTCCGTCAATTGCTTCAACTCCTCCGACGCCCGGGCGATCTCTTGCGTGCCTCGCGCCGATTCACCGGTCACCGTGCTGATGGCCTCCACATTCTTGCTGATCATCTCGCTCGTCGTGGATTGTTCCTCACTCGCGGCGGCGATCTGGGTGACCATGTCGGTCACCTTCTGCGAGATCCCGACGATCTCGTTCAGCGAGGTCCCGGCACGGTCGGCGAGCTTGATCCCATTGTCGACGTGCTTGGTCCCCTTTTCCATCGCGGTGACAGCGCCATGCGTGTCGCCCTGGATCTTTTTGATCATCGTCGCGATCTCTTTGGTTGCTTTCGTTGTCCGCTCGGCCAGCTTTCGCACTTCGTCCGCAACGACGGCAAAACCGCGCCCTTGTTCGCCGGCGCGGGCCGCTTCAATCGCCGCGTTCAGTGCCAGCAAGTTCGTTTGGTCGGCGATGTCGTCGATGACACTGATGATCTCGCCGATCTGGTCGCTGGACTTCCCGAGTTCCTGCACCGTTGCGGCGGAGACGCGGACAACCTCGGCGATGCTCTTCATGCCGGTAATGGTCTCTTCCACTACGGAACCGCCTTGCTCGGCAGACGCCCGCGCTTGTTTGGCGGTGTCGGCCGTCATGGAGGCATTCTTCGCATTCTCCATGATCGTGCGCGTCATTTCTTCGACCGCGCTCGCCACTTCGTGTGCTTGCGAGGTCTGTTCCTGCGCGCCGGCGGCCATTTCTTCGGTCACCGTGCTGATGCGCGATGAGGCATCATGGGTTTCCGACGCCACGCTAACCACCTGAACCATCAATCCACGGACCTGTTCGACCGCACGGTTGAATCCATTGGTCAGGCGTCCGATCTCGTTCTCACCCCCTGGCGGGAGTGACGCGGTCATGTCGCCATCGGCAAACATTTCGACCTCCGCAAGGATCGCGTTGATGCTCCGGACCAGCGTTCGGGCGATGAAGAAGGCGACGCCAAGACCGATCGCGAGCGCGATGCCGCTGACGATCACGATGAACAGGACGTTCGTCGCGACCTGACCTTGCATTTCGTCGAGCGAATAGCCGACGATGATGGTTCCCAAGTTCTTTCCGCCGTACTGGATCGGTGAAACGGCAATGATGAGCGGATCTTCGGACATGATGCCCGACTTCCCGAACAGGGGTTTCTTATCGAGATCCAACTTGTTCGGATTGTGTTCAACGATCTCCGTGTTTGATTCGTCATTGATGGAGACGAAGGTCACATTCGGATCCTTCTTCGACCACTCAAACGCCGCCTGGACGAGTTCGAAATTCCCCTCTTTCAATCCCGCTCCCACAGAGAACGCGAGCATCTCACTCAGCGTTTGGACCTGTGTGCGCGCGGCCTGCATGGAATCGCCGCGCTGGGTCGCAGGGAAGTAGATGACCTGGAAGAGAAAGATGCCGACCAGCGGCAGCGCAAAGGCGCCGATGAGGGTCGCTTTCAGGGATGAGCGGAAGTACGACACAAATTTGTTCATTGCGAGCTCCGAGGCATTCTCCGGCCGGTCGAGGGATCTATCGCCAAGCCCATGTGCTGACTTCTGTTACTCCATCGACACCGGACTGCCGCATTGGCCAGACCGGTGTCAACAGATGCATGATTATGGGATCGTTACAACAACCTTCACATTCCCCTTCACTTTGCCGGCAGACACGAAACCGATCGCACCCGGAGTCGCGCCGACCTTTTCGAGCACTTCATCATCGCTTCCCAGCGCTTCAGGGGCCTTTCCATTGCCGGACAACTGGACGCGCATCCAGGTCTTTTTCAGATCCGATTCGGTCTTTCCGATGAATCCGTAGAATTTCTCCCGGACGCCCGCGACCTTCGAATCAAAGACCACCACCTTCTCTCCGCTGGGCCACGACTTGCTGTCGAGGACATAGATCGATGTCGCCTGGGCCGCGGTCAACGCGTCCGTGCCAACAGCTTTGTTGGCAATGACCGCAACCTGCGCATGCACTGCTGCGGAGCCCAAGACGAGAAGCATGAGCATAACAAATGAGGATTTCATGGTTCAGTTTCTCCTGGGTTCTGGTTAGAAATACACGCTCACGGCAGTGTAGATATACTCGAAATCGACGTTCACGGTCTGCGTGTTGTTCAGCTTGAAGGTGATATATTGCGCCTTCAGCGCGATCTGATCGATCGGACGGAACGTGATTCCCGCCGTGTAGCTGGGCAGGCCATCAGCGATGAACGATTCCAGTTTTTCTTCAAGATAACTGTAACCGGCGTACACGGTCGTGTTGGAAAAGACATCGTATCCGAGATTCGCGTAGTAGAAGGTCTTTTCGATCGTATTGCCGTACAGCCCGCCGGTGAACAGCTTGAGCTGATCAAGTGCCTGCTGCTGCACTGTCGTCGGGTCGGTCGATACCTTCGTGTATTCTCCTTCGAACGAGAATCCATAGAGCGAGGTCGAGAAGTCGAATCCGAGACGCGTGCGCACCAAATCTCCCAGTGTAGCAAGATCCACCGGGGGGAACCCCGGACCAAATTGGTTCGCAGTCAGGATCGGCTCGCGACGGTAGTCGCGGTCATGCGTGAATGAGACCCCTGCTTTCGTCGCTCCGTAACGCGCGCCGAGGCGTCCACCGACCAGCTTCATAGGCGTGTAGTCAACGCCGGAGGGGCTGTAGATCTCTCCGTCCGTATTGATGTAGCCGGATTCGCTGTTCCCGACATACGCAGCGTAGTCCACATTCAGGGCTCCAAGCGGAACAAACCCGTCGACCTGAAGGAACGCCTGCCCAGGTGCATAGTCTTCCAACGTGATGATGCCGTCGATCGTGGTTTCGTAAGCGATCGGCCGGAATGCGTACAGGAGAAGTGGCGTTCGGTTCTTGATCTCATTCAGGTTGTTGAACCTCGGGATGAGCAATCCGGCGCGGACATTCAACCAATCGGCATAGGTGTACTTGACCCATGCTTCCTCGATCTTGTACCGCCCCCAGCCTCGCTTCGTATCAAATGTATTGGTGAGTTCGAAATTGACGAAAGCGCTGAAATCCGAACCGAAGTCCTTCTGCAGCAAGAGGTTCAACTGATTCATGTTGAACGACGTCTGGACTTCGTTGGAATTGTGGTTGGTGTAGCGGTAGAACGAGGACTGGAAGTATCCAAAGATATTCAAGCCGCCGTCCTGGCTGAGGGCGAATGACGACACCATCGTCATCAGCACGGCAGCCCACAGAAGTGTACGTTTCATGACTCCTCCTTGATTGTATGAATGGGTGAACATTGCTCCATTGTCAGGCGGTCACAGCGGAACAGCCGGTCGTCCGATACGCGTCTCATCCCGTTCACCATCTCGGACCTCGCAACTCCGGCCTGTTCCGCCGCGTTCCGCTGTACTATTGCTCAATTCCTCGTGTGCGCAGCAAGCGCCCGGCCTGCACTTGCTTTCGATTCCGCATGTGCCCGCGACACCTGCGGCGCGTTATCCGTCAACTGGAACCGCGCAACCAGATCGCGCAATCCCTCCGTCAATCGGTTCAGGTCTTCCGCCGCTCGTGCCACTTGCTGCGTGCCGCTTGCCGTTTCACCCGTCACCGCAGAAATTGCCTCGACATTCTTCGAGATCTGTTCGCTGGCGCTTGACTGCTGCTCGCTTGCCGCCGCGATCTGATTCACCATGTCGGTCACCCGTTGGGAGATCGCGACGATCTCGGCAAGCGATGCGCCGGCGGCATTCGCCTTTTCCGTGCCGCGTTCCACAACGTTTTTGGCGACCACCATGGAATCAAGTGCGGCGCCGGTGTCGGTCTGGATCCCCTTGATCATCCCGGCGATCTCCTTCGTCGCCTTCGTGGTCCGCTCCGCAAGTTTCCGGACCTCATCTGCGACGACCGCAAATCCACGCCCCTGCTCGCCTGCGCGGGCTGCTTCGATGGCGGCATTGAGCGCGAGCAGGTTCGTCTGGTCGGCAATGTCGTTGATGACGCCGATGATCTCGCCGATCTGCTCGCTCGATTTCCCAAGTTTCGCAACGATCTCGCCCGTGGCTCCGGCCGATGCCGCGATCTCTCCGATGGCCTCCAACGTATCCTTCACAACCGCACCCCCCTGTTCGGCCGCACGCTTGGCCTGCTTTGCCGTTTCCGCCGTCTGCGACGCGTTGCGGGAATTCTCGACGATCGTCTTCGCCATCTCCTCGACGGCGCTCGCGACTTCTGCCGCTTGCGATGTTTGCTCTTGCGCCCCTGCCGCCATTTCTTCCGTGCTGCTCGAGATCTGGCTGCTCGCGCTCGCGACCGCGGATGACGATTCTGATACTTGAACGAGCGTCTCACGGATCGATGCGACGAACCGGTCAAAGGAACGCAGCAAATCTCCGATCTCGTCTTTGCGTGTCGCCGCGAATTGAGAATTGAGATCCGCATGATCAATATTGTGGACGACGGCAAGGATCGGCGTGCTGAGTGCCCGGGCGACAACATACGACAGGATGACCGACGCGACGATCCCCGCCAGCAAGACAATGACCAACATGGTCAGGGCTGACCGGCGTTCGGAATCGAACACCTCATCTGCCGCCTTGCTCTCGTTCACCAGCGATGCGGAGATGGAACCGATGGATTGGGCAGCATCCTCAACCCGCCTGCGCAGCTGAGCGTTGAGTTGCTGAACGCGCTCATTGTTTCGTGTGGAACGAACTGCCAACAACGGTATGATCTCGCTTTCAAATGACCGCGTCATTTCCTGCCAGTGGTTGGCAAACGATCGTGCGTTCGCCTTCTCTTCTTCAGTGTCGACGAGTGCGTCCAAGGTTTCCTGATCGTTTCGCAATGCCGTCTTGACTTCTGAAACCGCTTGCTGTGCAGACTGGAGATCACGTGCAATGATCGCCGAGGCTAACGAAGAGTACATCTCATCCAGATGCATCTCCAGATTCTTGATCGTCACGGCATCGTCTGATCGCACTGCGCCCTGGTCCTGAAGCACTCCAAGATTGTCGAGGACCTGATATTGATAGAAGAACGCGATCGTAAAGACGATGATGACCGCGGAAAAGCTGATCAACAACTTCGTCGCTATCTTGAGGTTATTGAACCACTGTGCCATTGTCGTTGCCTTCTTGTGAGTAATGAGCGGTGAGTCTCATTTCTGGGATGTCAGGCTGCGTTCCGGAAGAGCGAAAGCTGGACCTGCGCGACTTCCGAGTCAAGGCTCAATTCCCACTCAATGGACTCGTCCTCATGCCAGTAAAAGCGACAATCGGGCGTGTGGCCAGGGCCATCCTCTTCCCAACGATGGCCGCACTCGGTGCATACCTCGGTCCCGTATGCGTTTGTGCGATATTCGGATCGCATTGTCGTTTTCATTACATCACTCCTCGGAAGGTCGTCTCGACCCTATGCCTCCACTGATTCGTCTTTGAACCGTTTCGCCTCGAGCGCCAGCGTCGTGCCGCATCCCGGGGCTTTGTGCGTGAACAAGAGCAGACCGCGCGCCATTTCCCCAAGTCGAAGCCTGCGTAGGCTGCCTTGATATCCGTTGAGCTTGAGCGTCTTGTCAGCCAGGAATTCATCCCGTGTCTGCCATTCTGCACCGCACAAGGAACAGCGCTTGAATGGACCGCCTGATACCTTTTTTTTCGTCGTTTCGCCCATGCTCATTTTTTCAATCCATTCCCTTATCCCAAAGCCCGTGCCAGTCTTTGTCCACCCCAGATTGCGAAAATTCACCTCAATAGGTGGCGATTTTAAAGATATATCGGTGCTTTCATAGGAACAAAAACAGGCGTGCAGTTATTTCGCCGACTTCGGTCTGGCCATAATTAGCCAGTTGCTTGCTGGGGCGGTTGTGCGACATTGTCCATTGTGTTTTCTACAAATCCCAATTCTTGGGGATGGATTTTGTAGCCGAATCGGGCCATTCTTGCTGGTACTATCATTGAAGACGATAGGGAGTATGAAAAACAGAACCGTTTTGACCGCATTCATTTTTGGGTTCGCTCTCCTGACGACGCAGGCAAGAGCTCAATACAACTCATTCGCCGATGAAACCCCTGAACAGGTCGGATCGGATTCTCCCGAATCAGAGGCGGAGCCGTCGTTTCAACCGACCTTGACCGGCAGTTGGGGGGGAATACGGGAGTACCTGATGCGTGGTGGATTCTCAGTTGAAGGATCATACCGCGCAGATGCGATCGTTCACAGACGATTCACCCCCGCAATCGCTCACAACTTGGACCTGAAACTCGCGGTCGATCTGAACGAGTTGCTAGGCTGGAACGGAGCAGCTCTCGAATTCTGCACTTTGGGAAATGATGGATCCGAACCGAGCGGTCCTATCGGAGTTGCGCAAGCCGTCAGTTCCATCGAGACTACGCCCGACATGCGGCTCTACACTGCGGCGTTGCGATATGCTTTTCTTGATGACGCTGCCTCCGTCCTCGTCGGCCTGTACGATCTGAACTCCGAATTCTGCGTGCTCGAAGCCGCCTCACCCTTTTTGAATTCGTCCTTTGGGATCGGACCGGAGATCGCACAAACCGGCGAAGCCGGTCCATCGATCTTTCCCGTCACTTCAGCGGGAGTTCGCCTGATGGCCAGCCCTTGGGAAGGCTGGACGATCGCAGGTGCGGTCCTCGACGGTGTGCCGGGAAGCCCTCTGGCGGAAACAGGAACGCACGTGGAGTTTAACGCGGGAGATGGAGTGCTCTTCGCGGCAGAGATCGCGCACACGCCAGAGAGCGCGGTAGCCACGAAAATCGGCATCGGATTGTGGGGCTACACGTCCGCGTTCGAGGATCTTGCTGAGTGCACGGCAGAGGGAAATGCGGTCTGTCGGAGGGACAACGCCGGGCTCTATGCCATCGCGGAGGGGCCGATTGCGGGAGAGGGAATTTCGGCCTTCTTCCGCGTCGGGACAGCGAACGCGAACGTGAATCGATTCGACCTTTCCGTCGCAGGCGGGTTCAATATTGCATCGGTGTTCAACGAGGGGGACATCGCGGCGATCGGCTTCAGCACAGCGCGCAATGGATGGAAGTATCGGTCGGTCGGAGCCCCGGAGACGCTCGCATCGGAGACAGTCATCGAAGCCACGTATCAGACTCCGCTGACATCATGGTTGACGATCCAACCGGACATTCAACTGTTCTTCGCTCCAGATGGCGATGCCGCGCGTGCGACGGAGGTCGTGGGAGGGTTGAGGATTTCGATGCTCTTCTAAACTACGTCTCCGCGATCACTTCCTGAACGATGCGGACGAAGTCTGCAGGATGGAACGGCTTCTGAATCGCACGGAGTTGTTCTTCCTTGAGGAGATCGGTGATGACTTTCTCCGAGGTGTACCCGGAACAGAACACCGCCTTCACGGCGCTGTCGATCTTCTTCAATTCCACGTAGGTCTGCCCGCCATCCATCTTCGGCATAATGAGGTCGAGGATGACCAGGGCGATCTCCCCCTTGTGCTGTTTGTACAGGTCGACCGCTTCGGTCCCGTCCGAGGCAATGAGCACACGGAACCCGACATCCTCCAGCAATTCCCTCCCGAGTTCCTGCATTGTCAGCTCGTCGTCGACCAGCAAGACCAGTTCATTGTTCGACCGCCGCGCGGGCGCTTCCGTCCCCGGATGTGCGAGCGATGACTGTTCTTCGAGGGCAGGCAAATAGACGCTCATGACGGTGCCTTTCTGCTCCTCGCTTTCGACAACGACCGAGCCTCCGTGATCCCTGGCGACATTGAACACGATTGCGAGCCCCATACCCGTTCCTTTTCCCCGGCCGCGCGTCGAGAAGAACGGTTCGAAGATCTTCTCCCGCAGGTCTGCTGGAATCCCTTCCCCCGTGTCGGATACTTTGATCTCGACTCCGTACTGCGCTTCCTGCCGCAATAGCTTGGGGCTCATGTCTTCTCCGACCTTCCTGTTGCACACATCAACCGTCAACGATCCGCCGGCGGGCATCGCTTCTTGGGCGTTCAGACACAGATTGAGGACCAACTGGAACAACGAGCCTTGTTCCCCCTTGATGTCGAAGAGTTCGGCATCCACCGTGAACGTCACTGCGATGCTCGCCGGGAAACTGTTCCGAACGGTTCGCTCTACTTCTCCGACGACGGTGCGCAGGTTCATCGGGACGAGTTCCCGCTTCTTCTGGCGCGTGATCATCAGCAGGTTCGTGGCAAGCTCCGCTCCGCGGAGGGCGGATTTCTCGATCGTATCTCCGTAGCGCTGAACCTTCGCGGGATCGGTCGCGTACTTCTTCAGCTGGCCCGCAAAACCCAGCACATTGTTGAGGATGTTGTTGAAGTCGTGCGCGATGCCGCCGGCGAGCGCTCCCAGGCTGTCCATCTTCTGCGACTGGCGTTGCTGTTCGTCTCCCAGCCGCTCCTCGGTGGTGTCGATGATGAATCCCTTGATCTCGACGATCTCCCCCTTTTCGTTGAACGTCGCCGAGACGCTTTGGAGGAGGAGCACGCGTCTGCCGTCGCTCCGACGACCCTCTACGCGTTGCAGGATCACCTTCTTCTCTTCGCGGAGGCGCCGGTCCAGTTCCCCCTTGTACGCCGGATCGGGAATCAGGGCGAAGAGATTCTGGCGCTGCGCAGTGGCCGCATCGGGATACCCGAAGACCTGGGCGAATGCCGGATTACACATCTGAAGGGACCCATCAAACCGAGCGATGAACGCACCCGCCAGGTCCTCCTCGAAGAACGTGCGATACCGTTCTTCACTCTGTTTGAGACTTTGTTCCATCCGCTTGCGGCCGGTGATATCCTCCTTGACCGCGAGGAAGTGCGTCAGCTCGCCGCGTTCGTCCCGGATGGGGAGGATCATCGCCGATTCGAAGAAGAGCTCGTTGTTCTTCCGCCGGTTGAGAAATTCCCCCTTCCACTCCTTCCCGGCGGCGATCGTCTCCCAGAGAACGCGGTAGTCGTCCCGCTGCGTCAGCCCTGATTTCAGGAACCGCGGATTCTTGCCGATGACCTCCTCACGGGAATACCCCGTCACCTCGCAGAACCGCGGATTGACGTATTCCAGATTTCCCTGCCGGTCCGTGATCATGATGGTGCTGGGGTTCTGCTCGATCGCCAGGGACAGCTTCCGATGTTGTTCCTCTACCCGCTTGCGTTCGGTGATATCCTCAGCATACAGGACGATGCCGCCAATGGTCCCGTTTGCGTCGTACCACGGACGACACTCCCATCGGCTATATCCGATGGAGCCGTCCGTCCGCTCATACGGTTCGCCGTCGGAACTCTCGACGGCACCGGCCAGACATCGTTGGTGTACACCGCGCCAGACCTCCGGGATGTTCGGTACGAGTTCGTAGTGCGATCTTCCCAGATACGTGTTCTCATCCAGGCGGGAATTCTTCAGGAAGCTTTTGCTCGCCATGAGATACCGCATCTCGCGATCGAACACAGCCACTTCGAGCGGATTATGCTCGACAATGTACCGCGTCAGCCGTTCGCTGGCGAGCACGGCCTCGTCCAGCCGGTGTTGAGCGGTCATGTCGCGCACGATCGCACCGATTCGCGAGCCTTGTGCCGTGCGCACCGGAAAGACCCGCAGTTCAGCGAATCGTCGTTCGCCCGAGGGAAGCTCGAGCTTGAGATTGAACGGACGGTTGTACAAGCGCGACACGTGCGCATCGACCGCACCTCCGAATATGCGCTTGATCTGCTCCCGTCGTCGGTCCGCATCCTTCCCACCGATGCTCCAGACGCCGAGCAGCACGTCCACGAACGATTTCCCCATGACGTCGGTCCGCTGAAGATTGGTCAGCGATTCGATTGCGGGATTCCACTCCAGGATGAGTCCCCGTTCATCGACCAGGGTGAATCCGTCGGAGGATTGTTCCACGACCGTCCGGAACTTCTCTTCATTCCGACGCAACTCGTCTTCCACGCGCATGCGTTCGCCGATATCGCGGAAGAACACCACCATCTTCCGCTCACCGGTTTGAAATGCATGGATCTCAAATGCGCCGCGGATCTGGCCACCCTCATAAGAAAGCTGATTGTCGGTGTACAATCCCCCTTCACGCGCGATGCGGGCATACGTGGAAGGGATCTCCGTCTCGAGGAGCGGCGGGAATGCCTCCCCAATGGTCTTTCCCAGCACGTTTCGGTGATCGAATCCGAGGATCTGGTCCGCAGCAGGATTGTATGCTGTGAATACGAGGTCGCCGTCCTGCCGCAATTCGTACATGTGCGCGCCAAACGGGGCATTGTTGAGGATCGCACCCAGCCTGCGCTCCGCATCTTCTTCCACGGTGCTCGCGCGGAGGCGGTCGGTCAGATCCCGGACGACAGACACGAGGACACGCCGGCCATTGAGCATGAACGCCCGCGTGCTGATCTCCACGGGAGTCGTCATGCCGTCTTTTCGCAGAACATGGAGATCGGTGGCCACCGAAGACCCCTGTTCGACCGCAAGCCGGATGGACTCGCGATGGCGGGCTGATTCCGCCTCGGGGTACAATTGTGACATGGGCGAACCAACCAGCCGGTCGACCGTGGTTCCGGCCAGTTCCGCGCTGCGTTCATTCGCTTCAAGAATGATCCCGGATTGGATATCCGACAGCACGATCCCGTCGTTTGCCTGCTCGACGAGCATCCGGTGCCGCTCCTCTGAACTCCGGAGTGCGGCCTCGGAGGCCTTGCGCTCTGTGATGTCGACGATGATCCCGCGAATGCCGACGATCTCGTTCTTGCGGCGAACGATGGAAGAGTAGATCATCACGGGGAACGTCGACCCGTCCCGGCGCTGCGCCATGAACTCATTCCCGGACCGTCCCGAACCTGCGATGAATCCTTGATAGGCGCGCACGGCGCGTTCGCGGTCCGCCGGAGCGATCATCTGTCCAATGTTCAAACCCGATCGGACCGTTCCCTCGTCATACTGGAATGTCTCAAGCGCGCTCCGATTCGCAAAGCTGATCCGTCCGAGCAAATTTGCCTCGAACACCGGTTGCGGCAGGAGGTCTGTTAGTTCCCGGAAACGCTGTTCGCTGTCTTTGAGCGCGTCATCCGTCGTTCGGCGCGCGGAAACATCGCGCATCACCACCATGACGACCTCCCGGCGTCCCTCCGCTCGCGGAATGAGGTTGAACAAGACCTCAGCCCACACGACGATGCCGTCCTCCCGGTTCAACCGGCACTCGAGGTCCGAGACGACTCCTTCCTGGACGCTTCGCGCAAAGGCGGAAATCACTGCGGGCTGGTCTTCCCGGTGTACCGCGACCATGAGCGAGTGATTGCGCGCGGCCGCCATGTCCATACGGGACAACAACTGCAGGGCTCGCGGATTCGCGTCGAGGATCCTCGCTTCGAGATCCACGAGCAGGATCCCGTCGGGGGAAGTTTCGATGAGTCGACGGTAGCGTACTTCGCTTTCCATC
>Ga0105099_10001487_pt1 | contig 14627 bp, 17 predicted proteins | sample PPLLak3cmMay2015_2_FD_79138 | JGI IMG/M metagenome (GOLD analysis project Ga0105099, IMG submission 79138) | Freshwater sediment microbial communities from Prairie Pothole Lake near Jamestown, North Dakota, USA - PPLs Lake P8 Core (1) Depth... | ecosystem: Environmental > Aquatic > Freshwater >... | reverse complement strand
ATGCTGCTAGCGAACGCGAAACTTCATAAGTAAAATCAACGTGACCGGGAGTATCAATTAAGTTGAGTACATATTCCTGTTTATCTTTTGCACGATAGTGCATCTGAATTGCGTGAGATTTTATTGTTATACCGCGTTCACGTTCAAGTTCAAGATCGTCCAATATTTGATCTTTAGCCTCACGTGCAGACACAACTCCAGTAGTTTCTAAAAGACAATCGGCTATAGTAGATTTACCATGATCAATATGCGCAATTATGCAAAAATTTCGGATGTTATTCATATTCTCTTAATAGTTTGAGTACAAATATAGTCAGGCAGTAAGTATTAAAAAAGATTAGTGCTTAGCAGTTAAAATCAGGTTCAAATCACTCGATTACTCTTCTTAATTAAATCAAACACAACACCTTCTCTAAGAGCATATTCGGATAAAACCATTTCTTTTATGTTAAACAGTTCAAAAACTTTTTTAAGTATGATAAATCCTGCCGGAATAATATCCGCACGCTTTTCTTCAATTCCAGGGACACTCATTCTTTCTGAAGGATTTTTTAAGTTCATCACAAAGGAATAAATCTCATCAAACTCAGATTTATTAAAAGTAAATCCATTTAATCTTGGTTTGATGTCAGCATTATATTGAAATTGTTTTATAAGACAAATCGTATCTACTGTTCCTGATGAACCAATTGCAAAATCCAGTTTGATATTAGATTGAATGTTGTTATTCAATTTAATCTGTTGTTCAGCGTATTCACTGCAATCTTTAACTGACGATTCAGTGATTACAAAATGAGGAAAGAATTTTTTGGATAGTCTTACTGCGCCAATTTTAACACTTTCAGCATATACTGGTATACCATTAATTCCGTATATAAATTCTGTACTGCCGCCGCCAATATCAATTCCTAAAACAGATTTGTCATTTATCGGCAAAGCATTTTTCATCCCAAGGAAAATAAGATTTGCTTCTTCGGTTCCTTCAATTGTTTCAACGATTATTCCTGTTTGCTCGAGTGCAGATTGAATAAACTCATGTTTATTTTTTGCTTCTCTAACTGCGCTTGTGGAAACAGCTCTGATACTTGCGTTATGATAATTTGCGAGAGTTGAAAAAGATTTTAAAACTGAAATTGCTTTTGCTTTTTCGTTATCAGAAATTAAACTTAAATCTTCACCGAGTTCTGAACCTAATCTTATGAATTCCCTTTGTCTGTCTAAAAGTTTAAACTTTCCTTTTTCACCAACTTCAACAATAATTAGATGAAATGAATTAGTGCCTATATCGATTGCGGCAAATCTGTTTCTTTGAAAAACGCTCATTTGTTTTCAAGAAGGATTTTACAAACATCAAAAACTTCGTGAACTTCAATATCATCAATCAAATCTGATTTACGCAAAAATATTTTATTTTTACCGCAAGGTGCCCAATTAAAAGGATTAGTAGGTCCAAATAATGATAACTGAGGAGTTGAGGTGGTACCGGCAACATGCATTATCCCAGTATCGTTTGTAATGAATAGATTAGATTTTGATATTAATGCGGCAACTTCTGAAATACTGTGATGAAGAAATTGATTTATTATTACTTTAGAATGCTGGTTAATGTAATCCAATTCATTTGAGTCGTATTTCCAACCAGTTAAATAAAAACAGCAATTGTAGTTCTCATTAAGTTTAGAAATTAATTCAACATACTTTTGTAACGACCACCTGTTTTGAGGTTTACCAGCACCAACATGCAATCCGATTAGCTTTGATGCTGATTTGAAATTAATACTTTTTAGATACTCATTAGCAATTTTAAAGTCAGAAACATCACAAGTAATTTCTGAACTAAAATCATTTGTATCGATTCCAAAAGGTCTGACAATATCAAGAATTAAATCTGCCGCATTTGAATCTGGATGCCGCCTCCAGTCAATATCAATTCTTCTATCAAAGAAAAAAGCAGATTCATTTGGTTTTCCATCCAATGAATTAGCCCCGATTCTTATTTTACTATTTGATATTCTTGCAATTAAATTACTTGTAAATGAAACTGATACGGTCACTGGTACAATAACTGCATCAAATTCTTGCCGCAAATATTTTATAAACTTAAATAAATTGAATGGAGTAAATGTCCTGCGTTTATCAAATACAAAATAGCTTTCGACAAACTTATTTTTTATAACCGCGGCTCTATTATTAGGACTAACAACAATAAAAATTTTTACCTCGGGATATGTCTCTTTAATCGCCCTTAATAACGAAACTCCAGTGAGCATATCGCCAAGCTGGTTATGCTGCCGGATAATCAGAACTTTTTTTAGATCACCTAGATTTTTATCAGGATTTTCAGTTACAGAAAATATTTTTTTGAGGAAAGAGTATATAATGCTGGATTGGATTGATTTGCCGGACATTTTACATCAATTCTTTATTTCATCATCCGGTTTGATCTCAATGTACTTTGCATCCTCAACATTCTCAAATTTTGATTTTTTCTTCTGAGACTGGCTTTTTATACTAGATTGGTTTTTACCTTTAAAAAAAGTTGAAAGAAATGATCGGAGAATACGAAAAAGAATTAAAAAAATAATAAAGTATAAAATAAATCGCCACATATCTATTAACCTAAACTTCTCGCTTCTGGTTTAAAATATTCTGTTACACCACGGTCTTCTCTGAATATCTGGCGAAATAACTCATCAAAATCTTCTTCGTTATTTACAAAATCTATATCTGTGGAATTGACAATTAAAAGTGGTGTTGAATTATATCTGAAAAAGAAATGATTGTAAGCATCACTTAATTCTTCTATATAGCTTCTAGTCAGGTTTCTTTCTATAGCTCTCCCTCGTTTTTTAATATTAAACATCAATCGATCAAGACTTGATTGAAGATAAATTACTAAATCAGGTTTTCTTAAATTTCTAGAAAGCAGAGGAAAAACATTCTCGTATAATTTTAGTTCTTCGGCAGAAAGATTTAAGTAAGCAAATATTTTGTCTTTATCAAATATGTAATCACAAACTATAAAATTTGTAAATAGGTCTTCCTGGTTAAGTTCTTCTTGCTGCTTAAATCTGTTTATCAGAAAAAACATTTGTGTTTGAAAAGCAAATCTTTTTCTATCATTGTAAAAATTTTCAAGAAATGGATTAGCTTCAAACTGTTCCAGAATAAGTTTTGATTCTAATCTGGATTTTAGCTTTTTAGCAAGAGCAGTTTTCCCAGCGCCAATTACACCTTCAACAGCAATAAACTTTATTTCATCATTCGATGCCAAGATAATTTTCTTCCGTAAATAGTGGTTCAGATAATTTATTAATAATATTTTTTGTTTTAAGATCGATAATAAAATCAACTATTTTTTTATTGAAAACAGGATGAACCAGCTCAGGTTCAATTTCAATTAACGGAACGAGTACAAAATCTCTATAAATTAAACCTTTATGTGGTAAAGTAATAATTTCGTCGGAAAAAATTAAATCATTAAACAATAAAATATCCAGATCAATTTCCCGGGGACCCCATTTTTCTCGAGTGATCCTGCCAAGATTTTTCTCAATGATTTTCAACTCATTAAAAAGCTTAAATGGATTAAATGTTGTTGAAATTTTAATTACTGCATTTAAAAAATTATTCTGTTCAACAATTCCAAATGGAAGTGTTTCATATATGGATGAAACTTTCTCAACTTTACAATCTGATAATCCATTAATTAATTCGATCGCCAATTTTATATTGCTTGCTTTATTCCCTTCATTTGAACCAATACCAATAAAAACAATATTTCCCAAATCATCCTTCAACTCTTAAATATCTTTTCTTTCTTTAATCACTTCAACTTCAACACAATCAACAACACCTCCAAGTGGAGGATTATTTTTTCTAACTCTCACGGCAATTTTTTCGATGGCTGGAAATTTGGTTAGAAGCTCATCAGCAATTTTTGAAGCAACAGCTTCTATGAGATAATATTTTTGTTCAAGTGCAAGATGATACAGCACTTTATAAACTTTGTGATAATCGATTGTTTGTTGTAATGAATCCTTTTTTGCTGCCTCTGAAAAGTCTGTATAGATATCAACGTCAGCTTCAAATTTTCCTCCAACACTTTGTTCTTCACTCATAACTCCGTGATAACCGTAAAATGTTGCTTTCTTTATTCTAATTATACTTTGCATTGTAATGACCTTTTTTCATCTATACAAATTTAAGTATTAAATATTTAATCATATCGATTTCACAACTATTGTTTTCTGCTTTATAACCGATTCAAGATTTGCTACAAGTAATCCAACAAGGACAAGTGAGCTGCCAACTAAGTGCTGTGTTGTTAGAGTTTCTTTATAAAATATCCAGCCAAGTAAAAGGGCAACAATAGGAGTTATAAATGCGATTAGTGAAAGTAATACAACATTAATTTTTTTCATCAGCCAGTAAAATGCTGTAAATGTAACTACGCTTCCAAAAAATGCCAGGTATAGAACGGATAAAATTGCAGTGTTATCAATTTTAATTTTTGATAAATCTTCCAGCACCAATCCGATTATCAAACCAGCCACACCAGCAATAAACATTGGTAGTAAATTCATAGACAAAGGGTTTAAATGTTTACCTGATTTTTTAATTGTTACCGCCATCCACGCTTGTATTAAACCACTTAAAGCAACTGCTACCATTCCAATAAATAGGTTTGAAAGATCAGTGGTAAATGAATCAGAAAAAATTATCACTATTCCGATAAACCCAAGACTCATTCCAAGTATTTTTATTTTTCCTATTAATTCATCTGGAATTCTGAAAAAGGAAAATATTGCCACGAAGAATGGATAAACGCCAAATAATACAGAAGCTAAACCCGAAGGCACGAATTGTTCTGCCCAATAAACTAAACCAAACGGAATTACAAATGAAAATATTCCCATTAAAATATATAACCGAATTGATTCTTTGTCTCTTTGTAAGGAAACACCTCTAATTTTCATTAATATTAAAATTAAAAAAGAGGCAGTTATAAATCTTGCGCCAATGGATATATAAGGAGTAAGCGACTCCAGACTTGCACGAATCACCATCCAGGTTGAACCCCAAAGCAGGCATAATAAAATATATGCAAAAAATATTTTAAAATTGGTTGATTTCATCCTTTTATTGCAATCACTCCAAGCGACCTGCCTGACAAATTTCCATCTCTACGATATGAATGAAGTAAAGTACTAAATTCATATGAGCACAGTTCAGATTTTTGAATTTGATTTTTCGGAACTCCGAAGTCCAGTAATATTTGATAATTAATCCCGCTAACATCTAATAAGTATTTTTCACCCTTCGTTTTAAAAAAATTAAGATCAAATTTCTCAGCGACTTCTTTTCCAACCTCATAGTTCACTTGGGAAATTGATGGACCAATATATACGATCATATTTTCTGGGTTTGAGGAAAATTCTTTTTGAAGTTTTACAAGAGTTTTTAAAAGAATTTTAAACTCGGTTCCCTGCCAGCCAGAATGAACTGCGGCAATAACTTTATTTTTATTATCATAAATAAAAATAGGAGTGCAATCTGCTACAGTTATAGCCAAACCAAGATTTATTTTACTTGTAATTAGCGCATCACTTGCCCCATTGTCGCCGCTGCATCCTATTGCCTGAATAATATCTGAATGAATTTGTCTTTGAAAACCAACACTTTCAAGACTTAAGCCAATTTCTTCAAAAAAATCTTTTCTTCTTTTATCAACCAAATTCTTATCATCTCCAACTGAATATGAAAGATTAAAGTAATATGGAGACTTAGAATCCGATGACATCATTGTACTGAACCCAAATATAATTTCAGGGTAATTATTAAATATGTAAGGCTTAAGTATGTACATTTTTTGAAGGTAAATTTAAGCAAAGTTTAGTTATCATTTTGAATTGGTTTCAAAATGCAAATTGAGACTATTTATGCTTAGTGCTATATTGCTTTAGTAAAAAATATAATTAGGAAAAACATTGAGAATTTTAGTTTCAAATGATGATGGAATTGATTCCGTCGGAATTTTTTCTTTAGTAGAGGCATTAAAAGAAATTGCTGAAGTAACCGTAGTTGCTCCTCATAAAGAGCAAAGTGCAGTAGGACATGCTATCACAATGCAAACGCCGCTTAGAGTTTTTGAATATCAAAAGAATGGAAAATTTTTTGGATACGCAATAGACGGTACCCCTGCCGATTGTGTTAAGATCGGTATGCGTAATCTGATGCCTAATCCACCGGATTTAGTTGTATCAGGAATAAATCATGGTTCAAACACTGCAATAAATATAATTTATTCCGGAACAGTTTCAGCAGCAAGAGAAGCCGCAATAATGGATGTTCCATCGATTGCAATCTCAGTGGCAAGTCACCAGGTTTTAGATTTTTCATTTGCATCAAAAGTTGCTAAACTTCTTTCGCAGGAAGTTTATAAGCGAGGCTTACCATTAGGAACAATGTTAAATGTTAACGTTCCAAATCTGCCGGCAGATCAGATCGTCGGAATGGTTGTAACAAAGCAGGGAAAATCCAAATGGGATGATATTTATGAAATGCGCATTGATCCTTATGGAAGAAATTATTATTGGCTTACAGGAAATTTAATGGATGTTGATCAATCAATCGATCTTGATCAAGCAGCTGTCAAAAATAATTATGTTTCAGTTTCACCAATTCACTTTGATCTTTCTGATTATCAGACTTATGATAAGATGAAAGAATGGAATATTGAGAATCTGCTTAATGACAAAAGAGATTGAGATTTTTCAAATAGATGCTTTTACTTCCGAAGCTTTTCGGGGGAATCCCGCTGGGGTAATATTTTCCAACAATCTTACAGAGGTTGAAAAGCAGTTAATTGCAAAAGAAATGAATCTTTCAGAAACTGCTTTTATAAGTGAATCCCAAATAGCTGATTATAAACTGCAATGGTTCACTCCAACTAAAGAAGTAAATTTATGCGGGCATGCAACTATCGCCTCGCTTCATTATCTTTTTGAAAAAGGAATTGTTTCAGATAATCAAGGCATTACTTTTGAAACCCTTTCGGGAATAATTAGTTGCGCCAGCAAAAGTGGTAAGTTCTTTATGAAAATCCCTACTCCGCAATTAAATGAGTTTAATGGCTGCAAGGAAGAAATTTTAGATGCACTTGGCGTTGATAGAGTAGATGTTTCCGATTTGCCTTTTATTCTGCTTGAGAGTGGTTATCTTTTCATAGGTGTTAAAACTTTGCAGGCACTTTGGAAAATTAAACCTGATTATAAAAGATTGAACGAATTAACTGATATTAAAAAAGAGTTTTTTGATATAGCTGTTTTTACGACTGAAATAATTGAAAAAGATTCATCTGCACATTTAAGATTTTTTGCTCCATATCATGGGATTGATGAAGATCCTGTTACAGGTTCAGCTTGCGGACCTTTGCTGCTCGTTTTAATTAAGTTAGGTTTGATAAATGATTATAAAGATGATTCATCAGTTATTATTGAACAAGGTGATGTACTCGATCGAAAAGGAAGAGTTGAATTGAAGTATAGTGCTACTAAAAACGAATTGATAATTGCTGGAAATGCAGTAACAGTATTTAAAGGAAAGTTAAATTTTTGATGTTTGGATTTGAAAAAATAAATCTGGGTTTTTCTTTTAATGCAGTTTTCTTTTTTATCGGGCTGATAATATTAGCAGCATATTCTTTTTATGTTTATAGGTTTACTCTACCTCTGGTTTCAAAAGCAAAAAGATTTTTTTTAACATTGCTTAGATCTCTTTCTTTGGTTCTTTTGCTTTTTATTTTCTTCGAACCCGTTTTAACTCTTACAAAGAAAAATATTTTAACTCCAATTAATCTTTTCTTTTTTGATAACAGTAAATCGATAAAAATCGACGATGGAACAGAAAGAGTAGGAATAATTAATAATGTAATACAAGAAACAAAATCAAGTTCAATAAATAGTGATAAACAATTTTTTTCTTTTGGTTCATCAGTTAACCCTGTTGATGCTGATAGTTTGACAAAGTTTGATTTCTCTGAAACGGTTACAGATTTTTCAAAGATCTTTTCAAATATTAACCAAACTGAAAACAACATTGCTTCAATCACAATAATTTCTGATGGAGTAATAACTGAAGGTTCAACTCCAATATACAGCGCGGAAAAATTAGGGATACCTGTTTTTACTGTTGGGATTGGAGACAGCACTAAAAAGAATGATGTTGAAATAAAAAACGTTATAAACAACGAGTTTATTTATGCAGAAACTCCGACTATTATTTTAGCTACTATAATAAACAAAGGATTTTCTGGCAAGGCATCTCAAATATCGCTTTATGAAAACTCACAATTGATTGAACAAAAAAGTCTAGTGTTGGATGCAAGCGGAGTAAACTCAATTTCATTTGATTACACTCCAAAACAAAGCGGAGAAAAAAAACTAACCTTACGCCTAAATAATCAGGATGGCGAATCAACTTATCTTAATAATCAAAAAGTTTTTTACATAAATGTTTTAAGTAATAAAATTAATGTATTACTGCTTGCTGGTAATCCTTCGGCTGATTTGACATTTATAAAAAATTCTCTTTCGATTGATCAAAATCTAAAAGTAAACACACTGACTCAAATCTCCGCCGGAACTTTTCTTGAACAGAATCCACAATCAAAACTTGATAGCGCTGATATTATTTATCTTATTGAGTTTCCAACAAGTATAACAAGTGAAGATTTTGTAACAAGATTGAGTGAAAAATTAGAGAGTAGAAACACTCCTTTCTTTCTAATGCTTTCCGGCGAAGTGGATCTAAGGAAATTAAATCGTATCATCAGTTTATTACCATTTACCATTCAAATTATTGATAAGAATTATTTACAGGTTCAACCAGATATTCAGCTCAGCGAATTAACAAATCCGGTTATCCAGCATAGTTTGCTAAGTGATTGGAATAATCTTCCACCTATTTCTCAACCAATTGTTTCACTGACACTTAAACCTGAAAGCAAACTACTAGCAAAGGTAAAAATCAATAATCAACCAAGAAATAATCCTCTAATCGTAAGCAGAAGTTTTGGTTCAAAGAGATCACTGGCTGTTATTGGAAAAGATATCTGGAAATGGAAACTTCAAACAGCAACAAAGGATTTAACACTATTTGATAATTTTATATTCAGTTCTGTAAGATGGTTAAATGCTCCGGATAACCAAAATAAAGTTAGAATTAAAACATCAAAAAAGATTTATTCAACTGATGAGTTAATTGAATTTTCTGCTCAGGTATATGATGAATCATTCAACCCTGTTAGTGATGCCGAAGTAAAACTTCAAATCAATACCAGAGATTTTAAAGAAGGATTAAGCTTAACATCTGTTGGTGGTGGATTATATGAAGGAAGTTTTTCATCTACAAAAAATGGGGATTATGCTTTCAACGGATCTGCAACTGTAAATGGTAAATTTCTTGGTGATGATAAAGGTGCTTTCAATGTTGGTGATGTTGATATTGAAATGATTGACTCAAGAATGAATTATGAATTTCTGAATTTATTAGCAACTCAGACTAACGGGAAGTATTTCAATTCAGATCAATATGAAGAATTATTAAATTATCTTAATAGAATGAATGCTTCTGCCTCAAAAGAGAAGTTAATCACTTCAGAAATCCGGCTATGGTCTGATGAATGGTTATTGATAATTGTAATTCTACTTTTTGCCGCAGAATGGTTTATCCGCAAACGTTCAGGAATGTTATGAGATTTTTTAGGGAAGCAAAATATTTTGCGAATAACTTATTCGATTTTATACTTCCCCGCTTTTGCTGTTCCTGCAAGAATAAACTTACCTCTGACGAAGATACAATGTGCGGAACTTGTTTATCGTCAATCCAAAAATCAACCCCGGAACGATTACAACGAGAATATAATAGAAAATTTTCGGAGAAAAAAATTATTTCAGATTTTTATTCACCATTTGTTTTTGAAAAAGATAAAGAACTTCAACACGCTATACACGCTTTAAAGTATGATAAGAAATTTCCCGTTGGAATTTATCTAGGGAAAGTTCTTGCGTCAGAAATCATAAGGAATCAACTTAATTGGAAATTTGACTTAATCATTCCAATTCCTCTGCATCAACTTAAAAAAGCCGAACGTGGATACAATCAGGCATATTATTTTGCTAAAGGTGTTGGTAAAATATTAAAAGTAAAAGTATCAGATCGGATTGTTAAAAGAGTAAAGTACACAGAATCTCAAACAACAATGAATTTGAATGAACGTGAAGAAAATATTTCCGGAGCATTTAAATTGAAGAATAAAAATCCAGTTGGTGGAAAATCTATCTTATTATTGGATGACGTTATAACAACGGGCGCAACAATTTCTGAATGCGGTAAAATACTTTTAGAAGCTGGGGCTAATAAAATCTATGCAGCTTCAATTGCAATTGCTGATTGATTTACATTTGCTCTGGTGCAGAAACACCAAGAATAGTTAACCCATTTTTTATTACAATCATGGTTGCATATGCTAAAGCCAATCGAGCTTCAGCAAGATGTCTTTCTGTTCCTAAAATTCTACAAGATCTGTTAAACCTGTGATAAGCGCTTGCTAAATCATAAAGATAAGTACAAAGCTTATGTGTCTCTAAATTTTCAGCACTATTCAATACTTCTTCTTTAAAGTTGTGCAATACTTTCAACAGAGCCTGCTCATCTTCGTGAAGCAATAAATCCAAATGATTTATTGAAACTTCTAACTGTTCTTCCTGCACTCTTCTAAGAATTGAACTAATTCGTGCATAAGCGTACTGAAGATAGAATACCGGATTTTCATCAGATTGTTTTTTTGCAATTGCAAGATCAAAAATCATATGTGAATTAACATTTCGCATATTAAAAAAATATCTCACAACATCTTTTCCAACTTCATCTTTCAATTCATCAAGTGTTATATAGTTAGCTTTTCTTGTGGACATTTTAACTACTTCTCCGCCATCCATAATAGTTACAAACTGATAAATCAATACTTGTACTTTAGTAGAATCGTAACCGATTGCTTTCAAACCTGCCATTACATCTGGAAAAGTAGCATTATGATCAGAACCAAAAACATCAATCAACAAATCATAACCACGATCTAGTTTAACTGCATGATATGCAATATCAGGAAGTCGATAAGTAGGCTCACCTGTATTCTTAATAATTACTTTATCTTCAGTTTGTCCAAGTTCTGAAAGCTTTAACCAAACTGCTCCGTCCTTTTCATAAGAAAGATTTTTATCTTTAAATATGCTTAGAAGTTCTTCAATCTTGCCATCATCATAAAGCGTGTTTTCATTAAAAAATATTTTATGATCTATACCAAGATTCCTGAGTGATTTTTTTATATCGAAAAATATTTCCTGTTCTGCAGTATCCTTAAAAATAGATTCCGGATCTTCTTCAAGAAGTTCATTACCATGCTTAATAAATAATTGCATAGCAATATCTTTAATGTATTCTCCTTGATAATAATCTTCAGGAAAGCTAATCTTTTCACCTAATGCTTCATGATAGCGCAGCTTAACCGAATCACCAAGTACCCTCATTTGCCTTCCGGCATTATTGAAATAATATTCACGGTCTACTTCATAACCAATCCATTCAAGTAAATTTGCAACAGTATCGCCAACAACTGCATTTCTTCCATGCCCAACTGTTAACGGTCCAGTTGGATTAGCAGAAACAAATTCAACGTTTGCCCGCTTTCCTAAGTATTTGTTAGATCTGCCAAAATTTTCTTTTTTATCAAGAATTTCTTTAATTATTTTCGAAGTGTAACCAGGTGTAAAGTAAAAATTTATAAACCCGGGTCCGGCAATTTCTGTCTTAGAAATAACTGAACTATTAAGATTTAATGAATCAATAATTTCTTGCGCTGCAACTCTGGGATTTTTCTTAAGAATTTTTGTTAGAAGCATAGCAGCATTGCTGGATAAATCACCATGCTCAATTGATTTTGGGATATCAAATGAGATTGGAATTTCTTTTAGTTGAGGAATTTTACTTTCAGCTTCTTTAAATGCGGAGTAAAGGTATTCTTTCAAATGATATTAACTTACTTTAGTGAAAATTTATTTAGTAGTTTTTTTTCTTGTTGTTTTAACTGCAGTTTTTGGTTTAGTTTTGGGTTTCGCAACTTTCTTTCTTAATTCGGGATCTACCACTTCAATTGATGGAGCATCTCCCCAAAGTTTTTCGATATTGTAAAACTCACGTGCATCTTTCTTAAATACATGTACAACAACATCCACATAATCCAATAGAACCCAACTAAGAGCGGTATAGCCCTCTTTATGCCAGCATTTAATCCCTTCGTCTCTTAAACTTTTATCAATTTCATCTGCAATTGCTTTAACTTGTGTATCAGAATCTGCAGAACATATCACAAAAAAATCGGAAAATGTTGTAAGGTGGCGTAAATCTATAATACGAACATCATATCCTTTTTTATTAAAAATAAGATCAGCAATTTTTTCAGCAAAAAATTTTGAATCCAATATTAACTCCCGCTTTTTTGAAAATAATTTTTATAGTCTTTTCCAATAATAATAGTTAGGTCTAAAAAGTAGCTTTTATTTTTTTCCGTAATAATAAATCTTTTGTTAAGATTCAATGAATCAGCAACCCGGTTTGCAGTTTCTATTTTTCCAAGCCGATCTATTATAAATGTATTATCAATATCAAACGAACGATAATTTCCGGTCTTAACAACATCAATACCTTTTGCTCGTAAAATGTCTGTTAAAGCATCTCCAATGCCAGTAACACCACAGCCATTTAATACTTCTACCTGAATTAATTGCTGAACATTCTGAGGTTTAATTGCTGTATTATCGTCGGTATTAATAATTCCTGTTTTATTTAAAATAGAATAAAGTAAAAACACTGCAAATACAGATAATATTACTGATGCAATAATAAAGAAAAGGTTTGATTTTTTTTCTAAGTTAGGATTTATCGAAATGTTTTCTTTCTGAACTTCTTTATCCTTCACTATACTTTCCGATAATTAATACATAAAGGAATTGTAACCTGAACTAAAAAATCCATTATTAAAAGAACTACCGTAAAATCCATTATATCTGCTGAAAGGATCATAAAAGTAGTTGGGTATATTTCGGTACTGAATCGAAATTGAAAAATCTTCCCAGGGACGATAATTGAATGCTGCACGACTAATATAAATTCCCTGGATTGAATTTTGAAAATTCTTACCTAAAGAACTATACGGACTTGTAACGAAACTTGCATCCAACTTTATATTCATTTTATCTGAAAATTTGTACATCATACTATTTGTATAGGTTGCTAAACTCGTTCCCTGACTGCCAAAAGTTGAGTATGATAATCCTATAGAATGATGCATGCTAAAGTTATCGGGATTTATAAATCCGAATAATGAGTTTGATGAATTATTCATTATTCCATCTTTGGGTTTCTCTGTTTCAAAGACAGGATCTTTAAACTGAGCGTTTATTGAAACTGATAATAAGACAAATAATGTTAATAAATACTTTTTCATAATTTTCTCAAAAATGTTCACTTCGATTTTATGCAAATCCTTACTTAATGTCAATGAATGTTAATATACTTTATACGCACTAAATCACATTTTTCCATAAAGTTTGATGATTATTTCTACAAAAAAAACTTTTTTATCTTGATGTATGAAAATTTTAGTGATAGATAATTACGATTCATTTACTTTTAATCTGGTTCAACAACTCGGAAAATTCCATTGTAATGTTATCGTAAAAAGAAACGATGAATTATCACTAACTGATATTATTAAAATCAGACCAGATAAAATTGTCATTTCACCCGGTCCAAAACGACCGGAAGTTGCTCGAATTTCTATGGATGTTATTAAAGAACTTGGTGCATCAGTACCAATACTTGGAGTTTGTCTGGGACATCAGGCAATAGCTATTTGCTTTGGTGGAAAAGTGATCAAAGCATCAAAGCCAGTGCACGGTATCACTTCAAAAATTATACATGATGGTAAAACGGTGTTTAAAAATATCCTGCAAAATTTTAATGCAATGAGATACCATTCATTAGTTGTGGATAAGATATCTTTTCCGAACATCTTAGAAATTACAGCACAAACTGATGATGGAATAATTATGGGACTTCGTCACAAATCATTCCCGATTCAAGGGATACAATTTCATCCTGAATCGATACTAACCGAATTCGGAGATGATATCATCACTAATTGGTTACAATGTTAAAAAAACACCAACTATTATTCAACTCTAATTATCATTTCGATTTCCACAGAAGCGTTAAGCGGCAGAGCAGTAACTCCGACAGCACTGCGAACATGCTTTCCCTTTTCACCAAATATTTTTCCAATTAATTCAGATGCACCATTTGCAACTTTTGGCTGCGCTGTAAAATCTTCAGAGCTTGCAACAAAAACCGTTAGTTTCACAACTTCAACAATTTTATCAAGATTACTGATTACACCCTTAACTGCCGCAAGACAATTAAGTGCACAAATTTGTGCGGCTTTCTGTCCATCTTCTTCAGAAAGGTCAGACCCAACTTTACCAGCATAATTAATAGAACCTTTTACT
>Ga0105099_10001486_pt1 | contig 14628 bp, 9 predicted proteins | sample PPLLak3cmMay2015_2_FD_79138 | JGI IMG/M metagenome (GOLD analysis project Ga0105099, IMG submission 79138) | Freshwater sediment microbial communities from Prairie Pothole Lake near Jamestown, North Dakota, USA - PPLs Lake P8 Core (1) Depth... | ecosystem: Environmental > Aquatic > Freshwater >... | reverse complement strand
GTCCTTATGCTGCAGATACGCGGAATCCTTCAGGAGAATTTTACACAGATCGACCGCGGCATCGGTCGCGTATATCGACCCCTTAAAACCGTTTTTGATAAGGTTCGGGATGTTTCCGCTGTGGTCAACATGCGCGTGGGAAAGGAGCAGCGCGTTGATGGTTTGCGGCTGGAACAGAAAATTCTTGTTCTTTTCGTACATCTCGTCCCTGCGCCCTTGAAACAGGCCGCAGTCAAGAAGGATTGATGTGCCGTTTACTGATATGACAAACTGGGAACCGGTCACCGTGCGTATCGCGCCGCAGAAATGTATTTTCATCGACACTCCTTTGTCGTTGAGCAAGCTTTAACAGATTAATTTATAAGTAAATACATTGGTACACGATCAAATCCGCCTGCTCCCCGCTCCCTCTTGTTTAATCATACCAACAAAACGCCGAAATTGAAAGATAATTCTTGTATATTTCGGTTAACCCGTTTAAAGATAGCCTGTTACAAGCCAGGGTATTTCTGATACAGCCGGAGAGCGTTGGGAGAATCCTGCCGGGGTGTACCCCTAAGCCGGCAGAGCCGGAAGTCCAGAGATAAGGATGTTAACCGAATTAAGCAGTATTTAAGAGGGGAAAGCATTCCACCCGCAAGGGGTACTAAAGCCCTGGTCTCCAAATTTTAACTCCTTAAACAGGTTTGAATCTTTTTTTATCCCAAATTCCGCAGTTGGAGTCGTGCTCGTGCGCGCAACGTCCCAGAGCCCGGCGATGGGATAATCGTACTCGTAATCGATACCTGCAACAATAAAAGCTTTTCATCTACCGGGTGCTTAATCTGTAAAGCTATCAATTTTATTAAACTACTTTTCAAATCAATCGATTACGATTACGAGCACGAGCACGATGTAACTGCTTATTGTAGGTTTATATATTTCCTCTATCCATACCTGCTTATTTTTGAATATATTTTAGTAAGGCGCGCATTCGGTTTTTATAGATGCCGCGATCAACGGAGATCAAAGGATTCAGGTAGTATGGTATCACCGATTCATGAAAAAAACTATGACGATACGATCAGAGGGCACCTTGGCAGGCTGAAAGACGGCTGCATTCTCCTGTCCAATGAAAACCTCGTGGATCCCAATTTCAAGATAACGATTGTTCTTATTTGTATCCACAACAAGGACGGGGCGTTCGGCCTGGTGTGCAACCGTCCTTCGCACATGCCGCTGTGCGAGGTTTTCAATGTCGACACCGACCTCAAGGCGGAGCGGAAAAAAATCTTCATGGGAGGGCCGGTCCAGCAGGAGACCCTGCACATCATCCAGTTGACCGACACGCCTGCGAAGCATGCCTATAAAATAGCCCCCCGCGTATACCTTGGCGGCGAGTGGGAGTCGCTGGACGTTATTCTTTCCGAAGACCCGAAAACAACCCGCCTCTTCCTCGGGTATTCAGGCTGGGCGCCCGAACAGCTTGAGTCGGAAATCAAAGAGGGGGCCTGGGAAGTGTACCATGTCGATCTTGAGAAGTTCCTTATGGAATGGGAGTTGCCGGTATACAACGAGATCGATAAAATACGGCAATACTTCAGAGACCTTTCGGTCGAGTAAAAGAAAGGAGCAGTTGCAGGAGGGGGGCGATACACAACTGCTCCAACGAACGATATATAAAAAACAACCACCACCCGATCAGGGCGTTATTCAATCAGTTCCAGCAGTACTTTACAAAAAGTGTAGACGATAAACGCACAGTAGATGATTGCCCAGACCGGTATGCCATGGCAGATATGTGGATTGAACATACCGCTCTTTGGCGCGTGAATCACTTTTGTCGAATCGTGTCTGTGCATACGGCACCTCCTTATCGTGTGTTTCTCTCTATATAAATGTACCACCATTTCAGATGTATTACTATCCGGAAAAAGGGCTTTATCGTTAAAACCGTTTTCTGCCAGAAAACAGTTTATTGAAAGAAAGCTTGTTGTAATTTATTGAATTATAATAAGTTATGATTCTGTTGTTGAAATATAAGCAGGACTGTTTTTTAAACAATGGAACCGGGGGATGGCTCCGTGATAAAAGAAAACTATCTCAGAAAAGTACAGGCTTTTCTGACAACAGAGCCGTTGTGCAATTGAAATTCAAACAGTACGACGCCTGATGAGTAGGCTCCGGGAATACTGGCGCTTTCGTTTGCGGGGTCAACCGGCACAGAAGCAAGCATTCTGCCTTTGGGGTTATAAATCCTGATAGATTCTATCTTGTTTTGAGGGAATTTCAGTATCAGGGCAGAACGGTTTTTGTGTATACCAATAGCATTCATCCATGTATTATTATTGTACTGCCACGGACTTTCTGTTGAGATGTTGTAGATGATATTAAGTTCGCGTGTACCGAGCTTGATTTTGATCGGCTCTGACTTTGCCCATTTTCGTGACGTCCTGAACACCGGATATACCCAGTAATATTTATAGCTGATCGCGTTGTAGGCGGCCCTTCTTGCTTTGGTAAAAAACACCACGGAATCGGGTCTCAACACGACAAACAGCGACGTATCGGCCAGGTCGGTAAAACCGGTGACGCAGGCAGTGTCCGGATGCGCCTGCCTGATGGTGTCGGTCCCGCTGACGGTGAAAGAGAACGTATTGTTGTGCGTTATCTGGGGTACCTGGTAGTTGCCGTCCGGGTCGTTCAAATTAACCGTTACTGTTTCGGGTATGTTGCCGGCATAGTAATAGGCTCCACTGTTAATATATGCTGCAATCTTTGCCGGTAGTATAGTAAACGACGTCAGGGTGTCTTCGAGCGTATAGATATGATATTTCAGGGAGTCGTCAAGCACCTCTATGCCGGAACCGTCTGTGCGCGGTACGAAGTTGAAATACCGAAACGGTCTGCTCCCCGCGTTGAAGCGCTGCCATACGTTTCCGGTTTTACGCTTCAGCACGATGCCACTGTTGCAGACAGCGCCCAGCGACGATATCCGGTTGACCGACGTCGAGCAGGGCCTGCTGTTAAAAACAAACGAATTCGACACCGCGGTATAAATCGCGCCTGACAGAGTGCCGACAGCCTCAAGGCTGAAGGCTGATACTGTTTGCGATGTATCGATATTATACGAAACCGGGCTTGCCCATGCCGAGCCGTTCCACGCGAAAAACCGCACAAGGCCGTGAGTGCCCACAGCCCAGATGCAGGACTGGCTTCCCTTTGCCAGCGCCGGGCCGCCGTACAGGGCTTTTATCCTGCAATTCGGCGAAGGCAGGGGCACGGTCAGCGTGTCGGTTCTGAAAACCGAAAAATCCTGCTTTATGACATGACGAACGATAATCTTGTTGGTCGCGCCGGCGGTTGCCAGAAAAAGCGTCGCAGTGCCTGCCGGGGAAGAGGCAAACAGACCGTACACCGAATCTGCCGAGCCTGCCGCCGAGAGCGAAGGATTTGCCGCCTCCAGTATTGGCCGCGCGGTATACGAAGGCGCGGGCTTCAGTGATATGTTCATCAGGTAGAGCTTTTTATCGGCGGCAGAAAACAGGGCGGTGTTGATCGAATCCGATCCTGCCATGAACACGGAAAGGGGTTTCAGTCCGGTATAGGATGCGGGCAGCGTATAGGTAAGCGTGTCGCCGGTTCTTCTCCAGTTCTTGCCGGTAAAAAACGAATGGGTAAAAAGCAGGTTGCCGTGCACCGAGGTTGTTCCGGCGCACAGGTCAACGCACATACAGGCAATAAGCACAAGCGCTGCCCGCACTGTCATGCGCCGCAGGGCCTGTTGCTGTTTGTTGCTGTGCTTTTTCCCGATAAACATTTGTACCGCTTTATCTATGGATAATATTTAAAAACAGTTCCTGTCTGACCAAGGTTCGGGTATCCCTTTACCGATCCGCCGATTATATATATGATAGAATTATGTACACACGTTGCAAAGCTGTGACGCGGCGCAGGAAGCGATTTTCTTTCAACCCAGGTATCGGCTGAAGGTTCGTACGCTTCCACCTCTTTGATGAATTCGTTAGTTACCATGGAGACAAACCCGCCGATCGCATAAAGCTTGCCGCTCACACACGCTGCGCCGAAATGCATCCGCGCCTTCTGCATGCCTTTAACCGGGGTGCAGGCTGTTGTGGCGGGAGTATACCGTTCTACCGAGGAAACAGCCTCTGCATTCGAAAAATCGGTCATTCCCCCAAGGATGTAAACGTCGTTGTTTACGGCAACCGCCTGATGATATGCCCGTACCGTGCTCATGCTGCCTTTTGAGGCGAAGGTTTCCGTTGCCGGGTCAAACGCGAGCACCTCCGAGGAAATCCGGTATTCGCCGCCGGTTTTAATGATGCCGCCGAAAATATAAATGGAGTCATGGATAACACACGCGGCATGGCCGAAGCGGATTCCCGGCATGGGAACCGGGTTTTCCCAGGTGTTTGACTGGGTGTTATAAATCTCGATGCTCCCGAACTCCTGGTCGTTTTTCGTGCCGCCGATAACGAACAGCTTTCCCGCAACAGCAACAGCAGCGGCGGCAAACCGCGCAGAAGGCATGGAACCGAACGACCGCCACGCGCTGTCGCCAAAAGTAAATGATTCCATGGAGGAGAGCGCCGTAGGCACCCAGTCCAGCCCGATAAGCAGGTCTTCCGCGCCGCCAGCAGTGAACAGGGTGTTGCTTATGACTGCCGCGCTGTTGAACCTGCGGCTGTGCAGGATCGGGTGAAACACTTCCCAGATATTTGCCGGTATAAGGGTACCCACCGACACATGGCAACTGTCGCGCCACACGCACCCTCGTTCGTCCAGCGCCTCGACGCATACCGTATACAGACCGGAGTCCGGCCATGCAAACTGCAGCGTATCGTGCCCCGCCTTCGTATGAACGCCTGCCGTGCGCACCGTGTCCATCGGGTTGCCGGTATACCAGCGCAACAGCAGATTCATGCGCGTTGCATTCTCGAACCTGACCGCCAGCTTGACATTGTGGCCGTTGATAATGGTGTCGGGTATCAGCGTCCAGGTAAAAAAGGTTCTCAGCACCCGGGGCGACACCGTGTTAACGACAGCCGCCGGAGAAAAGCTGCTCTGGTTGTTAAGGGTGTCGACCGATTTGACCTGGTACCGGTAGGTATAGGAGTGTGTATCCAGCGGATCGGTGAATACGGTATCCATATAAAGCGAATCGAACGAATACCCGATCTTTTCGGGATTGGCGGTGCTTCCGTTAATTTTACGATACACATCGTATCCGAACAGGTCCGATACCGGCACATTGTTCCACCACAGGGAAACAACGCCCGACGCGGTGTCATACACGGCTTTAAGCATGGTTGGCGCCGGCGTCTCTCCGTCGGGGTCAAGCAGCAGGTTTTTCGTCGGCAGATCCGTCGTGCGACCGGACAGAACCGTAACGCCGGGCTCCTCCTGGTCGATATACCCCGTGCGTGAAAAATATACGTCGTATATCCCTTCCGGCACGTTGCTGATGACAAAACCGCCGGTATCGTCGGAATGGGCGTCGTACGAGGTGCCGGGGATATAGATCAGCACCCCCGCGTATGCGGTATTTTCCAGAAGCACCCGTCCCCGGATGCTGCCCGGCGCGCGCATGGTATCGATACCGAGGAAGAAGTAGTCGGGTACGTTGTCATCGTCGATTAAAATACCGCTCCTGAAAACCAACAGGGCGCTGTCTTCCGTATATCCTTCAAGAAAATAGGCGCCGACAATCACCTTTTCCTTCCTATAGAAGCCGTTATTGTCCGTGCGTGCGAGATAGCTCTGCGAACCGGTGTCCGATGCCAACTTCACATACGCGTCAGGCACCGGATTGCCGAGCGTGTCGACCATGAAACCGCCCACGGTCTCGGTACCGCTTCCGTCGTTAACGTACAGCGTCTCCGTAACCGTGCAATACAGAGAGAGCGCGGCGCATACAAGCGCAGCCCGCAGTGTCAGTGACATCAATTTCATAGCCTGGTATCGTCCCACTCCTGCGACAGGGGGAAAATTTGAAAATTGAACTGATACACCCTGTCGATACGGTTCCGGTCGTTCTTTACAAGATCAAGCACATCCCTTCTGAATTTGGCAAGCTTCTCTTCTATCTCCTTATAGGACTCCTTCGAGAGGCTCAGCGTCAAAGTCGAGATGCTTCTTTTTTCCCGGTCGATACGGTCTATGGCCTCTTTGGCCAGGTCCATGGTGGCGATCTGGAAATTATGCACCGCCACAACAGGCACATGGGGAACCGAGGTGATTGTTTTGTCGGTTACCCGGTATGTATGATCCTCGTTTTCCGCAATCAGCCCCAGCCGCACCAGCAACTCCACCGCTTTTTTCGCCTCGACGGGGCTGATGGGCGGATTCAACATCCGTGCCAGTTTCTGATAATCTCCTCTGAAAGGAAAATAATTTATTACCTCACGGATTGCGACATTATACCATTTATCAAAATACATATATTGATCGGCGCTCAGCTCATGAACTTTAGTTTTGCGCATCGCCAGCATTTTTTCGAAGTAATACTTCTTCTGCGCATGATTGTCCGCCTGGTCGTAGAGCACCAACAGCTCGAAATATTCGGTCTCCCGCTTGTTGAACTTGAAAAGCTCCGCAAACTTGAAGATGATATTCTGTGAAATATTGCGCTTGCCCTGCAGAATATTGGTAAAAAAACCGGCAGACGAAAACCCCACCCTCTGCCCGATATACCGGTAGGAAAAGGAGGATTTTTTGCTTTTATGAAGCTCGTATAAATCCTTCAGGAGCTTACGGTATTCAAGATATTCGAAAACATTAATCATAAGATATATTCTCTCCCGGCACTACTAAATATACCATAAACAGGGATGTTTTGCATCAGGGAAAATAGTAAAAACAGACAAAAACCGTTTTCCTGCAGAAAACAATATTTGGCCTGAATTTGAGCTTTTTGTTATTATCTATAAGAAAATCATTGCATTGCGAGCCTATTACATAAACCGGTGATTTTTGGGTTGGACGGAAGCTTGTTTGGTAACCGTTCACGCCCCCTAAATCCCCCGAAGGGGGACTTGTAAGGTGCTGATATTTATTATGTTATTAAATTATCTGTTGATTTTTTTATTTGACAAAAGCTATGTATTTACGCCTGTTTTAATGGTTTTTAAACAATATTTCACAAATGAGCTAATCAATCTATACTTGTTAAAGGTTTTGTAACTACAATAAAATTTAATCATTACAAGTCCCCCAAAGGGGTTTTAATCCCACGAACAGTGGGAGATTTAGGGGGCGTGAATGGTTACCTTGTTTGTAAGAAAAAATATGCCGTCGGCGGCATACACATTTGTACCATCAGCAAAACAACTGTCTGAGAAAGGAAAGAGAGTTGTGAATCGAACACAGGCGGAGGGTACATCGGCGCTTATACTGCCCGGTTTCGATTTTTCGCCTTTTTTCTGGAATTAATTGGGATAAAATAACTATTTTATAATTATGCGTAGGAACGGATGGCCTATAGTCCCTCCGTTCAACGCACTAGTACCCTAAGTGTAGGATAATGCTGCGTAGGAACGGATGGCCTATAGTCCCTCTGTTCAACGCATCATTACCGGATAAACTGTTTTGCATAGTACATACGTTGGCGGAGACATAACATGACACTGGTGATGGAATAAAAGAGATGCAGAAATATACGATTATCAGAGGCACGGGATCATATATTCCCCAAAGGCTTATTGACAATAAGCATTTTTTGAATAATGAATTTTTCAGCCCCGAAGGCGCGCGGCTGCAGAAGTCCAATCAGGCGATCATTGAAAAATTCCAGGAGATAACCGAGATAGCCGAGCGACGGTATGTGACCGACGACCTGCGGATGTCGGATATTGCGGTGCTTGCCGCACAGGAAGCCCTGCAATCGTCGAATACCGACAAAGAGAGCCTCGATTATATAATCGTCTCCCACAACTTCGGCGACGTTAAGGCGGGAAACCGGCGGGTCGACATCGTGCCTTCCATAGCGTCGCGGGTCAAGTATGATTTACAGATTAAAAACCCCGGCTGTGTTGCGTACGACATCATATTCGGCTGCCCCGGCTGGGTCCAGGGCGTTATTCAGGCCGACTACTATATAAAATCGGGCGACGCGAAACGGGTGCTGGTTATCGGCGCGGAAGCGCTGTCGCGTATATCGGATCCCCACGATATGGATTCGATGATCTATTCCGACGGTGCGGGAGCGACGATCCTGGAGTCCGTTGAAAGCGGGCGTCCCGTGGGAATTATTTCCCACAAAACCCAGACCGACGCGGTTGAATATGCGTTCATGCTCAGAATGGGCAAATCGTATAACCCGCAATTCGGCGGAGACGACCTGTTTCTGAAAATGAGCGGCCACAACCTGTATAAATATGCGCTTAAATTTGTCCCCGAAGTCATCAAAGCGACCATCGACAAGGCCGGCCTGCAGCTTGAGGATATCAAAAAGGTTCTTATTCACCAGGCCAACCAGAAAATGGACGAGGCCATAATCCAGCGCCTGTTTTCGATGTATGGTATAACCAAAGAGTCCAAGGAAATTATGCCGATGGTCATCTCATGGCTGGGAAACAGCTCCGTAGCGACAATCCCCACCCTGCTGGATCTTATCATGAAAAAAAGATTAAACAACCACGCGATACAGAGCGGCGACAACATTATTTTCGCCTCTGTCGGCGCAGGCATGAATATCAACTCGATTGTATATAGAATGCCCTGATCCTTTGCCCCCGCAGTCACGGTCGGAAAAAACTACTCGATGCTCATTAATTCAAGCACGCCCTGCATGGCGGCCTCTTCCCCGGCAAGCGTAACCTGCGCCTCATAGTAGGAGGTGATCGGATTTCCCACAATGCATTTGACCACCGGGCCCAGCAGGGGACCCAGCTCGTCGATAAACGAGTACCGGTACAGGCATTTGACGCCACTGATGCAGAATGAGCCGCGCGGGTCCGATACTTCGTGGGTCTTTCCATTTTTCCCGTCCGCGGCCTTTGGCATCCCGCTGATCTTCAGACCTTGTACGGCAACCGGCGCGGCATTCCCGGTTTTCCAGATCCAGCCTGTTGTGCAGGTCTTTTCATCCGGGGGAAGGCGGAAGTTGGCCAGGAAATAGGCGCCGTTCCGACCGCCGCGAAAAGTCACCCATCCCCGCGAAATCTCGCGGGGGTGGCCGACGCATCGCGAGTGCTCCAGCATGCCATACGCATGCAGTTTTTTCTGCGGTTTTCCCGGCAAATGCATGACGACCCGTACCCTGGACCACGGTATGAGTATCTCATTCTCGAAAAAGGTGTTTTTCACCTTTGTCCGGGCTTGTATATTTTGTTTGCAGTTAAAGGCCGCATGGGGCGGTTTCAGCGGCGCGGCGACACCGGGGATGGTGACTTTTATTTTTGCCCCGTCAAGAGACCCGGAAAACACGACCTTATCCTTCAATTGAACAATACGGCACGAACCGATAGTCAGGGCCGGCTCCGGAACGCAGCAATAGGACCACTTCTTCTGGTCGTACCACATGTTGCCCTTAAACGGCTTTCCCGACCCGTTCAAGACAAGCATCTTGGCCGTCGCGTTTTTGTCTGTCAATCCGAGGTTGGTAATGGTCATCAGAATCTGAATAAACGTGTTGTCTTCACAAAGAGCGGTCAGCGTATGAATCTCGGTGTAGCTCTTGTTTTGGGTAATTGCCGGTTCAAAGGTATTTACGGTGCTCTGGGCTGCGTAAGATTCGATACAGAGCAGCAATGCCATGCACCAGCCGGGAATGCACCACATCGGCAAACCGATTCTGTTTTTACCGTATCCCGCCAAGCAACAGCTCTCCGGATTGATTGTAGTATTGATAAAAAAACACGTGGGGTTTATGCGTCATCCGGACTGTGGGGACACTATTAATTCCGGATGCTTGCTGTTACTAAATATAATACTATTTTTACCAGAATCTATGGTTTTTTATCAGCGGGGGCATTTTTGCACCTTTCTCCTTATTTAACTATGATAAAAGCCCCGTTAACAAGTGTTCCACCATTAACCAACCGGTACAGAAAGGTTCCAGTTCCAAGGTTGTCCGGCAGCCTGCATTCAAAACGGTTTTCACGGAGTATGGATTTCAGGCTATAGCGCGCGATGGTTCTGCCGTTCAGGGTGTAGAGTGTCAGGGATGCTTTGTCATGAATGGTCTTCAGTAAGGGTGCTGTGATGACAAGGGTATTGCCGCGGACACATCGTACAAGCAGCCGGAAACTATTTACGGCTGGATGCTGGGGCGTGTTGATGGATACGTTAGAAATATCCCAGAGCCTGATGGCGCCGTCCGCACAACCGGTGAGCGCCTTTTTACCATCCGGAGAAAATGCAACCGAATGAACGAACCATGCATGCCCCAGAAATGTCCGAATCACCGCTCCGGTGCCTGCATCCCAGAGCCTGGCAGTGCTGTCTCTGGACCCGGTAAGTATTTTTTTGCCGTCCGGGGAAAACGAAATTGAATAGATATCTGACGAATGTCCCGAAAATGACCGGATTGTGTCACCGGTCGCAACATCCCAAAGCATGGCATAGTAGGGCTCATCCCATTGTGCGGTAAGTATCTTTGAACCGTCCGGGGAAAATGAAGCATCGGTACTCCCTACTTTCGGTGCTGAAAAAATTACCTGCAATGCACCCGTCGAACCATCCCAGACCCTTGCAGCAGTACCGTCTGCGGTGAGAATCTTTTTCCCGTCCGGGGAAAAAGAGACCGAATAGACGTCATTTTGGTGTGGTGAAAAAGTTCGAATGTTGGCGCCGGAAGCAGCGTCCCAGAGCCTGGCGGTTTTATCACCAGACCCGGTGAGTATCTTTGTACCGTCGGGAGAAAATGCTACCGAATGAATCCAATATACATGTCCGGAAAATTGTTTTATTACCTTGGCGGTGGAAATATCCCAGAGGGCCGCTGAATAGTATGATCCCGGTCCCCCTCCGTTGCAGAGTATTTTGCTACCGTCAGGAGAGAATACGACGGACATAAAAGCGCTCCAAGACGGATCTCCGATACTGGTAAAAGTCCGCATTGCAATGCCGGTAGCTATATCCCAGATCCTGGCTGTGCTCTCATAATTCACATAGCCGGCAAGTATCTTTGACCCGTCCGGCGAAAAAGTGACACATGCGACCGAGCCTGTGTGGCCGGAAAAGGTTCTGGTCGCGTTGCCGGTGGCAGTGTCCCAGAGTTTAAGGGTATTGTCTTCCGACGCGGTGAGAATTTTTGCGCCGTCAGGGGAGAAGGAGACTGACAGAATATCATTAAGGTGACCGGAAAACCATCGAATCGTATCGCCGGTTGCAACATTCCAGAGTGTGGCGATTTCGTAGTTTCCGGAGACCACGTGTGACCCGTCCGGAGAGAATGCGATCGAGCGGATTTCCCCGGAATAGCTGGAAAAAACCCGAATTGAATCGCCGGTAGCCGCATTCCAGAGCATGATCAAGCCATTGCTGCCGCTTGCCAGTACCTTTGAACCATCGGGTGAAAACGTGGCTGCATAAAGATAGGTCTTCGCTGAAAAAGAACGAATCGAGTCCCCGGTTGCCGCATCGCAGAGCCTGGCGATATTGTCGGAAACACAGAGCACGTTTTTACCGTCCGGGGAAAAGGCAACGGCTTTGACCCAATTTTTGTGCCCGGAAAACGTCCGTATCACCGCACCGGTTGCAGTATTCCACAGTTTTGCGGTGGTGTCCCTGGACCCGGTGAGCAACTGTGACCCGTCCGGAGAAAAGGTGAGGGCGATGATCTCATCCGTGTGCCCGGAGAAGGTTCGCATCACAGTCCCCGTTGTGGCATTCCAGAGCTTCGCGGTTTTATCCGCAGATCCGGAGGCCAGCTTTGTGCCGTCCGGAGAAAAGGTAACGCAATTGATCCAGCCGGTATGCCCGGAAAAGGTTTTAATCACATTGCCGGAGGCGACGCTCCAGAGGCGAACCTGGCCGTCCCAGGATCCGGTAAGAAATTGCGTTCCGTCGGGAGATTGTGCCGCGCATGCCAATTGCCCGTACCCGAACTGTTTCAGGGGCACGGAAACCGTATCGCCTGCGCAGAAACCCGGTTGCAGATACAACAGCGCTGCCAGCATAACCGCCGGCAGATTGGGGATAGCGTGATTATATTTCATAAGGGTCCTTCATATAAGTGATACTGTATTGTCATTTATTTTATTCATAATCCGTGTGAGCAATTCGTGCATTATTTCATCACCATAAAAGTTCCGGCAAACTTCGCATTGCCGTTCACCAGCCTGTACAAATAGGTTCCATTCCCGAGTTCGTGCGGCAGGCTGCAGGTGAAACTGTTTCCACCGGCCATATATCCGGCCGAAGTGCGGGCAACAATCCTGCCCGCGGGAGTATAGACGGTAAAAGACCATTTCTGCTGGGGAATCAATGCCCTGCCTGATATAATCAGGGTATTGTCCGGTTTGAGCCTGACGAAGATTCCGTTTTTGTAAGCTGCCGGGGATTGCGGGGTCTGTATTGACAAAAACGAGATATCCCAGAGCATGATTGTTCCGTCTTTGGACGCGGAAAGCGCGGTTTTGCCGTCGGGCGAATAAGAGACCGCTGTGACTGGCGCCCCATATCCCGAAAAGATTCTTATCACCTTGCCGGTGGCAGCGTTCCATAGTCTGGCGGTGTTGTCCTGCCACCTGTTATCCTCGCCAGACCCGGTGAGCACTGTTTTGCCGTCAGGTGAAAATGCGACAGAATTAATATCATCTGCATGACCGGAGAACTCCATTAGAGAATCACCGGTGGCGACATTCCAGAGTATGGCTTTGGGTCTTAAGATGGAATCGGAAATCGTTGTCGCCGTGACCATTTTTGATTCGTCCTGAGAAAAGGCTGCGCAATGAATTTCGTATCCGCCGCTGAACGTTTGAATTATTGTGCTGTTCGCGAGATCCCAGAGCTTTGCCTTATCCCACATATACGGTGTTTTAGGTGCGTAAAGCACTTTTTTACAGTCCCGGGTAATTGCGGCAGGCTTGCCGGCGTCATCAGGCTTCTTAAACGATTGAATCGTATCGCCGGTGGCAATATCCAATACAATGACAGCGCCATTATCGTCTGACAAGGCAAACACTTTTTTGCCGTCCGGAGAAAGTGTCGGTGAATAATAATAGCGCCCGGCAATTGTTCGAATACAAACACCGGTTGCTGCATCCCAGTACCTGATACCACCGCCGCCGGTAAGCAGCTTTGAACCGTCGGGTGAAAAAGCAACCGAGGAAGCACCGGAGGTATTCCCATTAAGCATTAAGAGTTGTGTCGCGGCTGCTACATCCCAGATCGTCACTTCCATGTAGCCTGAACCGGTAACTACCTTTTTCCCGTCTGCGGAAAAAGCCGCCGAATACACTGACTGACTATGGCTTGTAAAGGTTCGAATCAGCGAACCGGAAGCAGCATCAAAGAGCCTGACCGTGTTGTCATACGGTGATCCGGTAAACACCTTTTTGCCGTCCGGCAATAATGAGGCTCTCGAAACACCCCACGTATGCCCGAAGAACGTTCGAATGACAGCCCCGGTTGCTGCGTCCCAGAGTCGTGCCGTTGCGTCTTCGGACGCCGTGAGTATTTTCGACCCGTCCGGTGAAAACGACACCGAATTGATTGCGCCCGTATGCCGGGAAAATGTCCGGATCGAATCGCCGGTTGCCACATCCCAGAGTATGGCAGCACCACTTACGTCACCGGCGAGCATTTTTTTGCCGTCCGGAGAAAAGGTAATGCACAGGATATCGCTTATTTTTGATGAAAATGACCGGATTGAATCGCCGGTGGCCGTGTTCCAGAGAATTGCCCTTAAATTTGAGTTCGATCTATATCCGCTGGTAAGTATTTTCGTGCCGTCCGGAGAAAATGCAACCGCATTGACTTTTAAGTCCATATTTTCTTTTGAAAAGGTCATGATCGAATCACCGGTTGGAATATCCCAGAGCGTCGGGGTTCCATAATAACTGCCAATAAGAATTTTCAAGCCATCCGGAGAAAAAGTGACGGAGGACGGTTTCTGCCAGCCGGGTACGCAGAATGTTCGAAGCGCTAACCCGGATGCGACGTCCCAGACAATAACCATACTGTCCATAATACCTGAATTGTCGCCTGCCAGGCTCACAGCCCTGCTGCCGTCCGGAGAAAAGACAGCTCTAAAAACCCCGGCAGTATGGCCGAAAAATGTCTGAATCAGCGCTCCGTCGGCAAGGTTCCAGAGCCGCATTTTCCGGTCGGCTGAGCCGGTGAGAAATTTCGTTCCATCGGGAGAGAGAGCGACAGCGCCTAATTGTCCGTACCCAAGGTATTTCAGCGGCACGGTAACCGTGTCGGTTGCGCACTGACCTTTCGGTATATAAAGCATCGTGATAAAAACAACTGTGGGTAATAATACGAGCAATGAACGGGTTTTCACGTTTTGGCCTCCGGATGTTTATAGAAATCTTGCTTACAGAATGTGATTATGCAACGGATAATAAATATATATTATAATATTATTCGGCGCTTTACGATTTCATAAACTAGAAACTAGGAACGGCGGCTAAATAGCTAAATAACAACCATTCTTTCCTCCACAATAGTGCT
>Ga0105099_10001485_pt1 | contig 14630 bp, 10 predicted proteins | sample PPLLak3cmMay2015_2_FD_79138 | JGI IMG/M metagenome (GOLD analysis project Ga0105099, IMG submission 79138) | Freshwater sediment microbial communities from Prairie Pothole Lake near Jamestown, North Dakota, USA - PPLs Lake P8 Core (1) Depth... | ecosystem: Environmental > Aquatic > Freshwater >... | reverse complement strand
CTGGTCCCTGTCATGAAGCGGCACGAGGACATCCAGGTAGACTTCCACACCCAGAGCACGCAGAACATGTCCGGCGTCGACATCGAGGTGCTCATCGCACTCGAGCCGGAGATCTCCCCGAAGCGGTGGTTCCTCCCCGGCATGACGGACTCATGGATCGGGTGGGCACAGGAAGACCTCAACGCCCTGTACAACGCGGCTGACCTCTTCGTGAGCACCAGTCGCGGAGAGGGCTACGGGCTGACCCTCGTCGAGGCGCTGGCCTGCGGAGTGCCGGTCGTCGCACAGAACGTCAGCGCCATCCCCGAGGTGGTCGGGCCTGGCGGCATGCTCATCGAGCCGCAGCGGCTCATCACCGTCCCCTCAGGGGAGGACATCTGGCTGGCTGACATCGATGCGTTCAGCGATGCCATCGAGTTCCTCTACTCACACCCTGAGCGAAGGGCGGAACTTTCGGAGGCTGGCATCAAGCATGTGCGCAGCCTGTTCAGTTGGGACGATGCGGCTCGAGAGTTCGACCGCTACATCCGGGCTCTCGAGGAGTCCGTCAAAGAGGCCAAGGACCGGCCACCAGACGATGACGAAGAAGGTAAGGCGACCGACGCCGCCACGAACGATGTGAAGGGAAAGCCATGATGGACATCGTGACGGCCGACGTGACACCGGCCCGCCAGTTCCAGATCTTTACAGGGATCCTCAAGGCCAAGGGGTCGCCCGAAGAGGGCATGAGCCTCAACGGGGTCGCCTCGTCTTCCGTGAAGGACTTGCACGGCGACACCATCCTTGAGTCCGCCATCCGGGACATGGAACAGCAGGCCAGGCAGGGTCTGACCATCTTCCTGAACCACGAGTACAAGGTCCCCGAGGACGTGGCCGGGTCGTCGACCGACGCCCGTGTCGTCCAGCGTGGGATCGACAGCAAGGGCAGTCCCGTCTGGGACCTCGACCTCGACATCGACATCAACGACACCAACCCGAGAGCGGTCGACGCATGGCGTGCCATCAAGAAGAAGGGCACGAAGCTGGGCCTCTCCATCGGGGCGAACATCCCCGACGGCGGGTGGGAGCGTGATGATGATGGTCACTACGTCATCAGCCACGTCAACCTGCTCGAGACCTCCATCGTCGGCATCCCGGCGAACCCACGGAGTTGGATCAGCATGGCCGTCAAGTCACTCGGCGTGACCCAGCCCTCCGTCATCCTCGATGGAGGCACCGGAGAAGTCACCTACATCAAGGACGAGGAACTCGAGGCAGCCCCACCGGCTGACGACCGCGAGGAACTCGACCTCATCGACGAAGTCGGCCCCGAAGAGGTCGACCCTGAACCTGACGATATGCCGGAAGCCGATGGCGATCCGGCCCCCGAGGAGCCCGAAGAGGGTGACTCGGAAGTCGTGCCCCTCGAAGGCGAGACTGCCGTCGTATCTGCAGCCATCATGGCTCTCGAGAAGGTCGAAGGAGAGGTCACGTTGACCCAACTCCAGATGGCCATCGGGATCGCCCAGGCCCTTGCAGGGCGTGTGGACGAACTCCGACTCGAGACGACCCGGGCGCTGCAGGCGAAGGAAGACGCTGAACGGGAGCGAGATGAGGTGATCGAAGGGACCGGCCGGATCCTGGCTGGTGTCCGTGACCTCATCGACGAACTCGGACAAACCCCACTCGGACGTAAGGCGTCCCTCAAGGGCCATGAGCGCAAGCTCTCGCACCTCGAGGCCGTCTACGGCACCGAGTTCATGAAGATGCTGGAGACATGACATGACTGATGAAGTCACTCTTCAGTCGCTCGAGAAGTCCCTTGAACAGCTCAAGGAGATGATCGGGCGACAGGCAGAGGTCCCGGCAGGTCTTCCGATCGCACAGACCCAGGGCGTGGAGTCGCAGGCATCCCCTGCATCGACCAGTTCCCTGATGTCGCCCCTCGATGTCTTCGAGATGCGTCGGATGCTTGCCACGAAGAGCTCTGCCGAACTGCAGGCGATGTTCGCCATGCAGGCGTTCAAGCGAGGCACGGGCGTTCCGCTCGAGGCCTGGCTCATGAGCGGTGGCTCCCCCCGGGCCAACGCCTATGACAACATGATCAACACGAACCTGGACCCGCAGGTCCAGAAGCTCCTCGATACGGCTGGTGGTGCCGCCCTCATCCGGCAGGACCTCGAGCCCGTCTTGTACGAGCTCTACGTTCGTGAGTTCCCAGCCTGGGGACGGATGGGCAAGGAGCCTGCCAACGGCTTGGTCCACACGTACCAGCAGATCACCTCGTTCGGCGGCGCCGTGTTCATGGGCGAACTCGGGACCGTCACGGACGACGAGAGCACGTACGTGCGCCAGACCACGAACGTCGCCATCGTGGCGACCCGGCGTGGTGTGTCGCTGAAGAACCAGTTCGCTGCTCTTCAGTCCGGCTCCGGGTTCAACCCCGAGAACCTCGAACTCCAGGGTGGCCTCAGGGCTATCGCGAAGAAGATGCAAGACCAGATCTTCTCTGGCCACAGCACCGACTCCGGTGGCACGGCTGCCAACGAACTCGGCCTCTACGACGCCAACGCGTTCACTGGCCTTCGGGCACTGCTGAACTCGGGCCGCGTCAAGAACGTCGACCCTGCGACCTCTCCAGACACGACCGGTTCTCTGCGTCGTGCCATCTCCCAGTCTGCGATCGAGATCATGCAGCAGGGTGGTGGGCGTCCCAGCATCGTGTGGGGCAACCCATGGGATATCGAGACGTTCGCGGAGCAGCAGGAAGCCAAGCAGCGGTGGCCAGGACAGCAGACCGAGATCGCCCCAGGCGTCGAGGTCAACGGTGTCATGACCCCGTTCGGTCGGCTGGGCTTCGGCCCCGTTCCGGGCAACTCCATCAGCGACTACGTGGCAAGCACGTACAGTGGCAACACCGTGCGTGACATGTACCTGCTCGACGAGTCGTCCATCAGCATGCCCTACCTCGGTTCCGAGGGCCCCACGGTCCTCGAGATCCCGATGGGCATCGCCGGTCAGCTCAATCGGCTGTACATCATCTTCGGGATGTGGGGACTCGCCGTAAAGGCGCCCATCTTCTCGAACAAGATCCGGATCAAGGTCACCGTCTAAGACCTTCCCGGCGGGAGGGGGCCTTCCCCCTGGCCCCCTCCCCTCCTACCCTCCGGAGGGACCATGCTCCCGTACCTGACGCCACAGCGATACAGGTCGATGGGCCTTGGCACGGAAGAGCAGGACGACACGGTCCTTCGCTCACACATCAACCGTGCCTCGCTTGCGGTCGACCGCTTCTGCAACATCCCCATGGTCCCCTCCCGATACTCATTCCGTGGTGGGACGGTCGTCGACGAGGACCACGACTTCTACATGGGCGACGGCGTCTCGACCCCGCAGCAGCGTGTCTTCTGGCCGTTCTCGAAGCCCATCAAGTCAGTCCAGAGCCTGCGCATCTACGTCACGAACAGCCAGTACGTGAACTTCGAACCATCGGAGCTCTTCGTGCGCAAGGACAGCATCGAGGTCGTCTCGATGACGATGACGGCTGTCGGGCTCTTCGGCCAGTACTCCATCCCCATCCTCGGGTTGACGGTGCCGACGGCCCGGATCTCCTACACCTACGGGCATGACTTCACAGCCACAGAAGAGTTCGTGGAGCCCACCGACGGGCAGCTCTACCGGGCCCAGAACCAGTTCTGGAACGACACAGACGTCGTGGTGAAAGTCGATGGCGTGGTCACCACCACAGGGTTTACTATCGACCGTACCGAGGGCACGGTGAGGTTCGACGAGAACCAGCCTGCAGATACGGTCATCTCGGTCTCCTACGGATACTCCCTGCCCAACGAGGTCAGCCAGGCCACCGGCATCACCGTGGCCCGCTACATCGGCGACAGCGAACTCATCGCCAAGGGCATGTCCGGCGTCCAGGCGTTGCGGGTCGGAGAGATCTCCATCGAACGCTTCAACCCACGGGCGTCCGCTGGCAAGCAGACCGACCTCCATGACCTTCCCAACGAGGCCAAGCAGTTGCTGGATGGCCTGCAGTTCATCACAGCCCGATGAGCGCCCCGCTGCTCACCTACGCCCAGATGGAAGGCATCCGTGGGTATGGCGAACGGGCCATGATCACCGACATCACCTTCACCAGGATGCTGCCCTACGAGGCTGACGCGAACAACCCCTTCGGTGACGGTGAGGTCGCCTACTCGACGCAGACGGTCGCGACCAAGGCATGGGTCCTCAACTACATGCACCGAGAACTCGAGGAGGTCGCCAGCCGAGTGGTGGCCATCCACGACATGACGGTCAGGGTGCCGCACTACATCGACGTCGAACCGAGGGACATCGCGACCATCGGCGACAGGCAATACACGGTGATGGAGACGAACAACGAGGACTCGTGGGCCGAGTGGATCACGATCTACCTCAAGGCTATCTCATGATCGACTACGCCAAGATCGAACAGGCGATGGTCACCCGGGCCCTAGTGGGTCTGGAGCGAGCCGGGACCTTCGCTCTTGAAAGGGCACGACAACACGCTCCGGTGCGGGCCATCTTCAAGGGTCGCATGCGAGGTCCGGCCTACTCGGCGACAGCAGAGAGTGGCAAGGGACTCCGCAACTCGATGTACGGGAAGCCGCTGAACCAGAAGTTCGCCCCGGATAGGCCCATCCGCACGAAGTCCCAGTACGAACGCTGGCAGGCATCCCGGCAGCCCAACCGCCGGATAGATACCGGCAGGGGCATGGAGAAACTGCTGGGCGATACCGAGGCTTCCGTCTCAGGGGCGAACCGGGAGATGATGCGGGGCATCGGCGACCTGGATGAAGCCTATGCAAGCACGGGGCATGCCAGTCGATCTCGTCGAAGTGGGGAGCAGGGTGGTTCTGTCATCCGTGGCCATCCGAACTCTCTGATCCCAGTCAGGCGGTTCTCGAGTGGGCCATCCAAGGGCTGGCGAATGACCGGAGACCTTCGCAAGTTCGACAAGAAGACCGGTGGTCTTGCGAACGTGGTCGGCATCGCCCAGAAGGGCAAGAACACCATCGTCCAGATGATCAACCCGACCGTCTTCCTGACCAAGGCCGGGAAGAATGAGCTCAAGATCGCAGCCCGGGCCGGAAGGACGACGGCGCTCTACAAGGGTCGCATCGGTGGTCGGTTGCGTGGTGAGTTGCGCCTGACACCACCGGAGACTCGCGGCAAGGTCACATGGGTCTATGTCGAGTCTCCGACGCCCTATGCGGGATTCCAGGAGTTCGGAACCTCCAGGCATCGGTCGCAGCCGTTCCTGCGGCCAGCACTATATGAGAGCAGACAGGTGCTTCGGTACGAGGTCAGGCGAGCCGTCGATAAGAGTTTCGCCGCACCGGGGGTGCGGTCGAAGAACCTAGCCGGATTGGCGGACTGACAGATGGCATACCTGACGTCACAGAACATCTGGAGGGCCCTCGTGGCCCAGCTCCGTTCGAACGTGGCTCTCAGGACCGCACTAATAGGCGGCATCCATGAGGGCCTCGCTCCCGAGAACGTGCGCTATCCGTACATCGTGTGGACGCCCGCTGTCCCAGGAGTCAAGGAGGACACCTGGAGCACCCGGATGCTCATCTCGCTGGCGGATGTGTTCGTCATCTCGAGGTCATCGGTCGAGGCCAGTAACCTCGACCAGTCCGTACTCGAGACGCTCGACGGGGCGTCGCTTTCGGTACAAGGACAGGCATCCCTTATCTGCCACCGAGTCGCGGACATCAGGTCCGTCGACCAGGATGAAGAGGGGCGATTGGTCTATCGGATCGGTGGTTCGTACGAGATCGTCACGAACCAAATCGCAGGCGTGAGGTGGAACTCTGGTCAGTTCACCATCGACGCCACCTTCTCCTCCTGAAAGGGGTAAGACATGGCTGCCAACGCAGGCACCAAGCTCCATGGCAAGAATGGGGCGATCTACCTGAATGGCCCCAAGGGCACCGGCACGAAGGTCGCTGCCAAGTCCCAGTGGGACCTGAACCTCGCCCGTGACTACGTCGAAGTGACGACATTCGGGGACACGAACAAGACCTACAAGGCCGGTCTCAAGGACATCAGCGGCTCCTTCAACGGACTGCTCGACGTCTCGGGCGACCTGATGGTCAACAACACCTCGACTGACGACATCCCGATCTACCTGTACGCCGACGATGGCTCTTCTGCCGTCCTCGTCGCCAGCGGCGTCGGCCTCATCGACAGCTCGATCACCGCTTCCAACACGGATGCGGTCCGGGTGTCCGGCAACTTCCGTGCCTCGGGCAACTGGTACGTCTTCGACGGCGCCTAACAGGTGACGTACCGCCACTGATACCCTAATGCGCTAGGGGGTGCGGTTCCCAGTACCCGCCCCCTAGAAAGCAAGGGGTGTCAGCAGTGGCGCATGGGATCTTCCAGCACATCAATGGAAAGAGCGGAGAGATCCGCATAGAGTCGCTTGGTGTCCTCGTGGCCACCATGTCGACATGGTCGATGACACGGCGTGGAGAAGACGTCCCGGGTGCGGGATCGTACGACTTCCACGCCGTGTTTTCGTATGCCAACCCGGCTCTCTGGGCCGACAGCGACTATGAGAAGACCATCACGGTGAAGATCGGTAAGGACACGTTCCGCCTCGAGCAGGAAGAAGGCTTTACCGCAGGGCCCATGGATGAGCGCAAGAGCCTGCGCCTACAAGGAGTGAGACTGTGCCAGTGAAGCCTCCCGTTGCCCCGACTCCGTCTGATATGGACGAAGAGTTCGCGACCAAGACGGCCACCATCCGTGGCGTCAAGTGGGTCATGAGGGAACTCGACGCCACGACCTACGAAGAACTCATCAAGAAGGCGACCGGTGAGGACCACTTGGTCGACCAGTCCCTGATGTTCAGGCTCATGCTGGACAAGTCGGTCGTCGAACCACCCGGCATGACTCCAAAGGAGATCTACTCCAAGCCGTACTCCGTTGTGCGGAAACTAGAGCAGATCGTCAACGACCTGCACTTCACCGAAGTCGTCACCGAGGAAGAGGCTGCCGAGGACGAGGCAGAAGCACAGGGGGAAGCAAGGGGCTGACATGGTCGTTCACCGACGTCTGCGGTCGGATCGCCCATGAATGGCCCAAGTACACACCAGCCCAGGTAGCACGGCTGCCACATACCTATTTCCGTACGCTACGCTCTCTGTACATCAGAGCGCACTACGTTCCTCCCAAGGGAGACGACGACGGTCTTGAGTCCATCGACATGGACGCGAGGCTTGGAGTGACAGGGAATGGCTAGCAACGGCCAGACCATCGACTCTATCAAGGTCGGTCTTGGCGTCGACTTCGGCGCTCTCTCAAGCGACATCAAGGCCGCCCAGGCACGCGTCCAGCGGGACTTCGTCATCAAGCCGAAGTTCGGGACCATCACGGTCGGTCAGATCGACTCCCACTTCCGCGATCTCCAGAAGGCCGTCAACGACCGCCTGGAGAGCAGTGCGAAGAGCGGGAAGGGCGCCAAGCCCATCAAGATCCCTGTGCAACTGGGTGCGACGGCAGCGTCGCTCCAGAAGGACTTGGACTCCCTGCTTGGTGGGATCGATATCAAGCCCATCACCATCCCCGTGCGCTTCGCACGAGAGCAGGGCCCCGGGCTGAACTGGGAAGATTTCGGTCCCAGCGGCAGTTGGGAGCACCCTGGTGGTGGTGGTGGCCCACAGACAGGCCCACGGGGTGGCAGGCGTGGGCGAAGGGCGACGGGCCCACAGGCGACATCTGAGCCCGCACGCCCCGCTGCATCATCCGGTTCCAGCAGCACGACAGAGGAGGAGGCGTCTCCGCAGACAGGTCGTCGGTCCAGGCGTCAGCCTGGCGGTGCGGCTGGTCCTGCGTCTGGCCCTCCCCCGCCTCCATCCGGTCCGCCTCCCCGGAGTGGCGCCCCGCGTCAGGCAGCAGGACCTCTCACCGAGGAAGAGAAGGCCGTCAACGACCTGATGGCCCAGGTCGAACAACTCAAGAAGGCTGTCGCCGAGAAGGAGCGGCAGGTCGCCAACATCGGCGGCACGGGGGCCCAGTCTGGCCAACGAAGGGTCACAACGGAATCTCGACCCGCTGGGGCGTCACCAGTCATCGACGACGTGTCATGGGACAAGATGCGGGGCTTTGTGGACTCACAGGGCAACGTCATCCAGAACCTCCAGGGGGAGACGAAGCGGTCCAGGCGTGACCCCGACAAGGTCGCCCGTGAACGCAATATGGCGGTACTCCTGGGTAACGCCGTCAAGTCTGGCGATGTCAGTGGCATCGACCAGATGTTCCCGGCCAAGGTAAGGAACGGCCAAGTCATCAGCCCAGGCTTGGGAACAGCCTTGGCGAACAGGAGCCCTGGCCAAGTCAGGGCAGCGTTCGCGAATGCTATGGGCCTGAATGCGCAGCGAGCTGGGCGCAGGCTGGGTGGCTTCGGATCTGAGAAGTCCGGGACACAGCAGCGGATGGAAGAGTATCCGCTGGACTTCCTTGTCTCAGGTCTGATGAGCGCCCTGAACATGGACACCCGCCCCACTGCCATGAGGGTCGGCGGTGTCGCTGCCGTAGCAGGGGGGACGACTGGTCGTCAGCCCACCGACGCCGAAAGGGTCCGAAGCGTCGAACGCGAAGCGAGGGATCCTTCGCAAGCCAGGAAGGAAATCGGGAGCAACCAGGAACGGCGCAGGATACTGGCCCGCCAAGCCAGAGCCTTGGCCGAAGAATCACCATGGTGGCTGGGGCAGGGCGCAGCGAGCCCGGAGGACTACCTTCCCCAAAGGTTCGATATGTCCCTCGGTCGTTCGAGGGCCGGAGAACTGTGGGCTCCTGGTGCCAAGGTAGCGACGAAGGTCACTCCCCCCAACATCATCGGCAACACGACCCCTGAGAAGGCCCTCGGGTACGGTGCCTTTGAGCCGAACCTCGGTCTCGACTTTGCGATAGCGAAGCGAGAAGCGCAGTCAGCGGTCACGACATACGAAAGGGCGCAAAGGCAGCACGCCGCACTGGGCTCTTCGCTCCATGCCAATCTGGGGCCACCCCCGACGCCGGATCCAGTCCCGTTCGCCGTCCTCGATGAGCAGGCCAAGGAGCAGGCAGCGAGGGCTGCGGAGCAGGCCAAGCAGACCAAGGCATACCAGAAGCTGCTTCGCGACCCGAAGAGGATGCCCATCCGTATGGCGGATGAGGAATCGCTGGATGTCGGCCCGATGTCGTGGTCGGCCAACAAGCGCCCATGGGACATCGAGACACGCAGGCCCATCACGGGAACCATGCATGAGTTGATCGCGAAGCGATTCGGCATGATGGACAAGGGCGGCACGCTGGCCCAGGAGATGGCACGGCGACAGGGTCGCCATCCGGCCACGCTGGGCATGTCCAGGCAGGCGGCTGATGATGCTATCTCCGTCACCCGTGTCGGCGAGGCAGGCGAGGAAGCCATCGTCGAGAAGAGCGACGGCTCCATGTTCGTCGTCCCCAACCCGCACCTCAACGAGTTCACCCGTCGCCTCATGGAGAAGAGGCTGGCCCCCAAGGACTTCACGGGGATGGCTGGTGGGGGCGGCCTGACCGGCAAGTTCAAGGTCGCTCCGGTGACCGTCGGTGGCGCTGACTACGGACAACACATCGGTCCGGTATCACCGGGGCCGGAGTACCACGAGGGTGGCTTCTCCCCGTTCTCTTCGTTCCGATTCGGCCCTTCATTCAGCGGGCCCACATCGAAGATCCACGTGTCGGCCATCATGGCCGAGGCTCAGAAGACGCTTGAGATCGTCCATGACGTCGCCAAGCAGATGGGCGTCGAGTTCAAGTACGTCAGGAACCTCGAAGAGATCGGCAACCCAGCGGACAACCCACCGTTCGGCATGAGGCCACAGACGTTCGGCCCGGGCGGATCGCAGCAAGGCAAGTTCATCACTGCCTACCCTCGTCCAGATCAAGGCAAGGAGATGGCCGAGCGCCTCCATGAGGCCCTCACCAAGGCTGGCCTTGGAAAGACGGCTGCGGTCGCCCCGACTGAGCGCCGATACTCTCCTGACTCTCCTATCACGCATCGTTATGTCCCTGATATCACGCAGAGCGGCTCTCGCTATGCCACCGATGGCGGATACAACGAACCAGGAGCCGTCGATTACATCGGGACATACACCCCGAAGCCCAAGAGCAGGCGGGCCGCTGCGCCTCTTTCCACGCCACCTCCCGGGGCCGGGAGTGACCCTCGATTCTCGAACCTTGGCAATACGGGCCTCACAGAGGATGGGACCCTTGTCCCGCTCATGGATCCGGACGCAGCCATCTGGGGTCCGGACGACAACGAGCGGCGACAGGCATGGAAGCAGAACCCTCGCCTCTATCGTGGACGTGGCGGCAAGGGACCCGGCAAGGTCGCCAAGGGTATGTATGTCGGTGGTCGGCCCACGTCTCTGAACCCCCAGAACCCGCTCAACCTCGAACCACCCGAAGACATCCCGCCCGCCCCACCCGAAGAGCCACCCGTCGCACGCCGACGTCCGCGTGCGCATGACTGGCGCATCGGTGGTGGTCCGCGAGGCCGCTTCCGCTTCACCGGACGTGCGGGTCAGGAGATCCTCGAGAGCCAGCAGGGCGGGACCATCTCCGGCCACGGCGAAGTCCAGCGTGTCTACGTCGTCAACTTCCCTGAGATGCGAACGACAAGCGGCAGGCTGGGTGGGACTCCGTTGTTCCAGAACCCCGCTGCACAGGGAGCACCACGAGGCGGACGAGTCCATGCTCCTGTTGCTCCACCTCCGGGCGCTACTCCACCTCCAGGCACTCCTCCACCTGGTGGTGGCGGTGGTGGCCAGCAGCCCGTCGCGACCGGCCCGTCGCAGACGCAGATCAAGGGTGCGACCGGACGGAATACGACCACCGGATCACTGGCCAAACTCGAGGGCCTAGAGTCCGTCTCTTCTTTCTCTGAGCGACTCGACCGTGTCGGGACGGACATCTCAGAAGCCCTCCAGAAGAGCCCTGTGCGTGCACTCTCTGTAGCCATGGGCCAGATCGCCCAGACTGTCGTCGGTGGTCGTGCGGGCATCTTGGAACGGGCTGGTATGGCACGTGCCGCACGCGGACGAGCAGGGATCGCCGTCGGAGAACTCGCGGCTGCAGAAGAGCAAGTCATCCGTGGCAACCTGGAGATCGCGACCGGCACCAAGATGTTCGGTGTCTCCAACGCCGTAGATGCTGCCCAGATCGCCGACGCCAAGCTGGCAGAGAAGGCCACATCCTTCTTCGAGAATGCCGAGGCACTCGTTGCGGGCGGACGGGAGCGTGCCGAGGCCATCAGGCCCATCGCGGAAGAGAAGACCGCCGAAGCGGAGAAGGCTGCCAAGGGCATCCTCTCCCCATTCCAACAGGTCAAGGCACAGGCCGTCGGACTCGGCGGCATCGTTGGCGGCACCATCCTCTTCACGGCTGCCATGCATGCCAGTCAGATGGCGATGGAGCAGTTCGCTGTCGTAGCCTCCAACGCCGTGGACGCCTTCGATGGCTTTGGGTTCACCGCACGTCGTGTGACAGAGGAGTTTGCCACTGCCATCACGAAGGCAAGCGGCAATATCGAAGGTGCTGTGGCTGGCATCACGGCCCGGACTGGACTGCCAGCAGGCATCGATATGTCTGCTCTGACAGAACGGGCAGCGTTGCAGGCTGGGGCAGCACAGGTCCAGCAACAGCGTGACTTGTTCAGGTCACAGCAGTGGTCTGAGGGCATCGACGAAAGGATGGCCGTCCCCGGGATCGGTGTCGGCTTCAACAATGGCCTGTTCGGGACATGGATCAACCAGCAGCAGGGCATCGTCGAACAGATGGCCGGTCAACTGAGCGGGATCAAGTTCCCTGGACCGCAGCCAGCCGCGACAACGGCCACGACTGGCAGAACGGTCTTTGCAGGTGGTATCCCTGAGTCCATCGCGGACTACAGGGCGGGTGTTGAAATGACGGCAGCAAGGAACTCGGGAACGCTTGGGCCGAGGATGCCCGCGTTCGTATTCGAACTGCCTGCGGCCACGGACATGGAAGACTTCAAATGGAAGGTGGGGCTCTCTGATCAGGACCTGAAGTCCATGAGCGATGAGGCCATCAGCAAGCAGATCATCAGCGCACAGGGTGTCTCTGCTCCAGCGGGGTCCGACCTCGAGAAGCGTCTCTTCGGCTATGAGAAGAAGATCGCTGGCCAAGGCTATGGCCCCCTGTCGACCAACTTGCTTCCTCCTGAGCTGGGCGAACTGACACAGTGGAACCTCGCGAATGCCGACGCGACCGCGAAGCTCAACAAGCAACTCGAACTTTGGAATGGACAACTCGAGAAGGCTGAGAGCACCTATCGATATGAGGTCGTCGGGGCTGGCAAGGAAGAGGAGTTCCAGCGGACACTGAGACAGGCTGGAGCAGGCCCTGCACAGCAGGCTGCATTCAGGGATGCCAATGTCGCTCTTGTCGCACCAAGCGGAGACGTCGCTTCCGCCAGGGGCCTCAATCGCGAACTGGCGAACGCCCTGAAGGCCGCCATCAAGCCGACGTTCGAAGACCTTCTGATCGAGATGGAGCGACCCTTCCAGGCTCAGATCGGCGCTATCTATCGTGGCGCAGAGGTCAGCCGCCAGACAGAGATCCCGACCGACTTCTTCACGAACCTCATCGCTAACCCGCCTCCGGGCATGGTCGGACGTCCATGGACCACGGGCATCACCGCACCAGGCGTCGGAGGCATGGAGGGGCGCATCGGTGGCGCCTATGGCCAGCGCATCCAGCAGACCTATGAGGGGATGGCCCCATTCATCGAGAAGGGACGACAGGAGCTCATCAGCCTTGGACAGACCGAGGCAGAACAGGCAGCCATCGAGAAGGAGATCGGAGCGGTCGAACGGCTGGGGGCTTCCATCACCAACCTTCAGGCACGTTCGTCCAACCTGCAACTCGGGCTCGAGCAGGCCCAGTACAACGAACAGTTGTATCTCTCAGAGCGATCTCTTTCGGACATCCTTGGCATCATGGGCAAGACCGGGGCTCAGACCTCTGAACTCGGTCGCCTGCAGCGTGCCCAGATCATGGACTCACGAGAACTGAGCCGCATCCAGTTGGCCCGCAGCCAGCGTGAGTTGAACCTGCAGTTGGCCCTGAGCAAGTTGCGGGCTCCCGGGGAAACGGCAGAAGAGCGTGCTGTCAGACGGCGTGAAGCACAGATCCAAGTCAACATGCAGCAGCGTGAACTCGACATCGGGAAGCGGACGACCTTCCGTGGCTTCGGGATCGAGGACATCGGCTATGCGAGGCAGGCCCGTGACCTTGGCGTCCAGATCCGGCTCATGAAGGAAGCCCGACAGATCAGCATCGAGGTCCGTGGTATCGAGAACCTCAAGGCAGCCAAGCAGCAGTTGCTGGGCGTCAAGACAGCCATGTTGGGCGTCTCTCGGTCAGTCGGCGTCGCGGTCATCCAGGCCGGGAACTCCATCATCACCAGCCTCGAGACCGAACTCGGCCCCTTCACGCGAAAGATGGTCAGGATCGTGAACCGATGGGCGACCGACACCATCGAAGCTGCCGCTAACCTACGAGAGTCGTTTGGCACCACGACTCCCACAGAAGAGACCGACAACACGAAGAAGACCAAGCGAAGGTCTGGCGGGCAAGCCTATTGGGAACAGACCGGACGGGGAACCGAAGCATCCGGTGGCATGTTCATCGCTCATACCCCGACGCGGTTCGTCGCTGGAGACGCTGGCACTGAGCAAGTGGTCGTCATCCGAAACCCGAGGGCAGGGTCGTTCAGCGGGTCCGGGATGCAGGCGACATCCGGTGGTGGTGGTGGCGTCAGCATCAGCCTCGTCCTCAACGCCACTGTCCGTGGTGAGGCTGATGAGACACGCTTGGCGCACAAGGTGGCCAAGGCGCTGCATCGAGAGGCAGCCATCCTGGTCGGTGCGTGATGTCGACCATCATCATCAAGTACGCCGGGACGGATATCACCGATAGGGTCGTCTTCGACAGGACGTCATTCAAGTCGTCCGCCGATGGGAATGTCGGGTCCTGCACCATCGTCGTAGACGACCATCCGCACGCCTTCGAGACTGGCTACTTCATCCCTGGTGGGACCATCGAGTTGTTCATCGACGGGACACGCGAATGGGACGGCTGGATCACCACGTTCGAGAGGTCATGGCCGTTCGACGCGGATGACACCTCTGATGAGGTGTCGGTGCCGAGGTTCTGGACCCTCACCGGGAGCGACAGGAACCTGCTCTTCCTGAAGCGGGTCATGTACGACCAGAACGACCCGGACAACGAGAATGGCTTCAAGATCTGGCCCGCAGATACGTGGGACAAGACCGCCATCCTCTACGCACTCGAACACTACGTCGACCTGTCCGGCGATAGCATCAGCCTGACGGGCATCAAGCACGTGGACACGCCGGGTCCCTACGAGGAGTTCACCCTCGGGTATCTCGGGGCTCCCTTCGGTGCCCTGTTCGAGGACTGCTCCAAGATCACCGGTGCCGTCTACTTCATCGGGCCTGACCGGGTGCTGTACTACGTCGATGACATGGACGTGACCGCCCCGTTCTCACTGTCCGACACGCCGACAGGCAACGAAGTGGGGTACCGGGAGGTTTCGG
>Ga0105099_10001484_pt1 | contig 14643 bp, 7 predicted proteins | sample PPLLak3cmMay2015_2_FD_79138 | JGI IMG/M metagenome (GOLD analysis project Ga0105099, IMG submission 79138) | Freshwater sediment microbial communities from Prairie Pothole Lake near Jamestown, North Dakota, USA - PPLs Lake P8 Core (1) Depth... | ecosystem: Environmental > Aquatic > Freshwater >... | reverse complement strand
CCCCGATAAATACGTTTTTATTCCCGGTGGTGCCGGAAAATCCGCTGGCAGCCCCCATGAAGGTGTTGGCGCTCCCGGTGGTGTTTTGGTAGCCGCTGTAATGCCCGAGAAAGGCATTGTCATAGCCGGTCGTGAGGGCGTACCCGGCGTAGCCTCCGACCAAAGCGTTGCCCACGCTGACGCTGGCGCCCCCGGCGCCGGCGCCGTAATAAGTATAATCGGCCTTTTCCGTTCCCCCGCAAACCGGGCCAGCTATCAAGCCCAAAACCAGCAGCCCAAAACCCAAGAATGGAATCCCTTTCATTTTAATCCCCTCCTTTTGTCCTTGATATTGATTCATAAAACTTATAAATTATTCATGTTTCAGGTCACAAATAGGTTACAAAACCATGATGACGCTTCATAAAAAGATCTATGGGTTTGGCGAAAATATCCGGAAAAGCAGAAAATATTCGGGATAAATACAGGTTGGAGGGTTTTAAACCTAGAAATTCATGCCGCCAAAGAAACCGAAGGCAAATAAGACTACATCGCCGTTTCTGCCGAATATCATTCGCCGACCCAGGCTTTATAAGTTATTGAATCACGGTCGGCATTATTCCGTTTCCTGGCTGACCGGTCCGGCCGGATCCGGCAAAACGACCCTGGTGGCCGATTTTCTGCAAACCCACAAGCTGGACCATATCTGGTACCGGCTGAACGAGCAGGACAACGACTTTTCCGTGTTTTATTCCAACCTCGACCGGGCCCTGCAGCGAATCCGCATAAAATCAAAAAGAAAAACCCCGCCGATCGTTATGACCTTCGGCATGCGTCCCCTTGAATTTGCCCGTCGCTTTTTTGAAGCCTTCTGCCGTCGGATTGATACTTCTTTTTATCTTGTATTGGATAATTACCAGGTCTTGAATCGGGAATCTCTTTTCCACGGCCTGCTGAAAGAAGGGATTCAAAGATTGACGCCCGGGATCCGGATCATCGTGATCAGCCGCGAAGACCCCCCGAAAACATTTTCCACGTTACTGGCCAACAACCAATTGCGCCTCATGGACAATCCCGAAGACCTCGCTTTTACCCTGGATGAAACCGGGTCCCTGATCCGCCGGGAGACGAACAAGTCCTGGCCCAAGGAATTCATTTCCGAGATCCATGCCAAAACCGGCGGCTGGGTCACCGGACTGGTCCTGATCGCCAAGGGCTTGTTTGTGTTGAAAGAGGAATTTCCCCGGATCAAAGAAATACCGCTGACGCGGATTTACGATTATTTCGCCGCCGAGTTGTTCGACCGGTCGGAAGCGGAGGTGCGGGATTTATTGTTGAAAACGGCTCTCTTGCCCCGCATTGTACCGGAAATCGCCTCGGAGCTCACCTGCCATGCACAAGCCGGCCAGCTGTTGAACGGTCTTTTTAAGCATCATTATTTCATTGAACGCTATGGGACTGCACCGGTTACTTATCAATTCCACCCTTTGTTTCGCGATTTTCTGCTGGCGCAGACCCATAAAATCCTGCCCCAAAGGGAAATTGAAAACCTTCAATCACGAGCCGCTGCTCTGTTCAAAGAACGCGGTTTAATCGACGAAGCGATGGTTCTTTACCGTCAAGCCCGTCAATTTCGCGCAATGGTCGACATCATCATGACCCATTCCGGAGACATGATCCGCCGGAGCCGCTATAAAAGCGTTGCCGAATGGATCGAACTGCTTCCGGAACCGACCATATGCCGCAATCCGTGGTTGAATTACTGGCTCGGGTTCGGTTATAAATTCGAAAACCCTCTGAAGTCGAAAAAACATTTTCACCTGGCTTTTAATCAATTCAAAAAAATCCACAGCCGGGAAGGCATGCTGATTTCCTGGTCCGGCGCGGTGGATGCCGTCAATATGGGGTGGCACGGCTTCAGGGAGCACGACCTTTTCCTGAAATGGTTTGACCAAAACATCCGAATCAAGGATTCCTTTCCTTCCCCCGAAATCGAGGCCTATTTTTTATGCAGTGCTTTAATGGCCCTGTTGGTTCGCAGACCGCAGCACCCCGATTTGGAACCCTGGATCGAAAGGGTTCTGTCTTTATCCGACAAAAGCACCGACCCTTTCCTGCCGGTTCTCATTCGTTTCACGGTTATTATGATCTGGTTGTACAAACAAACCCACCGCGATAGAATTGAATTGATTAGAACCGAATTGAATCACCGGGCCGAGCAACAAGGCTCGGACTTTTTCAAATGCTGGGCGGCTTACATGGAAGTCCTTTCCTTTTTTTGGAGGGACCTCCCGGCGGAACAAGTCAAAGAAACCGTTGCCGGGACCGTCTTTTTAACTCAAAAAGCGGACATCCACTTTTTGGATGAATATGTTTTTGCCGTGGGTGTCATTTCCTCCTTGATGCTGGGGGAATATTCGGAAGCACAACGTTATCTCGCCTTTTTTGAAAACAGCCTGAAGCATCATAAAAGATATGAAGTGGTCAGCTTGTATTATCATATGAAAACCTTGTACCATTTGGAAAAAGGGGAAATGGAAGCGGCCCTCGAAATCGGACAACGTTCACAAGAGGCTGCCGGCCATTCCGGCTTCATCTTGGGTCAAATCCGAAGCCGGCTGGGTTTTGCCGGCGTTTTGATCGCATCCAAAATGTTTGCCGAAGCCGGCCGGTGTGTGGCTTTAGCCCGAAAACAGGCCAAAAAATACGGAAGCCCGGTTCTTGAATATCAAGCCGAGTTATTCCGGGCCGACCTATTGCTGCGTCAAGGCCGTAAAAATCACGGCTTACATTGCCTGCGCCGGGCATTGACATTCGGGAAACAGCATGATTTGATTCGTTTCATTTGGTGGTGGAACCGTGAGATTCTGACCCATATCTGCGTTTCGGCATTGGAAAATGACATTCAACCTCATTTTGTCCGTCGCATCCTGCAGTCGTATGGGCTTTCCTCGGTTGCATCACGAACGGATCGGAATGACGCCCGTCAACCGATTGAAATCGAAACCCTGGGCCAGTTCCGGTTAATAATCAACGGCCGCGCTCTGGAATCCCGCAAAAAGGCCAAAGTCGTTCAGCTTGAAATGCTGAAACTCCTGATTGCTTTGGGCCCGGAACCCGTATCGATTGAAAAAATCAAAACAATCCTTTGGCCGGACCAGAACGCCGCCCGGGCCGCGAGCGTATTTTCTTCGACCCTGAACCGGCTGCGGACCCTGCTGGAATCGAAAGAAGCCATCCGCTTGCGGAATCGTGAAATCGACTTGGATCCGCGCTATTACGATTCGGATGTCCGTTTGTTCGAACATCTGCTCGCGCAAGCCGGAACTTCCGATCCCGGCGGCCGGTTGCCGCTGCTGGAAAAAGCCGTTACGGTTTATAAAGGCCGCTTTCTCGAAAACGAGCCCGAAAGAAGTTGGATCATTGAAAAACAGGAAGAGTTGAAGACCGCCTATCTGTCGGCAGTCATGGAATTGGGCGCCGCATATGAATCCCGGCATAAACCCGACCGTGCCCTGGAGATCTATAAGCAAGCCCTGATTTTCGAACCGGCCGAAGAAGCCCTGTATGGTCGGTTGATGGGTCTGGAGTTGAAACTGAAGAAAAACGCGGATGCCCTGAAAACCTATCTCCGCTGTAAAAAAACCCTGCAAACCGTCCTGGGCTTGCTCCCTTCGGAAGAGATGCAAAGCCTGTATCGCCGCCTGTCCAACGCCGACCCATCCCGGAAAAAACCGCCCGAAAAATCGGATACCTAACTCCGCGACCCTGACAAAACTTCATTGAAAAACATCGCCGTGGTTGGGCCATTTCTATCTTTCGTATTCAAATCTATATACGCTTCTCCAATAACATTTTCACGATTTCCGTGTCACCGTTAGCCGCCGCCAGCGTCAACGCGGTCATGCCTTGATTATCTTTGGCATTTACATCCGCGCCTTTCTCCAACAGTGTCTTAACTTCCGCTACATTTCCCGCTTTTACGGCATCCATTAATTTCAGCTTCAGGTCGCCCGCCGCAAAGGAAATATTCGCAAAGACCGTCAACATAAAACCAAAACATTCAAAAATTTCGAAAGTTGCATCTTCATCTCCTTTTCATACTTGTAAAATCGCATTTGGAATATCAAATCAACGTCGACCAATAAAAGACGAGTTCAAAAAATTCATTTGATGTTAATGATCGCCTCTGATGCCTGATGGGATCAGCCGAACCGCTCGCGGATGACTTGGATCGCGCGGGAGGGCTTTACGGCATATCGGTCCTGAAGCTCGGTGCGGCAGCGTTGCTGCCATTTCACAACTTTGTCTTTTTCCCCGCGCTTGGCGCAGATGCTCATCAGATGCTGGTATAGAATCTCTTCCCCGGGTTCCCTTTCGAGACCCTGTTCGTAACAGGCAACCGCCCGCTCTGTTTGATGCCCGCACTCGTAATGGATGCCCAGTTCCGTGATCGCGGAAAGATACTTCTCCTTGACCTCTTCGCGTTTCGCTGTAATCCAGGGCTTTTCGGACCCGCCGGCCAAGAACCCTCCCTGGTACAGCGCGACGGCTCTTTCCAGCCAGGCATCGCGCTCCGGACCGTTCTCCCGATAAGCTCTCTGAATCGTCCGCTCAAACATCTCCAGATCGACAAAGCAGATCTGATAGTTGAGGAAAATTTTATTGTCATTGAGCAGGACAAGCTCCTTCGCCCCTAACAAATTCCTTAATCGATTCAGGGTCGTTTTAAGGCTGGCATGCGCCAAATCGCCGTCTTTATCCGGCCAAAGATAATCCATGATCTTGTCCATGGCGACCGGTTTCGGCCCCAGCGCAATCAGCAACTCCAGCAACTCCAGCGGTTTGGCCTTTGTCTTGACGCCGGAATCCGTTTTCCGGCCCGCGACCCGCATTCGAAATCCGCCCAATGTCTCGATTTGAACCGGCCAGTCCCAATTTTTCAGCACGTTTTCGGGCCTAGCCGGATATAAATCATAAGAGCGGATCAATTGGCGGATGAACCGCGGATTTAAACCGTGTTCCAAGGCCACCGCGCATAGTTTTTCAATGATCGGATACGGCCAGCTCCAGACGAACCGGATAAAACCCCGTTTTTGACCCATGGTCAACGCGGTTTTTAATTCCTGCAGGCCTTTTGTCTCCCGTCCCAGGTGGAGCAACATAAATGCTTTTGTCAAACGCGCGGAATGCGCGATGATCGGACTTCCCTGCTTTTCGGCCGCATGTATCAGCCGCTCGACTTCTCCGATGCATTTCAGCCGCGGCCGCAGAAAAAATTCGGCCTGCCGCACTTGCAGGACCGCCATGATCCTCAGCAAGACATGCCCCGTGTTTTGGATGATTTGCGCCGCGGTTTCCCCGTGACGGATGGCCGACTCGTATTCCGCCGTATTGAAATGACGGACACTTTTTAAGTAATGATACAGGCCCATGAAGTAATATTGATCCGGTTCCAGTCGATCCTTTAGTTTTTTTAAAAAGTGATCGGCGGTTCGGGAATCATGCATGGTCAACGAAGCCATGACTCCGGTTACGAAGAACGACCCGTTGTAAAGCGGCACCTGAATCTGCTCGGCCAGATCCAGGCCGGCCGAAGCGATCTCGATCGCCTCGGCCGGCGCCGAATCGATCATGAAAAACGAATAGGCCCTGAGCCACAGATTGGCCAGACGGATCAGGCGCGATTCGTGATTTTCCGTTAAAACGTTCAGCTTATCGCGCAACCGGGGAATGTGCTTATCCGGACAGGTAAAAAGCAAAGGAATGATCGACCAAATATAGGTCGAGATTTTAACGGTAATATCCTCACAGGCGGCGGAGTTTAGGGCCCTTTTTCTCCAAAAACCCATATCCCGGTTTTGCGGTTCTCGGCAAAATAAAACGCACAAAAGGCTTCCGGAAACCCGGGCTTCGGTTTCCCGGGAATCAAAACAATGGTTCTTTTTGACATGCCGCTTGAACCAATCCAGATAAGGATCCAAATCCGAAAGCCGGTTAAATTCATAAGTGATCATATCCACGATCCCGGACCAGGCCAACAGAGTACCGTTCCAATCGTCGGTTTTTTTAAACTGTTCGAATGCAAGCTCGTAATATTTTCGGGATTCCGCCAACGAATAAAATCGGTAGCTGATCCCGGCCCAATAATTGAGCCAAGCATTGGACAGGCGCACAGAGTCGGGCAACGACAGAATCCGTTTTCTCAGTGTTTGGTAGCGAATCTGTCGGATCAAAGTCGGAGAGTCCTTTAAAAGGACCCGGATATAATCGGCATATAAACCGGCTTGCAGAAAAAGCTCCAATGCTTCTTCCGCCCAGCCGAGCCGTTCAAATGCGGAAGCGCCCTGAATTTGGATTGCTTGCTTCTCTTTCGGATCCAAATAATCCGGGACGCGGGATTTCAGAAACTCATGGAACAGGGGATGGTATTGATAAACCGTGCCGGAGCCGGCGCCGTAACGTTCAATAAAAAAATGATTCTCGGCCAATTGGTTCAGGAGGCTGCCGATATCGATGGGACTCATGAATGACGTTAGAATCGTCAGGGGCATTCGGGGCCATAGCGCGCTCTTAACCAACATGGAACGGGTTTGGGGGCTCAGCAGTTGAAACAACTCGGAATCAAAGTAGTCGAAAATATTATCCAGGGTGATTTCCGCGATCGAATCGGGCAACCCTTTATGTCCGGTAATGCCGATTAAGATCAGGCGCAACCCGGCCGCCCATCCTTTTGTGGTTTCAAAAATCTGCCGGGTGATTTCTTGGGAAAAGGTTTCCCCGGTTTCATTTTGAATAAGGGCTTCGGTTTCCTGCTCGGTGAAAGCAAGGTCCTGATTGCCGACCACCCGTAAGCGATTGCTTGCAATCAGTCCGGCAAAACCGTTGGACGGCGCTTCGCGACTAATAAGGATCACCTGGATTCCGGGGATAAGGCGTAAAACACCTTCTCTAAAAACGTCTTGAAAAATCGATTCAAACGATTCTGCGTAATAATTGTCAAAAACCACAATAAACGGCGATTTCAGGGATTGCGCCAAATAGTCGAAAAAGCGCTTTGAAAACTCGATGACTCGAGTTTTGTATTCCGTGGTCAGGAAAGGAACCGGCACGTTTTTTTTCCTGGTGCCGATGTTTCCGAGAGCCTGGCTCAGATAATGAAAAAAAGAGAAAAGATCGTTATCGCCGTCATCCAGGCGATACCAAAGATGCGGTTTGTCTCTTTTCTGAAGATAATCCGCAATCAAAGTACTTTTTCCCGAACCGGCCGGACCCGTAATCCAGGTCACGCCATATGGCTCTTGTTGATCCAACAAATCGAATAACCGCTCCCGCTTGACAACCTCCGGAAGAACCGGCTTCATGATCTTATTGATTCGATGATTATTTTCTATATTTTTCATATTTTTGATGTATTTTTAAAATACGGCTCAAAAAATAGATGAAATATCCCAATACCGTCAACCTTACCTATCCTTCAGCACCCTTTTCTGCCAAAAGAACTTAAAAATGATGCCCGGCCATAAACTTACCCGCCTTAACAACATCGGTTTTCGAAGTTACCGACTCAAGCGCCGTTTGCAGTCTATTGTAAGAATTGCCGGGAGTGCCGGTTTTCCGTTTGACAAACGGAGATGATTGACCGATCTTTTTAATATTTCTTGACGAGGGGCAAGCCTTTCATCATAAAATGGCCCTAAATACATATGGACCCCGGCATAAAAGGCGGTTTTTGATTGTAATATGGCGATGCGGGCATTTGGGCTTGCTGTCCGGCTGCTCGAAATCGCAATCAATGGTCGGGCTTTGACGAACGTCAAACCGCGGTTGCAATATCGGAGGGAACCGGATTTTCCCGAATATGAAAGCCTTTAACACCATCCTCCTGCTTATTATGTTATTCGGCGCTTTTCTTTCTCTCTTTGCGGCGCTGATTATCCTGAGACTGAAACACGGCAACCTGAAAGCCAACCGGTTTTTCGGCATTTTTCTCCTCTGCACGACCGTTTTTCTGGTGCGCGGCTTTTTATTATTCGGCGGGCTTTATACGTTTAACCCTCTGCTCGTTGAACTCGGCGACAATGCCAAATACTTCTTCAGCCCCGCTTTCTATTTTTACATCCGCAGCGCTTCCGACCGGGATTTTCGTTTCCGGCCGTATGATTTTCTGCACCTGCTTCCTTTGGGCCTGAATCTGACCGTAAAGATGAAGTTTTATCTGAGCGGCCGCGACGATCAAATCCGTTTTCTCGCGAACTGGCTGGACGGCTCCATTCTGCAACCCGGATATCTCTGGGATTCGGTTTCCCGCGCCGTGTTCTTCGCTTGCTTTTGCTTCTATGTTTTTCTTTCGATGCGCCTCTACCGCAAAAACCGCGAAAAAATCCTGCAGGCCTTTCCTTTGGGCGCCATCCATTGGTCGTGGATCCGGATTTTAACCCGTTCCCTGCTTCCCTGCCTGCTGGTTTGGCTGGCTTGCATTCCCTTTTTACTCGCGGGACATTCGCTGCGCTTCTTCTTCGGCGCTCTTCATTTGAGCGTCGCCCTGGTGGTATTATTCGGGCTCTTCAGGGTTTTTTCGCGCCCTGAAATCCTGCACTTTGCCCGGCCCTTGAAATCGGAAAAAAAGTACGACCGTTCAAACCTGAATCCGGGCGACTATCAGATGTATTTCGATCGTTTAACCATATTCATGGAGCACAAAGAAGGCTATACGGATCCTGATTTAACCTTGACGGGGTTGGCGGAAATCTTGTCGATCCCGCGCAACGACTTATCCCGGATTATTAATGAAAAAACCGGCAAAACGTTTAACGATTATATCAATTATTATCGCGTGCAAAAAGTGATCGCCTTGTTCAAAGACCCGCGCCAAAAAAATGAAACCCTGCTTACCCTTGCTTTTCAAGCGGGATTCAATTCCAAAACACCGTTCAATTCGGCTTTTAAAAAAATGACCGGCGAATCGCCCGTGGTTTTTCGTAAAAAACTTCTGGAAGAAACCCGATCTTTGCCCGCCGAATCCCGCCCGCCGCGAACCATCCGAATCGTCCGATTGCCCCGCCGATAAGGGTTTTAAAATGTTCGTATTGTTTTAAGGCATGCTGGCACGCTCAAAAGGATTACAAATTTCATTATAGGCGGGGCAGGTCTTGTTGCCTGCCCCACCCCTCCCGGCCGGGTTCTTATCCTTTAGCCTAACTCCTTTTGCGAACGCAAAATCATCGGTCGAAGGGTGAACAGGCCTATTGTTGCGGTATCCATTCGAAAATCCCCTTGCCCTCATTATTGGGAAAGAGCATGCGGCTGCGGAAATCCACAATGAACAAGCCGATATCCCGCTCCGGTATCTTTTTTGCGATTTTCACACCGAGTTTCTGGATCAGCTTCCACCGTTCGCTCTTGGGAACATTGTCTTCGTCGGCCGGATCGTTCGTCCAGCCGTCGTCCGTGTCTTCGTCGTCCATGAAATTCAACCAGCCCGCGTTTTTGACATGGCTGTCGGTGCTCGGCACGAACCAGTCATTGGGATACATGATCTGGAAACCGACCGGGCTGTCCGGGCAGGCATCGGCCCACGCCTTGAATTCGTTGAGCAAAGTGGTCAGGGCCGCATTCGGCGTAACCCCCATGGGCGCATCCGGATCCTCTTCGCCCCACGGATACCGGACTCCCTGGCTGTCGTTGACAAACATGATGGCTCCGATTGAACCGGCGCCCACGGCGTTTTTGAGCGTGTTATAATTGGGCAAGAAACCGCTCCAGGCATAATGCTTGAGGAACATTTTTAAGTTTTGGGGTTTCAGATAATTGTTATACCACCGCGCCACCTCCTGGGCGTCGGTCGCCTTGCCCATTTCCTCTTCCGGAGCGCCCTCTTCGCAGTTCTTCACCCATTCCACGTCCACGCCGATTCCTTCCACGCAGGCATGTTTGGGTTTGGCTGGATCCTGGTCCTGATGAATTAAATAATTGGCGACAATCGACAACAGACCCTTGTTGCTGCCGCTGTCTTCCATGGGCGCCCAACCCGGTTCCAACTGAACATATAATTTGATGCCGGCTTGATCGAAATAATCCAAATAGGCTTCATGTCGGTCGTGCTGCAACTGGCCGCTGACTTCATCGGCGAATTTTATCTTATTCGTGGTCGTCAAGCCGTCTGGTCTCTGCATCTGCACGATGCATCCGCCTTGGTTGTCGTTGGTCTGATCCACGCGCGGACGGGTCACGATCCAAACCAGGGTCGGTTGCGCGCCCGGCTTGCCGCCCAGCAAGCTTGGGTTGCTGCACGGGAAATAACTTGCCGACGCCTTGGCGGCCGCTTCCCATTGATAAGCCGGTGGGAATTCGTAAGCGGTGGTTTCACTCGAGCCCGGATCGCCCGGAAAGGGCGGGTTCCCGTCTTCATCCAGGATGCCGTAATAGGAACTGCGCAGGCCCGCCCATTTGATGTTGTCGGGCAGCATGAATTGATCGGACGTATTGCCGGCCACCATGAAATACTGAGTGTCATTGGTCGGCAGGTTGATGAGAATTTTAGTCCCCAGAGCGCCCAGGGGAATGCTGTAATCGTTCCTCAGTATGACGGTCCCGTAACCCGTGCCGTCCGACCGGTAGAGTTGACCGTCTTCTTCCAACAAAAACAGGGCATTGTTAATGGCCCGCATATAATCGAACTGCACTCCGGTCTTGACGACTTCGATCGTATCGTTGGTGATCCTGCCGCCGTTCTCGGCGTCGATATGACCCTTATAAAGCTTTTGCGCGCTGAAATCGTGAATAAAGAGCGTGTTGTTGATGCTCGCCAGCCTTGATGTTGACATGCTCTTGACCGCGGCCACCGCCGTTGCTTTTAATCTATATAGTTTGTATGTGCCCGAACTGTTTTGGCCGCCGCAATAGGCGAAATCGCCCACTTGCACGATTTGGCGACCCGGGGCGACGACCGCGCTCAACTTGGTGCTCACCCGGGTTTGCGGATTAAAAGCCCAAAGATAAACCGTGCCGCCCACTACATCGTTTTTAGCGTAATAAAAATATCCCATGCCCGTGCCGCACAAATAAAGTTGACCTCCCGGATAAACGCCGGTCACGTAATAAGTGGTATTGTTGGCCGTATTCCGCAGCCGGATGACAGAATAGTCGTTCTCGTTGATTTGGGCTAAAACATAGTTCCCCATTTTCAAGGCGTCGTCGACCTCGTGGCCTGAAAACCAGTTTTTGACCTGAAACTCGTAATCCGACATGTTTTCCGCCGGCCGGACTTCGATCAACTGCTTTATGCCGTCGGCCGTTTTTGAGGCGATTACGTAAAGAGAAACGCTGTCCCCGATCACTCTCCCGGTCTTTCCCAGCGCATAATCATTGTTGTAGATCCGGTGAAAACCGCTTCCGGTCCAGCAGTATAATTCGTTCCGGCCGTCTTCGGCGTCATAGACCGGGAAATAGAGACGACCCATGCAAACCACCGGATCGTGGCCTGTCGCCTTGGGAAATTCGCTTGAAGACAGCCCGGCGGGCGTGTCGAAATCCAATTCCGTCTGGACGGTCAGATTGTCTGTTTCGGCGACCGCATACATCGTCGCGGAACCTAAAAACATCGCCAGTAAGAATAAAACCTTAAAACCTTTCATTTCCCTTTCCTCCTTGTTTGGTTTTTAATATAGATACAAGCCCCGTCAACGCTATTGGGCCCGGCCCAAGCCCAAGACAAAGCACGCCTCAAAACAGGGTGATTAGGCGCAGCCGACCGGTCCTGAACGTCCCGGAATACGAAAACTCTGTTTTTGCTTCCCTCCTTTCCCAAATGTTTTTTTTTGCATAATAGTCACCCATCAATGCCGGAAACAGACCTTTGCCGTCAACCTTACCTATCCTTAGGCACCTTTTTTCTCATAAATTTTAAAATTTTAATTCAAAGGAGATGGGCAAGTTATTGCTCGTTTATTTTCCTCAGGCGTGACTGTTTTTGCACGTTGTCGCCTTCGGTTTGGGCAGCAACGGAATAACAATTTGAAAACAGAGGATAATTTTTTAGAGTTGTTTTGCCGGACACGCCACGTTCGTTGCACAACTCCGAAGCAAATAAATTATTGATTCGATCTGAAGAAACATTGAAAAAGAGACCTCCCGCTTTTTGGTCCGATATCTTAAAAATGAAATTTAACCGCCGTGCAGATGCACGAAGAAGTCAGAAAAACATATTCAAAAGGAAAAAGGGGGGTAAGAAACAAACATAAAAAGACGGGAGCCGTACCCTAAAATCAAATAAATTGACCTAAGGTCGTCTCAAAAATCGAAAAATAAATTTAGGGGCATTGATATCCCGGAGTAATCTCCATCATTTTTTTTTGGATCGCATTTTGAAGATAGCGCCCACTAGAAGTCGAACCGGACATCCGGTTGCGATTCGGCAACCTCTGAAGTGACACTGCTTCACACCGGATAAACTCAAGATATGATTGCGGGCGGTTTGTTTAACCTATTATTATAGTTCACTTTGGCTCGCGGTAAAGGGCCAGGACCCCGGAGCGGGTCAGTTTTTTAATGCCGATAGGTTCCAGGCGCCGGATCAGTTCGTCGATTTTTTCCTGCGCGCCCGTTATTTCGATAATATAATGAGTGAGACCCTTGTCCACCACCTTGGCCTTATATCGCTTGACCAGCTTGTTGATCTCCGGCCGATTTTTGGTCAACGCCTTCACGCAGATCAGGGCGACCTCGCTTTGCACGGCGCGGCTGCCGGTCATGTCCCGAACTTTGAGGACATTCACCAACCTTCGCAAGTATTTGAAAATCTGCGCCAGTTGTTCCGTGCTGGCCTTGGTTGAGATCGTAATGCGGGACATCTTCGGATTGGCGGTCGGCGCGCCGCAGATGGTCTCGATATTATAGCCGCGGCTGGCAAACAAACCTGAAATCCGCGCCGTCACCCCGGGCTCGTTTTGCACCAACATGGTGATAATGTGCTTTTTTAATTTGATAGCCATGATATAAATCGATTATTCCTTTTAAATTTAAATTGGGGCAAACTTCGACTGCCGGATACACCGGCGATGAAACACCCGCCCCCGTCCGCATCGGATGATGTGCCCGGACTGTATTTCCACAGCTCGTTTCCATTGACGCCGTCATTGGCGCTGAAGAACAGGACTCCATTGACATTGACGAGCCCCGCCGGATTGCTGCTGTTGCCGCCGGAACGGATATCTTTGACCAAAACGGTTCCGCTTTCGGCGCCGTTGCTTTTCCATAATTCCCGGCCCCGGGTACCGTCATCGGCGCTGAAATACACCTTGTTGTTTATGGTCGTGAATCCGCTCGGAGAACTGCCGGCCGCGCCCGAACGAATGTCTTTGACCAGGCCGGTGCCGGAAGACGTCCCATTGCTTCGGTAAAACTCCTGCCCGAGAACGCCGTCATTGGCATAAAACACCAGCTCATCGTCCACTTCGGTCAAACCGCCCGGAGAACTGCTGCCGGCGCCCGCGCAAATATCCTGGATCATAGAAGTGCCGGAAGGCGAAGGCGTTCCGTCGCTGCCCCAAAGCTCAACCCCGTTTCCGCCGTTGGTGGCGCTGAAAAACAAGGTGCTGTTCAGACTAGTTACCCCACTGGGAGAGCTGCTGTTGGCGCCGGTATTGATGTTTTCGACCAGGCTGACAACATCGGCCTCGCATTTCCAAAGTTCAATTCCATTGGTTCCGTCATTGGCCGAAAAAAACAAGACGCCGTTTAGATTGATCAACTTATCGGGCAAACCATCATTGGCATCGGCATTGATATCGCTGACCCTGATCGTGCCGCTGGCTATGCTGCTTTTCCACAACTCCACGCCCTTGACTCCGTCATCGGCCGCAAAATACAGGACTCCATTGACATTCGTTAAATGGGCCGGATTGCTGCTATTGGCCCCACTATAGATGTTGTCGACCATGATCGTGCCGTCGGCTGTGCCGTTACTCTTCCACAGCTCCACCCCATTGGTCCCGTCATCGGCTGCAAAGTATAACGTACTGCCGATAGGGGTCAAATATGCGGGGTTACTGTCATTAACGCCGGCATAGATGTCTTTAACAATGGTCGTGCCGCTGGCCGTGCCGTCACTCTTCCAGAGTTCCACCCCATTGGCCGCATCTTCGGCCGTGAAATACAAGGTTCCGCCCATATTAATCAGATTGGCGGGGTTGCTGTCGTTGGCGCCGCTATAAATGTCTTTAACCAGGGTCGTGCCGCTGGCCGTGCCGTCGCTCTTCCAGAGCTCCACCCCATTGGCTCCGTCCTCGGCCGTGAAATATAACGTTCCGCCCACATTAATCAGATTAGCCGGATTGCTGTCGCCTGCGGTATAAATGTCTTTGACCAGAACCGGTCCGGAATCAGCGGCTTGTGCATTTCGGTATAAAAAAGCCGCAAAGCCTAACCCAACCGCTAAAAAGACAGCCATCAAAAAAATCGACATATTGTTTCGCATGGTTCCCTCTTCATTCTTGGCGATGGTTAACCTATTCGATTCTGAAAATATTCTATATTATATAATTACGCCAAACATCGCAACCGGTTTGCAAAATGATGGATGAACTTAATAAAATTGCCATAAAAATCAATTTGTTATCCAAAAATTAGTTGGGGACAGGCAAATAATACCATTAAGAACGACAT
>Ga0105099_10001482_pt1 | contig 14666 bp, 11 predicted proteins | sample PPLLak3cmMay2015_2_FD_79138 | JGI IMG/M metagenome (GOLD analysis project Ga0105099, IMG submission 79138) | Freshwater sediment microbial communities from Prairie Pothole Lake near Jamestown, North Dakota, USA - PPLs Lake P8 Core (1) Depth... | ecosystem: Environmental > Aquatic > Freshwater >... | reverse complement strand
GAGGGCGAAGACAGTTGGTGTTTCTGTCTCTCCTGTCACGTCAACGGCTAGTGGCAGATCGTTTTCGACTGCACCCATGTCTGGATTTGTGCCCGCACCGCGAGGACGCACTGAATCAAAAAAGTCATTTGCGGGAGCATAGAGCATAACGCTTCCAACACTTGCTGATGCAGCACCTGTACCTATGCAGGGACTTGAATTCTGCAGATGATAGAGCGTATCACCAGAGACGAAGTGGGGATCACCGGAAATATTCCCGGTTCCGGCCAGACCATTTCGGACACAACTGTTTTGAACATAGGCCAGTCGTGAGTACGAGCCTCCGCCAGAAAAGTACTCATATGTTGCTATGGGGTTGCAGAGGATGGTGTTTAGTACTCGGAGCACAAGCGAGCCCCGATAGGACTCTACTTCGATCGCCTTCGGACCGATATTGTCCACGATTGTGTTGTTCATGAGCATGTGCGAGCCCGCATGAAAATGGATGGCGGAACCCAGCACCCAAGCCGTATTATTGCTAATGATGTTGTTCGAAAGTCTCGTCGAAACCGTTGATGCACCGGTCGGACCAAGAGCTGCACCTAGGCCTCCGCCCCAAAAACTCGAGGAGTTGCTCCTAATCTCGTTGTACGCAATATCAACATTCGTCGTAGGCATTGATTGGCGTTCGAATCCTGCGAAGGAGCCACCATATATGCCGCCCCCGCCAGCATAGCTTCCCCCTGTTGCCGAGACGATATTGTCATAAATCAAGTTATGTGTTACTCGTCCGATGAGGGATAGTCGGAGTCCACCGCCCTCAACTCCTCCATATGCGTTGGATACTGAAGTTGACAAATGGTTGTGAATGATCTTGTTGTGTTCTATGATCCAGTATTCGAGTGGCCCGGGAGTTGGAATAACCGCGATGCCTCCGCCGAACAGCGGTTCTGAGGAAGTCAAAGAATTGTCCACGATGATGTTGTGTGAGATGCGAGCTGCTCCGGCCGCAATGTAAACCCCAAGCCCACCTCGCCAGTTTACCTCGTTCAGCAGTTGTCTGGTTCCGCGTCCGTTTCTGATCGTGAGGCCAGTGATCTGGGTTGTGCTATCCGTGCCGACGCCGATGAAGATCACGGAAGCGGAGTCCGCAACAACGGGCGACCCGCCGTCCAAAATGGTCCTCGAGATATGCGACGTGTCTTTGTCGAGAATGTACTGACTCGCGAGGACGATCTTCTTTGAGATCTTGAGATTGACCAAATACGTCCCCTCCGCCACCAGCACGGTATCACCGTTCACAGCTGCATCGATCGCTGCCTGGATGGTCGCGTAGTCCTGTGGGACGCGTTTGGTGGTTTGGGAGAAGCTGCCGAACACAATGAGGATCAGCAGCAGTATGGTAGCAAGGATGCGTGGCATGGTGGGGCTCCTTTGTGGTGAGGGTGGTCAGTATTCAGTGGTCAGTAGTCAGTGGTGGATGAGCCTGTGAGCCTGTGAGCCGGTGAGCCCATGAGCCTGGAGCACAGAGCTTGGAGTGGAAGTCAAAACTCAAAAGGCAAAAGGGTTGGCCCGTGGAGGTTTTGCCTTGGCCATCTCTTTATACTTCTGCCTTATGACTTGCCGTTCTTCCGTGCCCATCCGCCTTCATCCGTGGTACTCTGTGTTCTGCTTCTAACTCTCCCAATATGTGAAACCCGCGACTCGATACATTAGCACATATGTTCCGTTCTTTTGCTCTGGCGTTTCGTTTCTGCTTCGTTTTGGGGCGCGGGCAACGGAAACACCTGAACAAATGAACAGGTCAGGAAACGATGTCACGCAAGGTTTCGAGTCGGTCTTTGACGACGTATGCTACCGCACCAGCTTCCTGCGCTGCCTTGCGGTATCGGATGTCATCGTAGAACGTGAGCATGACGACCTTCGCATCCGGATGGGAACTCTTGATCGTCCGCAGAGCGTCAAGTCCATCCATGGGCGCCATCTCGATGTCCATCAAGACCCAATCAACGGCGGACTGCTCGTACAGCGCCACGGCGCCGGTGCCGTCTGTTGCCTCAAGAAAGGTGTGATGATTGGGAATATTCTTCAGGAGGAATCGCTTGATCGATTCACGCGATCGGGTGTCATCGTCTGCAAGAAGAAATGTCATGGTTGCGCCTCTCGACGACAACCTCGTTTCTTTCGTGCAGATTATCCAGATGGGAAACTACTCATTTTGGCATGAGTAGTACTACTCAGGCGGGGCTACAGCTCGGAGCGGTGCTGGAGGGCGAATTCCAAGAGTTTGTTGTGACCTTTGATGTCCAGTTTCTGGCTCATATGAAGACGGTGGTTCTCCACCGTCCGGGGAGTGACGAAGAGCTTCTCGGCGATCTCCCGGCTCGTCAGATTGTCGGCGAGGAGCTTCAGGACGGTCCGCTCGGCGGGGGTCAACAAGCTCAAAGCAGGCGTTGTTGCGTGAAAAGCAGACTTCTTCTTTTTCCGCTCAACAAGCAGATGAGAGATGGAAGGAGAGATATAGTACTGTCCCTCCATCACGGCATGCAGGCACTTGACGAGATCTTCGACGACCGAGTCCTTCAGCAGATAACCACGAACACCAAGATCAAGCGCTGCGTTGAAATATGCCGGTTCCTTGTACATCGTGAGGAACACAAGGCTCGTGAGCAAGGCTTCCTTGTAGACGGCGCGCGCGACATCGATGCCGTTCATTCCCGGCATCTCGACATCAAGCACACCAACGTCTGGCGTCAACGTGCGGATCTTCTCGAGCGCATCCATTCCCGTGGCCGCTTGACCGACGCTGACAACGGAATCGTGTCGCTCCAGCGTCTTCACGAGTCCCTCACGGAATATCGGGTGATCGTCGGCGATCAACACGCGGAGTTTGGAATCCATGCTTATCCCTTCCCGTCCGGAATGATCAGATGGACCGCGGTGCCGCGGCCCGGGGCCGAATCAACGCTGAATGTTGCTCCGATGATGCGCGCCCGCTCGGCCATGCTGGCGAATCCGAATCCCCGCGCATGATCGTTGCGCGTGCCGTCGCCGGACAACGGTGTGATTGAACCGTCGAACCCTTTCCCGTCGTCCCGGATCGAAACGGCGATTCCCCGCCCATCCTTTTGTATCGCAACATGCACGGCTGTCGCATGGGAATGCTTCACGGCGTTCGCTAGTGATTCCTGGATGATGCGATAGACATGCAACTTGGCCTCCTTCGTCATTGCGCCGTCGACCGGATCGCAGCTGCTCTCGATGCGCAATGATGCAGACCGTGAGATCTTCTCGATCAACGCTTCAACGGCGGCGCATAAACCGAGACGGTCGATGTGATGCGGATGCAGGTTGGAAGAGATCTCCCGCACCGAATCGATCGATTCCTGCACGAGTCCAGTGATGCGTTGGAGATTCTCGGACCGTTCAGGTCTGTCTGCAAGCAATTGCCGCAGCTCAGTGTTCACAACAAGAAGATCCTGGCCCAGGCCATCGTGCAGTTCGGAGGCGAGACGCTTGCGCTCGGATTCCTGGGATTCCATCTGTTGCTGAGTGAATGTTTGCTGGAGAAGATGTTCCGATCGGGCACGGAAGAGTTCACGTCGATAGACCAGGGAAACGAGCGCCACGGTCGTTCCGATCAGCAACGCATAGAACCACCACTGTTCCCACCAGGGAGGAGGTATGATGATCCGCAGACTCGATTCCACCCATGGATGATCGTGAGAAGGCGTTTTCGACTGGATTTTGAAAATGTACGATCCGCTTTCAAGGCCAGTATAGCGGATCAGTTGCTTGTCGCTTCTCTGTGTCCAGCCGAAGTCTCTCCCGGTGAGCGTCGTTCTGTATGCGACCCGTGAGGACGGCGATGCAACGAAGCATTCCATGTGGATGGGGATGCCATGGCGCTCGAGCGTTACACCTGCGCTGCGGATCTCATCATTGATCAACAGAGTATCATCCATGAAGTATTGAACCGCCGTGGTCTGGATGAACCCCGTCGTTGAATCCACATATTTCTCCGAGCTCCGAAGAGGACGGATGATCACCGATATCTTGACCAACCTATCTTCCTTAGGTCTCGCAGAACCGAAGTATGGGCTTTCTGTTGCACCGAGGTCAGGATTACTCTTGGGCGGCACTCCTCTTGGTGTGCCGAAGATGTCCGTTGGCGGTGCGTGCACTGTCTTCCCGAACACTTTCATCTGCATCGTGCCGGCGCCAATGCATGGGCTTCCTTGTGACAGCATAAGTCCCGTCGAATCGTCCGTGAACTGCGGCAGTTCATCGATCGTTGCTTTTCCCGGGAATCCGTGTTGGATCAAATTGTGCGAGGCGGGGAAGATGGTCTGATACGCAACCTGTTCATCAGGAGCATTTCCTGCGATGATGTTGTTCATGAGCCAGATATTTGCATACTGTCCGTCGATGCCGCCGCCAAACCCGCCGGCACGATTGTGCATAATGGTATTATTGACGACGAATACCTCTGCGGCATATACGATGCCAGTGCCTCCGCCCCGCTCTGTCGCAGTATTGTGGAGAACGATGTTGTTCACCACTGTTGCCACGAGATCTCTTTTCCATTGGTTCCCGACGATGATGATACCGCCAGACCGCTGTGCGCCATTCCAGACGACACGGTTCGCCGCAACAAATACGGTATCGGGCAAATTGGAACCAACACACATGCCTCCGCCATTTGCATAATGTTTCGTCGCTCGGCAGATGTTCCAACGGACGGTGTTTCTTTCAATGATCGCCGGCCCATCCGTGGCGATTCCCGCACCGAAACAGGTTGGTCCCAACAAGCTGTTCTTCTCGATCACGTTGTCGCGAATGATGCAACTGGTGCGGGGCGTAGAACCGGGAGGACACACCACCGAAAGAGCACCGCCGGCCACCCACAACGAGTCTTCCGTTGCGCTCACGTGATTGTCATGGATCCAGTTATGAAGGATGCTGACTCCATTCGCATAGACATCGATTCCCCCGCCGCTTCGTCCCCATGTGGTGTCGTACGGATAGAAACGTACAGTCCCCTTCCCGCCCCGTATGGAAAAACCGATCACGGAGGTTGTTGGGAGAAGGGACGGAGCTTCAACGACAATTGTCGATTTCCTCCGCGGATCGCTTGCCCGGCTCCCATCGACGATCGTTCGAGAGACATGAGCGGTGTCGCGATCGAGGATGAATCTGCTTGCAAGGACGATGTTCTTGTTGATGCGGAGATTTTCGTAATAGAGTCCTTCGTCGACGAGCACGGTATCACCGACGCGTGCGGCATTGATCGCGGATTGAATGGACCGGTACTGTTGAGGGACGCGACGCAGCGGTCCCGCGTCGGCCTGCAGGAGAACAAAGGAAAGCAGTAACAGAATGAGGAAGGAGGGACTTCGCATGGGTAAAGACCCAGATGCTGAGGGGGAAACTACGGAAGAGCAGGGAGGGAAGCAAGTGTGGAGGATGAGCCTGTGAGCCGGTGAGTCAATGAGCCGGTGAGCCGATGAGCCAATGAGCACAGAGCCTAGAGCACGGAGCCCAGAGAGCCTTAAGCCGTTGAGCCTTGAGCCTGAAGCAGAAGTCAAAAGTCATAAGGAAAAAGGATTGGCCCGTGAAGGAACTGACTTGGCCAACTCTTTTGACTTCTGCCTTACGACTTGACATACTTGAATGATCGCCACGAGGAACGGAGATCGTTGGACAAGCTTCAGCTTGTCTAACCCGAAGACTGCCGACGTCCACGAGATCTCACGGATTCTCATGAGATTGTATGCCGATGTTCATCTGCAAAATTCGCAGTGAACCATTTGTCAGCCCCAAGACCTGCAGAAAAGCCCACAGCACTGCCCAGAGCAAAGCTCCGAGGAGGCCTCAGGTCACTGCTTCGATTATCTCTCTATCCCAATTCTTCATAAACAGGCCCGACCATTTTCCCGGCCAACCCGAGTTCAACGTAGAACACATATAGCCACAGATGAAATGCGGATATGCACCGATGGATGTTTGAATATATATCCGTGTGCATTCGTCTTTCTCCGTGGCCCTCTGTGTCTCGCTGCTAACGCCGACGGTGGCTATTGGCCATTGGTCTTGTTTGGCGTCCCCCCTCCGTTACACTACGGGGGGCAGGCTTGGATCTTGTGATCTCGGAACTTCGCAGCAACAAAGGTCCCCGGGTTGAAACCGGCGCGGCATGCTGCGCTCCCTATTCGACCGCCCGCTCCAGCGCCTTGACCGCAACAACGAACGACGCGCCAAGGAACACCGCAAATAGGAGCGCTTCGATGAGAACCGTCCCCGGATCTCCCAAGCCAAGAAGGAACCAACGCATGACATCCGCTTGCCAGGTGACCGGATTGCAGAACGAAAGCATGCGCAGCCAGTCGGGGGTCCCTTCGAGCGGATAAAACAGACTGCTGAGGAACATCAGGACGAAATAGAACACGTTCAGGACCGTGTTGAAGGTGTCGTTGCGCCGAATGAGGAAGGCGAAGATGGCCATAAAAAAGAACCACGCCGCCGTCCCCATCATCATCCCAACGGCAACGAACGGGAGGAGCGGATAGTGAATGCGCACTCCGAGCACGGCCACAGCCGCGATCAGCGTCAGCAACAATTGCGCGAGCGACATCACGCAGCCGAACAGGATCTTCCCGAACATGAACTGCGCGCGCGTCATCGGATACGTGAGGAATTCATAGAAGATCCCGTTGTCGCGATCAACGAAGAATCCGTACGATTGGTTGATCGCACTTCCAAAGCACGCCATCACGAGCACGCTCGCCGTGAAGAACTCGTTGTACCGGATCGACTCCCCTCCCATCATCATTCCGCCGCCAATCGCACGATCAAAGCCGACGCCGAACATCAGCAGGTACAACAACGGCACAGCAAGGTCCATGAAGAACCACATCAGGCTCGTCCGGCGAATGAGATACTCCCGCACCATGACCGCGACGACCGCATTCATGCCGCCGTCTCCTTCTTGTCGACCAACTCGACGAACACATCTTCCAGGCTTGCGTTCGTGACTTCGAACGAGCGGATGTTCTTCGACTTCTGCGCCATCTCCAGGATCGCATACATGGCCCGCTCTTCCTGCACGGTGATGTGAACCGTGGATCCGGACACATCAAGGCGCTGTGGTTTGTATCGACGCAATCGCTCGATGAACCTGGACGGATCGGCGGAGAATGTCAGCGTGATGTTGAACAGCCGCAGGCCCAGATCCTTCACGTCGTCGATCGTTCCCTGCGCGATGATCCTTCCATGGTTGATGATGACAACGGAGGAACAGAGCTCTTCCGCTTCTTCCAGCATGTGCGTGGTGAGAACGATCGTCCGGCCTCGTGACGCTTCTTCTCGCACCGCCTCGATCGTCGCCCGCTTGTTGATCGTGTCCATCCCCGTCGTGGCTTCGTCGAGAAAGACGACCGGCTTGTCCACCATGAACATCTTGGCGACCTGAACGCGCCGCTTCATCCCGCCGCTGAGGTCGATGCCGGTTTCCTTGCGCGCCTCGCGAAGACGGAACAGATCCAGCACACGCTCCATCGCCTTGTCCGCCGCAGCCCCCGTCACACCATGAAAGCGCGCAAAGGTCCGAAAGTTGTCCTGCACGGAAAGGAATAACTCGATCGCATTTTCCTGGAGCACAACGCAGATCTGCCTCCGCACCGCGAGCGGATCCGCAACGACATCATGACCGAGAACCGACACTTGTCCCGACGTCGGCGGCAGGAGCGTCGTCAGCACCTTGATCGTCGTCGACTTCCCCGCCCCGTTCGGACCGAGCAAGCCGAAGATCGTCCCTTGCGGCACCTCAAAGGAAATCCCATCCACCGCACGAAGTGGTGTGTCGCGGCGGCGCGTGTAGATCTTCACCAGATCTCGGACTGTTATCGCAAAGCGAGCCATCTAATGTTCTTTTCTATTCGCGTAGAAATTCATCAACAGTCCCGCCATGATCATGTTCGCGATGAGCGCGGAGCCCCCGTAGCTGAGGAACGGAAGCGGAATGCCGATGACCGGCATGATCCCCATCGACATCCCGACATTGATGAAGACGTGCGTGATCCACACACCGGCGATGCCAATGGCGGCGACACTTCCGAATCGGTTCTTGGAGAGCGCCGCGATGCGGATGGCGCGGTTGATGAGCAATGCGAAGAGGACCAGAACGAGCGACGCGCCGAGAAATCCGTACTCTTCTCCCGGAACGCAGAAGATGAAGTCGGTCCACTGCTCCGGAATGTAGTTCAGCTGGGTTTGCGTCCCGCGCAAGAATCCCTTCCCGGTCAATCCGCCCGAACCGATGGCGATCTTGGATTGCACCACGTTGTACCCCGCACCGAGCGGATCGGCCTCCGGGTTGAGGAACGTCGCAATGCGCTTCTGCTGGTATGCCGGGAGTCGTTCGTACATGATCTGTACCGAGAGCCCGACCGCGAGCGTGATGCCAAAGGCCACGGCCGCAGCAAAACGGTTCTCGCGAAAATAGTACAGGATCCCGCCGCCGATGGCGATCGCAACAAGAAATGCCGCCGTTCCGAGCAGCGCTCCGAACGCAACGAGGATCGGTACAAGGATCGCAACGAGAAAGAAGTTCGACACGCCGGCCCAGTACAGGATCGGGATCAGCATCGCGAAGAAGACGATCGTCGTTCCGAGATCCGGCTGTGCGAGGATCAACACCATCGGTACGGCCGCGATCGCAATGGTCTTCAACAGATCTTTGAGATCGCTCAAGGAGGTTTCGCTGCGGGAAAGAAATGCCGCGATCGCAAGGATTGTCGCAACCTTCATCAGCTCCGACGGCTGTCCGCCGAATCCGCCGACACCGAACCAGCTTCTCGCACCCTTAATCGTGCTTCCGATGACAAGGATCACCAACAGAACGACCAGCATCAAACCAAAGAAGCCCCAGGAAAGTCGCTGCACCGTGCGGATCGGGAGCAGTGCGGCAACCGCCATCGCCACGAATCCGAGTCCGGCCCATGCAAGCTGTCGATAGAAGTTCGCCGCCGCATTCACGTCAACGGTCGCGCTGTAGATCGAGAGCAATCCGATCCCCACGAGACCGAGTGCGAGCAGAAGGGTCTTCGAGTCAAGATATTCTTTGAAGTAGGAAAGCAAGGCAAACTCCCTAGTGCAACACGGTTGTGTCAGGATGAGCGACGGAGGCGGTTGAGTCTTTTGTCGGGACGGCCGCCGTTGGAGCCGGACGCCAGACATCGTCGGGGACGCCGAGATATCTCCGCATCACCTTCCCTGCCACGGGCGCGGCCTGTGTACCGCCGAAGCCGGCGTTCTCGAGTAGAACCGCGATCGCAATGGTCGGATTCTCATAGGGCGCGAATCCGACGTACCAGGCGTGGTCGGAGCCGTGGGGATTTTCCGCAGTTCCTGTCTTTCCGGCAGAGGGAACTCCCGGGATGCGTGCCATTCCCCCCGTCCCGCCAGGCTTCTCGACCACCCACCGCATTCCTTCGCGCACGATGTCGAGCGTCTTCTTCGAAACTCCGATGTTCACCGGTTTGGCATCGACATCACTGTACCGGTTCGTACGCTTATTATAGATGCGACTGACCGCATGAGGCTGCAGCAGCGTTCCCCCATTTGCCAGCGCCGCAGTATAGCGTGCCATCTGGAGCGGAGATACGCCTACTTCCCCTTGGCCGACTCCGAGATTCACCAACTGCCCCTGCGTCCATTTCCCCTTTCCGTACACGCGATCATAGTAGTACGTGTTTGGAATCAGGCCGCCCGTTTCTTCGTTTGTGTCGAATCCTGTCGGCTTCGCAAATCCGAACGCTCGCGCTTGATCGAACCACGGATCGAGTCCCGTCTTCAGGATGAGCTGATAAAAGAAGACGTTGCACGATTGCTGGATGGCTTCGCGGACGTTCACCGTTCCGTGCACATGGAGATCCTTGAAGATCCTGTTGCCAAATCGATATCCCCCGGTGCATCGGATCGTAGTGTGTTCGGTGATCGTTCCCTGCTCGAGCGCGAGAACGGCAAGCAGCATCTTGAACGTGGAGCCGGGGGGATAGCGCGTCATCGTGGCCCGATTGAAGAGCGGCTTCTCGGGATCGTTATTCAGCCGCACCCATTCATCCGCCGGGGTTACGCCGCTGAAGACACTCGGATCGAAATCGGGCTTGCTGACCATTGCAAGAATGCCGCCGTCGTTCGGGTCCATCGCGACCAGCGCGCCGCGATAATTGGTCATGAGCGATTCTGCGTATGCCTGAAGTCCGAGGTCGAGACTCAGCACGAGATCGAATCCATCCTTTGAATCGACGTCGCGGCTGCCGCCGTCAAGCGGACCGAGCATCTGTCCTTTCGAGTTGACCGCGATGAAATCGAATCCCTTTTCGCCGCGCAAGAACGTCTCGTAGCTCGCTTCGAGCCCTGTCGAACCGATCACATCTCCCTGGCGATAGGTCGCTCCCAGTTTCGTCAGCTGCGCATCAGAGATCTCCTTGCAGTATCCGAGCAGATGGGCGGCGCGAATTCCGGTCTCGTACGTCCGCTTCCATTCGACATCATACGAGACGCCGGGAAGCCGATACAGCCGTTCCTCCACCGACGCCAGTACCTCATACGTCACATCGCGGCTGACGCGAACGGGAGAGAACCGGGAATGCGCTCGTCCGCGATTGATCCGCTCGATCAGCTGCGCGGGATTCATTTCGAGAAGCGCGGACAGCTCCGGAACCTGCGCCGTATCGAACGATACCGGGGTGACGGTAACCGAGAAGGAGGGACCGACGTCGACCATGAGACGGCCCGTGCGGTCATACATGTAGCCGCGGACCGGTTCCTTGATGACCGTGCGGACGCTGTTTTCTTCGGACCGTTTGCCGAACTCGGAGTGATACAGGAGTTGAAGTTGGTAGAGCCGCAGGAACAGGATGACGAACAGAACGCCGACGATGGCGTGCATCAGTCGTAATCGCGTTCGGAGTCCAAAGTCTTCGATACCGATCATTCGAAGGCGGCCGTTCGAAACCGGCGGGAGAACAGGAACATGACGAGGATCGCGATCACTGCACTGTAGATCGCATGTGCAAGACTCAGACCGATGGTCCGCACGAGCACGACCTCGTCCGCGTTCTGCAGAAAGATGAAGAAGTAGAGAAGATTGTGAATGAATCCGGCAAGCAGAACGAGAAGCGTGAATCGGTACGAGCCCAGCGTGGCTTCCGTCGTGTTCTCATTGTAGAAGTAGCCGAGAATGAACCCGGTCACGGTCTTTGCCAATGCGGCCAGCCCGAGGAACTTTGTCGCAACGATATCCTGCAGCAAACCGGCGGCAAATCCCGCAACCGTCGCTTCGATCTGTCCCCGACGCAAGGCGATGTACACCAGCCAGATGAGAAGAAGATCCGGCACGACGCCAAGGAGTGAGATGAGCGGAATGAATGTCGATTGCAGGAGCAGCAAGACAACAACGACGACCACGGAGACCAGGATATGCTCTTGCTGGCGCATCAGCGTGTAGTCTCCACCATACGTTGTTCGAGCGCACGGCGTTCTTCACTGGGTCGATATTCAAGGATGAAGACCTCTTCCAGTGTTACGAAATCCACGCTCGGCTTCACCTTGATCGTCTTGAAGAGACTGCTGACCGGATCCTGAACCTCTTCGACAAGCCCGACGCGGATGCCGTCCGGAAACAAGCTGCTGTAGTCGGAGGTCATCACAACATCGCCGGGCTTCACATCTCTCGTTTTCGGAACATTCTTGACCATCAGGGTCATTCCATCCCATGCCAGCATTCCGTCGACGCGGCTGCGTTGGATCTTCACACTCGCCCTGAAATCGGTGTTCACCAGGATGTTCACGATCGCGTAGTTGTCGGTGGTCGCGACAACCATGCCGACCAACCCGGATTCGTTCACCACCGGCATTTGCTCGCGAACGCTGTCCGCTGCGCCGACATCGAGCGTGAGCGTGTTGCGCAGAAGCGTTAGGTTCTTTCCGACAACATTCGCGGCAAGATAACGGCGGGGAGATTCTTCCTTGAGGCCGAGGAGATTCTTCAGGCGGAGGTTTTCCAGTTTGTCCTCCCGCATCCGGTACGCCTCGTCCCGGTATTCGACATTTTGCCGACGCAAGATCGCGTTCTCGCCTTTGAGTCCGAAATAGGAGGGAATGAAACTCACCTGCTCCTGCACGAGGCCGAACACAACACTCGTCGCGGAACGCAGGACTTTTACCTGCGCATTGTCATTGAGCGCAAGCAAACCCAGCGAGATCACCACAAGCACGGCCAGGAGCACGTACTCGCGGAATTCAAAGAGAAGGTCGATGATGCGTTGGAGCATGTGAGCCTGTGAGCCGATGAGCCTGTGAGCCTGTGAGCCTGTGAGCCTGTGAGCCGATAAGCCTGTGAGCCTTGAGCAGGAGCCAAGGGTTGGACAAGCTTCAGCTTGTCTACAGCGAACTCCCACCTGAGCTGATGTGCTCGGCTGACACGGCTATCTATCTCTGCAGGGCTTTCTTCAATCCGTAGAGCATCGCGGTGACCTCTTTGACCTGATGCACTTTCTCGTCTCGCTCAATTTGATCGATGTACTGATTCTGAAGCGCGATGTCGAGGCATGCGACACACTCAAAGCCGGATCGAATTGAATAATCTAAAAACTTGCAGACTTCTCGCCGTGAAGAATTCCCCGATCCCTCTGCGATATTGAGCACGATGGAATCGGCTGCTCGGCGCAATTGCGAGGTTAAGCCAAACAGCTCGTCTTCTGGGAAAAGCCTTACGGTACTGCAAGCAGCTTTTGTGAACATCAATGCTTTGTGATAAACGGCAAGTGATTCAAACCGTTCCATCATCCCCCCCCTTTTTTTACTCAATTGCTTACAGGCTCATGCGCTCAAGACTTCTGTTCCCCTTATTTCCTCAACGGCTCAAAGGCTCATATACTCAAATGCTCATGTACTCAAAGGCTCATATACTCAAAGGCTCATAGGCTCAATACCTCTTACTCCTCAGCAACACCTTCGAATACTTCTCCAAATTTTCCAGTACGCGTCCGGTGCCGCGGACGACGGCGAGGAGCGGCTCTTCAGCAACGTGGACGGGGAGGTTGGTCTCGAGACGCAGGCGTTCGTCAAGGCCCTTCAACAACGCGCCGCCCCCGGAGAGCATGATGCCGCGATCAAGAATATCGGCAGAAAGTTCGGGGGGCGTGCGTTCCAGTGTGACCTTCACTCCTTCGACGATCTGCGCGATCGGTTCGTTCAATGCTTCACGTATTTCGACCGAACTGACTTCGGTCGTCTTCGGAACGCCATTCACAAGGTCGCGGCCCTTCACCTGGATCGTGATCTCTTCCTTCAACGGCATGGCTGAGCCGACTTCGCACTTGATCGCCTCCGCCGTCCGTTCACCGATGAGGATGTTATGATTGCGCTTGAAGAACTGGATGATCGCGTTGTTCATCTCATCCCCCGCAACGCGTCGCGATTCTTCGTTCACAATGCCGGAGAGCGCAATGACGGCGATCTCCGTCGTACCGCCGCCGATGTCAACGACCATGTTCCCGACCGGTGCGTCCACATCCAATCCGATCCCGATCGCCGCGGCCATCGGCTCCGCCAGCAGATGCACTTCCTTCGCGCCGGCATGTTCGGCGGAATCGCGCACGGCTCGCTTCTCCACTTCTGTGATGCCCGACGGGACCGACACGATGATGCGGCGGCTTGGGACCCATCCGCTGCTGATCTTGCGGATGAACTCCCGCAGCATCCCTTCCGCGATCTCGAAGTCCGCGATGACCCCGTCCTTCATCGGACGGATCGTGCGGATGTCCTTGTGCGTTCGGCCCAGCATCTCGCGCGCCTCGTTGCCGATGGAAATGATCCGCTTCGTGTTCCGGTCGAAGGCAACGATGGAGGGTTCATTCAGGATGATCCCTTTGTTCTTCATCCAGATGACCGTGTTGGCGGTGCCGAGATCGATGGCGAGGTCGGCGGAAAACATGGAAAACAGGCCCATGGGAGACTCGATTAGAGAAGAGAGTTAAATGGTTGGACAAGCTTTAGCTTGTCTCATAAGAACAAGTCAAAGGAAACACTCGCGCGTTCCCTCAATGCCGGAAATGGCGGATGCCGGTGAAGACCATGGCGATGTCGTTGTCGTCGGCGGCTTTGATGACCTCGTCGTCGCGGACCGAGCCACCCGGCTGAATGACGCACGCTGCGCCGACATTTACCGCCTCCAGCAATCCGTCGGCAAACGGGAAGAACGCGTCCGATGCGACGGCGCATCCTTTCAAATCCAATCCTGCCTCTGCCGCTTTGAGCGCAGCGATCTTCGCGGAATCGATACGCGACATCTGTCCCGCGCCGATCCCGAGCGTCCGGTCTGCCGCCGTGTAGACGATGGTGTTCGATTTCACATGCTTCGCCACGCGCCAGGCGAACAGCAGTGCGTCCATCTGCTCCGGGGTCGGCTCGCGCTTCGTCACCACGCGCACATCGGATCGATGCAGCCGATGCTGGTCGGGCTCCTGAACGAGAACGCCTCCGAGCACCCGACGAACATCGTTCTCGCGGATCGTCCTGAGGTTCACCGTCTGCTTCATCAACCGCCGGTCCTTCTTCTTCGTCAACAACTCAAGCACGCCCTTGTCATACTCCGGCGCAACGATGACCTCCGTGAAGAT
>Ga0105099_10001481_pt1 | contig 14668 bp, 37 predicted proteins | sample PPLLak3cmMay2015_2_FD_79138 | JGI IMG/M metagenome (GOLD analysis project Ga0105099, IMG submission 79138) | Freshwater sediment microbial communities from Prairie Pothole Lake near Jamestown, North Dakota, USA - PPLs Lake P8 Core (1) Depth... | ecosystem: Environmental > Aquatic > Freshwater >... | reverse complement strand
AAGGAGTTAAAATGAGTGGTGTTGTTTATAAAGATTTTAGATTTGATAAAACATGGTATATTAGAGTAGTTAAATCTGGTCAATCAACTATATTATCATTGGTTAGGGATAATGGTTCTGGGATATTTATAACTACAGAAGATTCTATAATTCACTTTCTGGATGTTGGGGGAAGAGTGTTATGAAGATATTCTTTACAGCAGATTGTCACTTCAATCATACAAACATTATTAAATATACAGGTAGACCATTCAAAGATATTAAGAGTATGAATGATGAGATAGTTAGTAGATGGAATGCTAAGGTTAAACCCAATGACCTTGTGTATCATCTCGGAGACTTTGCATTTAAAGGAACCACAAGTGCAATAGATTGGCAAGCTAAGCTCAATGGAGAGATAGTTCATATTGTTGGAAACCATGATTATAATAATGGAGTTAAATCATATATCTCCGTAGCTCTCATGCAATTTGGAAATTTAGAAGTATTAGCTCAGCATCATCCTCCCACTGTCCCAGGAGAAGTTCCAGATTATATTGACCTTGTTATATGTGGGCATGTTCATAAACATTGGAAACATAATTTTATTAATGATATCCCTATTATTAATGTTGGTATGGATGTATGGCAGTTTACTCCAATATCTGTAGATTCAGTCCTTAAATACTTTAAAGAAATAACAAGACCAAAGAAGGTATCTCATGAAAAACCCAATTTATGATTTACTTTGTTTTGCCATTGGTTATTCACTCTGGGGATTTGCATTTGCTATAGCAGTTGCATCCACAGTTATCACTATAGACACTCCTCTAATAGATATTGCTATGTTCTCATGGTATTTTGGGTGTCTCATTATTTTAGTTCCATTTATATATGATAATATATCATGGGTTTATAAAAAGATTAGAGTAAGATGTATCTGTAATCAGATGCTAAAGGATTATCATAAGTTATTAAAAGAGCAGGAATTACAAAAGTAAGACTTTATAGCAATTTGCTTAAAAGAAGGAATGATATGATGAAAGAACAAGCATATGATGTAGGGGATAAAGTAATAGTAATATCCACCACATCTCAAAATATAAATGATATATATAATCCAATGATGATAAGGAAATACAATCTTGGGGATGTATTAACAATAACATCTCTCAATGGAATGTATCCACACCAAGCTCCAATGGCATCAGGTAACAATTACACAGGAACAGATGCTTCAGGTAATATGTATACAAGATTATATCATGGAGACATAGAACTTGCTAAACCTGATAGGGAACAATTAGAGAAGGACTTGGCATATTTTGAGAAAAGGATATCTGAAACCAAAGAAGATATAGAACGACTTGAGAAATATCCAGACCCTGATGATGAAATAGCTCAGTTATTAGAAGAAGCTACCACCTTAGGATTTGCTGATATTAGAAGGGAAAAGTTCAAGAAGGTTATTAAACTCATTAGAAAGAGTTGTGGTGGGGGATAAGGGTAAACTACCCCAAACCATATTCAAATGCGTCTACGTGCCTATTTGGTGCCTTTAAACGCAAAGTAGAACCATATGCTAGGCTATAATGAAGATATGTGCTGTTTCTGATTTACATGAACACCTAATCAGAATACCTAAATGTGAGTTACTTATCATTGCTGGGGATATAAGTGGATGGGGAACATTAGAATGGTTTGATACCATCTTTATACCCTATTTAAATACCCTTAAGTTCAAACAATGTATCCTTGTATTCGGAAACCATGATGATATGATATACAGGGATATAGATTGGATGTTGATTAAGAAGAAACTACCAGATACTGTAAAGGTTCTTATCAATGAAGCCTTTATATATAAGAGAATTAAATTCTATGGTTCTCCCAATACTGCTCCATTTGATGAGTTTGACCCTAAACTGGTCTACTCTCTAATTCCTGATGACACTGATGTTCTAATCACACATTGTCCACCATTCGGGATTGGGGATAAAGTGAAGGGAGAAGACTATCCATTAGGTAGTATCCAATTATTAACAGATATAATGAGAGTTAAACCCAAGATACATATCTTCGGGCATATTCACACAGGTAAGAAGTATACTAAGTGGAAAGGGATACGGTTCTATAATGTATCTGTGTTGGGTGAAGATTACGAGATATCTTATAAACCAACAATAATCAATATATAAGGAGATGAAATATGAGAAGTGGACCAAATGGGAATGGATATAGACAGGGCAAAGTGATGGTAACTATGCCATGTGATATTAAACAACATCTATCAGAAATGAGTAAATCTGAAGTAAGAAGTAATTCAAATATGATAGTGTATTTAATAGAGAAAGAATTTAAAAAGAGAAGCCCAAAGAAACCAATAGAGTAAATATGGAAGAAACAAAAGAGTGTCCAGAGTGTAAAGGTTCTGGGATAATCTTCTTTGAGTATCAGGATGGAGACCATACCCATACTCTAGATGATGAATGCCATACATGTAAAGGGAAAGGATATATAACTAAATAAGGAGGATAAATGGAGATTAATGAGTGTTTATATAGGTTTGTATGTTGTAACCATAATAAATCTTGTAGATTATGTAAAGTAATCAATCCCCATAGACCCAAATCACATTTCAAGAGAATAGGAATATGTATTGGTTGTGATAAAACAACAGAACTTAATAAGAATGGGCTCTGTAAAGAATGTGGTAGAGACCCACATCTCAAGACTTTCTATGCAATTCATACACCAGATTGGTTTAATGATTTAGATGCAGAGATATTAGCTATGATAGATGATATGTATGTTAATCCATAAGACCGAAAAGTATATAAACCCCCCACTCACCCTTAGAGTATATTGGAGATAAATAAATGGGAACTAAAACAAATATAAGAACTACATCAGCCAAACATGATTGGGATTATGATAATTTAATAGCTGATTTAGATGTCTCCTCTTTAAGATATTTGAGTAAAAAATATCATAAAGATTTGGATGATTTCATGGGTCATAATGATTTAAATGACCAAACTAATGCTCAGATTTACAAAGACATGATGACTAGGAAGAAGATGATAGATGAGGAAATCTATAATAGAAAACAATGGAATAATGTATTGGACTATGAATTAGATGATGATGGATGATTATAAAAGTGACCTATCAATAGAGGAATTAAGAGTTCTAATTAAATCGTGTAAAGATAACGATGAGAAAACTAGATTACAACATGAACTTAAATCCAAATTAATAAGTTATGATAAGAATAACTTTATCAGTTTATGTGAATCTATCATAAATCATATAGGATATACTCAAAATACTCTTTATAAAGAAGAAATCTCCATAATTATGAGACTTTATAATAAAGAAATTAGAAACCTATATTATAATGAATACAATACAGAAGAGACTATTGGAATTTCTTTAGTCACAGAAATACTTGATTATTATAATGCTTCTTATAATGAAGTAAATTTATTATTCTTTTATAATGTAGATAAATATCAATATAAAATGACAAAGAAAATGTTTAATGAAATATTATATAAATATTATTGGCATAAATAAATTCACAGTTACACAAATGTATAGATGTATAAAAACAAAAAGTAAGTAAGTAGGTAAAAAGGAAATATGAAAAAGCTAACCGCAGAAGATTGGGGCAAAATAAAAAGAAGTGGACCCGCAAGGTTTTTTATCCAAAGCGAACAAGACGGTATGTTGAAAGTCACATTTGACTCAGACATATGCATAACTACCAAAAATGATGAAGATATTGTAGGTAGAGTGTGGACTAAAGATTGGGATAAAGCAGAAGCCAAAGTATTCATCAATGGAGAACCAAAGATATACAGTCTTGGTAATATTAAATACTCCTTCTTGAGAGAATTCATTGGAGCATGTGAACAGAATGGAATCACTCCAGATACGTTACCTGGAAGCACATTCGAAATCCAGAAGACTGGACCATTTGCACAGACTATAAAATACATTGGTAGAGAAGCACCAGTATCAACAGATATTCCGCAAGTAAATATCTCTGCCGCCATTAAGGAAGTTATTGCTGATTTGAAGAGTAACTCTCCTGATTTAGTTAAGAAAGGTTTGACAACCTCTGATTTCGTTAAAGCGTGTCATGTAAGAGGACATCTTAAAGAATCAGATATAACTGTAATTCTTCCATTACTGGAGGAATCTGGTATAATTAAGACTACCGATGGTAAGGTATATCTTCTCTAAATAAATGGCAGAAGCTAATACATTAACTAAACTCAAATGTCATCATGACCCAGATGGTTTAACCTCTGGGCATTTTGCTACATTTGGAGTCCCCAATAGTATCATTGATATGACAGGGGATGAGTTCGGTAGTGTGAAGGGACTCACGAAAGATGACTGGATGCTAGATATGAAGCCTAAAGACCCTAATTGGGAAGGCACATGTATAGACCATCACTTTCCACACCCAAGTAATCGGAAGTATACACTCATACCAAGTGATATAACTGATGATATTTTCAGTGTAATCTCTTCAGTAGTTCCAGCATCCTATATTACATGGAATTATTTCAAAGACAAGATTCCTAAAGAGGAATGGTGGAAACTAGCTATCGGAGTCAATGGAGACGGACAACCTGAACTCATACCTAATGAAGTATTCAATATGTGTCCAACATTACTTAAGTATGTGAGCACATCTGTATACCAATCATATGGTCAGTGGAAGATTAATTCTCTTCCTTTATATACAGTGCTAGCCTCAGGTCTTAATGCCTTCTTGAGAAAGGGAGATTTTGAAGCAGCAATCAATGTCATAAAGTATGCTTCCACTCCTATGGAAATATATGATTCAGAAGATGTTAAGATAGCTAAAAGAGAAGTTAGAGAAGAATTCACTCAAGCTGTTAAAGATTGTGATATTATCCACTTTGATAACTTAGCAGTTATCTTATTCAAGTCTAACATCAGACTTACTGGATATATCGCTACAAAACTACAGAAAGAATTAGATAACAAAACAATCATGGCAATCAACAAGAAAGATGGTTCACTCTCAATGAGGGGAAGTCTTGCATACTTATATAAAGAAAGACTGAAACCAATCTCGTATCTTGAGATAGATGGTCATAGAGGATTTTGTGGGGGTAAGTTGAAAAAGAACTACTCCAAACTAATAGCTGATATGAGTGAGTTACTCTAGTGCCAACCCTGAAATCCATCAGTTACTATAATGACCACATAGTAAAGGGTGAGATAATATCAGAATCTGGGTATGAATACATTGCATCATACGATGGTGATACCAAAGTAGGATGGTGTACATGCCCTTCTTCAATTTTTAAGAGCTTTAAAGAAGATAGCTGTAAACATGTTCGTTGTCTTATTGGTCAGATAGATGAAACTAAAATGAAATCTACTAAAAGATTTGAAAACTTTCCATGCGAGTGCACTACAATAGATTTGTTAATGGGGAATGGATTCCCATTAGGTAGTGTCACTGCAATATTTGGTCAATCTGGGAATGGTAAGACTCTCTTATCAGCCCAATTGGCGTTATCCTGTATTAAACATCTTGGAAAGGATGTTATTGTTATCGAAACAGAAGGTAACAGAGAACAGGATTATATAGAATTGTTAAGCAGATTTAAAGATAGATTTGGGTTAACTGTAGATGATATTAAGAAACACCTTCATTTCTACTCAGTTGTTGGAGATTTCCAATCCCAAGCTATCATTACCCTCCTTAAAATGGTAGGATATGAAACTACCATGGACCAGTCCAAAGGTGGGGATAAGTATGCTGTCACGTTTAAGGATTCAAAACCAGGTCTTAAAGAAGAAGAGCTACAATCTTCTGGACTATTAATTATAGATTCACTTACTAAGCCTATTAAAACCTCCATAGGTAGTAAGACTCAAAACTTGCCAAGTAGAGCAGAACTTGTAGCTCGCTTCTTTGGACGTATATACCAATTAGCATATAACTATAACCTTGCAGTGATAATCAATCATCACGCAAGTGTTAATCCAGTCACTCCATTCGGTAGAGACTTCGGTAGTCCATATGGTGGTGATGAAATCTTCTATAACTCTAAGTATATTGTAGAGATTATAGATTCAGATATGGCTGCAAGAGCTAAATTTGGCCAGACAGCTCGTAGAGTCCTCCTCATAAAACATCCTTATTGTGCAGTTGATAAACAACTCCATGCCGTTAACTTAAAGGAGAATTGGGGATTTACAGACGATGTCTAAGATTTGTCCACATTGTAATAGTAATCTTCCAACTTCCTCTTATTTTAAAAGGATAAGGGATGGAAAGATTCAGTTACAATCTTGGTGTAAAGAATGTCAACATTCTAATTATGCCAGGTGGAAGAAATCTAATAGACAATATTGGTCTCAATGGCAGAAAGAAAATAAAGATAAATGTGACAAAACCAATAAGTCTTATAGAGAAAGACATAGAGAAGAATTAAAACATAAGACTAAAGAATGGTGTGATAATAATCCTTGGTATCATAGATATTGGAATACTACTGATAAAGGTAAACGTAATAAACGTAAATCGGATGCAAAACGAAGAAGAGATTTACATTATATTGAGATAATGGATAATCCATTTCCTCCAGAGATAGAAGTTGATTATCATCACATTAATGATATATTAGTAATTCCATTACCAAGAATAATCCATCAAAAGTATCCAATTCCACAACATAGAGAGATATTAAATAAAGAAATATTATCATTATATGGATTAGACGTATCAATATTTATAGAAGAAATGAAGGAATAAGATATGTTAGAAGAAAAAATGTCTAAAGAAGAATGGTTATCAGAACAACGGAAAGATATTGGAGTAGAATCTCATGCATTAACTTGTAATGAATTATACAGAAAATTATACTCCAACAATAAAATTATAGTTCTACCAGAATTCTCGCTCACTAGATGGATAAAACAACTATCAAATAAACTTGATAATTATATTAAGAATATTAAAGTTGATTTTTGGGTTTGGAAATTCGATGATGTAAATGCAACGGCTTATCCATTATGTATAATTGATGTTATTAGCAAAGGTAAAAATTATCAAGAAGATGATTTAAAAATGATACTTAATCATATGAGAGAACACAAATGTAATATTCCTATAATTACCGTTAATAATAATGGGTCTAACATAGATGATGTGGTTAATAAAATAAATGATTTAGCAGCATGATAGTAGAATCAAGAGAACCTGCATCTAATTGGGAAAAGATTAAGAAAGATTCTCCCGATTCAACTAAAGAGTTCTTTGAATGTGGTGATTATCTCCTCCCTAGTGGGTTTGCTGTTGAGAGGAAGAAGGGTCGAGATTTTCTCGGCTCTCTCCTCTCTAAGCGACTCTATGAGCAGTTAATCAACTTATGTCAGTATGAACATCCAATATTAGCAGTCATCTCAGATAACATCTGGAAGGATTTCTACTTCAGTCAGAGTAGATATATTCATAATGTATATCTTGGGACATTATCAACTATAACTGCTAAGTTCCCTAATGTAAGAATTATTCAATTTGAAGATGATGACCAATTCATTAACTTCTTAGTATCACTTGAAACTAAACTTAATGAAGATGGTGGTTCTAAGGATAGACCTAAACCATTTGCCAGAAGACCTACCTCTATGCAAGATAGAAAAGAAAACTGTCTAGCTCAGATAGAAGGAGTAGGTATCAAGATGGCTCAGAAACTACTTCAAGAGTATGGTAGTATCAATAAGGTAGCTCAAGCTACTGAAGAAGCACTTCAAGAAGTAGATAAACTTGGCAAGAAAACCGCAAAGAATATAGTGGAGACCTTGAATTAAATGCCATATAGTAAAGGAATATATTATGATGGGACAACTACAGAATGGGATAATTTAATACTAATATTAGGTACAGTTACTGTAGTTATTGTTTTTATCATACTCTCATTCTTAAAATCTAAAGGAATTATTTAATGACACTAATAGATGTAAAAAGGAATCATAGAGTTAGAATAATGAAAGTTTCTGGTGGTGACCATTGTTGCAAAAGACTCTGTGATTTGGGATTAACTACAGGTACTATTGTTAAAGTAATCAATTCAGCACCATTTCATGGACCACTGGAAGTTGAAGTAAGAGGAACTAAACTCATACTAGGTAGAGGAATAGCAAGTAAGATTATAGTGGAGACATTGAATTGAAGAAGAGGGGTATGAACAAGAAAGAATTAAGAGAATACTATCAAAGAATCATTGATACAAGTTTTGAAACTAGAATAGATGAGAAGACAGGGAAGAAGTATCGTGTCCGTGTAAGTCCATGGGGTTATGGCGAGAATGGTGGTCATGATGGTTATGACTGAAATAAAAGAAGGATGTAATATACCAGACCTAGATGTAGATGATATAGAACTTAAGACTGGAGAGATTGTCTTTAAAGAAATGCATGACAAGTTTAGAGCAGCTATAGGTAAAGGATATTATCCTAGAACCCTAATCCTTCATACTAACTACTATAATAACTTAATGATATATTTAACATCACACTTCCCAGAGACGAATCTAAAGAGAACTGATAAGATTCTAGGAATGAATGTGATAACCACAGATATTCTAAACACAATAGAAGTATATTAATGCCAGACTTAAGACTAATCCAATCAGATAAGAATAGAATTATTAATAGAAGAGTTATGAAGTTTGGTAGAACAGTGATGGCTGATAACCAAACCATAGAAGATTTACAGAAACATCTTGAAGATTTTCTCCAACATATGGTTAAGAGAGGATATCATCCTGTCAAAGAACTTAATATAGAAGACAATTATCATTTAATGGAGAAAGGAATCCCAGTAACTTGTGAAGATAAAGAAGGGAATATCAATATCAAGATACCTGAAGTAGACACTCATTACTTCTATGGTAGATTTGTGTATATTAAGAACTTATCTAAAGATATTCAAGAAGTAATTAAAAATCATTATAAGAATCAGATGTATAAGAAGGAACTAAAATGGAACCAAAAGGATTCGCCTTAGGCGATAAAGTAAGAATAGTAAGCAAACACAATGGAACATATGGAAGAGTTGGAGCTATCTATGAGATTGTAAATCTTAATGGATTACACTCAAATGCCATTCCCATCTATGCTAATAACACATATCTAGGGAATGAAGTGGGTAAATTTCATAGACAAGTAACTCTGTATCATGGAGACCTTGAATTCGCATGGAGTACCAGAAAAGAACATGCTGAAGCAATCATGGAAGAGATTGATGAATTAAAGGTAACTCTCAAAGCTAAAGAGAAGGAAGTAGAATATCTCTTGAAATATGAAGATGAAGAAGAAGAACTTGCACACAAAATCAAAAAGATTTTAGAGAACAAGAACAGTGCAAAGGCTATTGCTGAAATTCTTAGAGAACACAAAACAGATTTAATGTAGTTACTAATGTAGTATCTAAAAGGAGAAAAGAGAAAATGTTTTTAACAGCACTATATCTATTCATCTGCCTAATAATCCCAGGTATATCGATGAATACAATAATCTTAGGTGCAACTGTTACAGTGGATATCTTTTCATGGATATGCATGGCATTTGCTGTAATGTTCGCTGCACCAGAAAAAGTAGTTCATATACACAAGAGATGCCATAAATGAATAAAGCAATAAAAGAGCCTTGTATGGTGTGTGGGGAGAATATCCCCTCTCCCATTCAAGTTGATGACAACACAAGTATTCAATTGTGTAAAGAATGTTATATTAAAATATATCCAAACATACCAAGAATGTAATTATGTATTTACCAAGACCTAATCTCAAACATCCTCCCGTTTTAGCTAAGAGATGCTTAGCTTGTGGTCGATTCCTTTTCAAGAGGAATCTTGGGGAGAATGAGAGATATCACAAAGTAGGTGAAAACCTCTTTGTATGTCATAGTTGTATGGTTAAAGCCCAGAAAGATAAAATGGAGAAAGAAGCTAATGAAATCGTTAAAGGAAATGTGGAAGAAGTCCAGCAAACTGTCTAGATTAATTTGTGTTATTGCACTATTTATCTTGGCAGCTGCTGTTGTTACAATAATTGATAATAATGGTAGACTGGATGATATCACAAACCCTAATCATGCACCAGAAATAGTATACGCTTATCCAGGAATGCCGACAATCAACAATCAACTGAATAGTTCTTACATCCCTCCAGATACTAAACTCACTCAATTAAAAGCTGGTATTATTGATAAAGACGGAGATAAAATAACAGTAACATTCTGGATTAAAAGTTCATCTATGCCTTGGAAAGGTGTAGCTTTGTTTGAAGGATATAATAATACCTATATATACAATCTTAATCCATCATATTTAATCAGTTCTTTAAGTATTAATAAATATGAATGGAGAATAGATGCCACAGATGGAAGGGATTCGGTATCTAAAACATTCCCGATGTACGTAATTTAATTAACTTATTATTGTAACCCAAGAGAAAGATATGAATTACCGATGTATTGAAACCCATCATATAACTATGAATTAATATAATAGAAAAGAATATACTATGAGTAAAAAACCAACAGTTATTAAAACTAAATGTGTTATGTGCTGTGAATGTACGTTAGTTTGTCAAAGAGAAGCTATCAACATCTCAGAGATTACAGGTAAAGCACATATAAATTATAAACGATGCAATGGCTGTGGGGCATGTGTTAAAGTATGTCCTGTTAAAGCGGTGGTATTTTAAATGTCAAAAGAACAAGATGTAGAAGAATATAAAAACAAGATAACAGATAAAATAAATACTCTCACTAGACAGAGAGATAAAATGATTATGGATGTAAGGGATACTCAGAAAGAGATAGAAACTTTAGCTGAGAGTTTATATGCCCTTGACCCAAATAAACAAAGAATCATGTGTCCACAATGTAAAAGCACTGGGATTGTCTTAACACAGGATAACAAGAAACGATTCTGTGAAGTGTGTGGTGGTCCAGATAAACCATATCTCTGGGCTGATAAATATAACCCAACTCCAGTAGTCCCAAATAAACTTAGGAAAGAAGAGACAGATGATTAAACTAGATAAACATCGTATCTATTATGAGGGAATCATTGATTTCTTTTATAAAGAGAGGATGTTATCATTTCAAAAAGCATTGAGACGAGTTGCATGTAAGAGTTATCTAACCCATTTCGAGGTACTTGGGGATGCATCTCTCGTGTTTAATTGTGTAGTGAATGTGGATAGGAAATCTCATGAAGTAGATGATGGGCTTAAATCATTACTTAATAAGTATAAAGCAAGGAATGATATTAGTTCTATCAGAATCGATAAGATGTATATGACCAAACCTATCATACTGTATGCATACTTAAGATGCGAGTAAATAATGAGATTTGAAGCACCAGCACATAATAAGATTGTTAGTATATTAGAAGATGGTAATCCCCATCCTAAAGCAGAATTTGAGAAGTTCATGTCTTATGATGGACTCAGAGGAAGAATATCTGAGTTAAACAAATGGGGATATGTAATTAGACGAGTAGATGAAAAAGGTAATTCATCTGACAAAGGTGATTACTTTAAGTGTATCACCATACCAATCAGAGAATCAATTAATGAATTGATATCTGTAAATCTTAAACCAATTGATAATAGAATAGAGATAGTCCCTCTTGGAGACACTCACTATGGGAATCCCTGCTTCTCAGAGGAAAGTGAAAGGAAACTAGAAGGTTACATAAAATATATTGCAGAGACCCCAGGTGTCTACACTATACTTATGGGAGACCTAATAGAATCTGCTAACGAGAGGGCTACCTTCAAATTAAAGCTATCTCCACAAGAGCAATATGAATGGGTTCTTAATAAACTGGAACCTTTGATTAAAGCTAAGAAGATTATAGCTATCTTATCTGGTAACCACGAGAATTGGATATTCGTTGACAAAGGATTCGATATCATCAAGACAATGTCTATGGCTATGGGTGTACCATATCTAGGAGACTCAGGATACATTGGACTTAAAGTAGGTAAACAATTCTACTCAGTCTATGCAATCCATCCTAAATCAGGTAACATTCAGAAGTCTTCTAAGATTAAATTATTAGAAGACCTTGGTAGTATTCATGATGTGGATATTATCTTGTGTGGTCATATGCATAGTATCATTACAGAAGAACAAATTAAACGTAGACCTAACTTTGCCACTGGTGGTATAGAAGATAAGAAACAACTCCTCATCTCAACAGGTGCATTCCTTGAATATGGGGATTATGCAGAACAATCAAGATACAAACCTGAGAAGATGGGAGCACCAAAGATAAAGTTATATGCAGACAAATTTGATATGCATATGGGCAAGTAAAATGAAATGGATTGAAGCATTGTTAGACTCTATTATTATAGTAGGACTTCTAGGTTTCTGTCTATTGCTCCTTATAACACTCCCAGCGATTGTCTTCATTGGGATATTAGCAGTAGGAGCAGTAATAATATTGACTGTTATAATTAAACTATTTGGAGAAATTATAGAGTATTTGAGGAATTATGAGAAAAGGAAAAGTTAATATGAAATCAGAATGTAAATGTGGTGGAGGAGTTTCAACAACTCCAATATTCCTAGAAGAAGGAATGCATGAAGTAGATTGGAATAAATGTGATAAGAAATCTATTTGTGCTGGTCATCCAGACTTGTGTTCTAACTGTAGAAAAAGACATGGTAATAAAGTAAATTACTATGAACCAGAAATTGTTTCACCATATTTCCCGTATTATCCTGGAAATGTGACAGTACACTATGGTTAATAAAGCTGATACCGAGAGAATACGATTCATGATTGAGATAGAGAAATCTATCTTCAGTCCTGCAGATAAGATGGATATCAATATTAACTCGGTGCAATATAAAGCCACTCTAAAAGAAGCAGAAGCAGTGGCTAAAGAAGAAGTCTCTAAAGGTCATAAAGTTGAAATATGGAAACTTATTAGGAGATACTAATATGGGATTTAATATTGAACAACAGATGAGAGCAGAAGAAATAGAAAGAGTTCAGAAAGAGTATCAAGGTTTATATCAAAAGCTTATGAATTCTCTCACAGAAGATAAAATGGATATGATTGATAGACTTCTAGATTTAGAGAGACGTTTAACACAGATGGAAGAGTAATGGATTTTATATCTGAATTCACGACTGGGCATCGCTACTTTGGATACTGGTCTTCACCGCCAAAGTATGGTGACCAGTTTAAGGTTCAGAATAGACAACAAATAATTAGTCTAATAAATCAATATAATGGTATAATGAATTGTGGGATGTCAATCTGTGAATACATAGATGATATCCCATATCTCCTATATCTACCCTTCGACTTTGACTCTGATTCATTGGATAAATCATGGGAAGATGCTATGGAGTTCTACAACTATATGGTTGAGAATGATTATAACATCATGATTAACTTCAGTGGATACAAAGGATTTCATTGTTTAGTAAGAGTAGAGCATGAATTGTACTCTAAGAAACAGATTAAAAATACACAAAGATATTATAAGGAGTTGTTAAATTTGAAGACATGTGACCCTCAGATATTTGGGGATATAAGAAGACTCATTAGAATACCCGGAACTCTTCATGCTGGTAAGTTTAAAAGAATTAAGGGTAAAGGATGGGTAAGGGTTGGAGAAGGTTCTTACTGTGAAACACTAGAATATCACATAGGTAAGAATCTAAACCTAAATGAAATTGAAACACCAGAGTATCCTGAATATGAGTTTGAACTTAATGGTAACGGACACTCACAGGGTATAAGGTTCCTTCCATGCGTAGATAAAGTCATGGATACAAGAGAACCACCACAACTAATCAGATACTCATATGTAGCATATAACTTATTGAATGGTAAAACCCCAGAAGATATTATAGATGAACTGGAGGAAAGACATTCAGAGGGTAAAGCATTTGAGTGGGATGATTGGGATTTAGATTATACATGCACGCAAGTGTATCATATAGCAGGTAAAGGTGACTACCAGCCTCTATCCTGTAAATCACTCCACACATTGGGATATTGTGATAACTCATGTATGGGGTGCATAAATAAATGGTTCAAAAAGGAGTAGATAATATGTTACAACCTAAAAGTATGAATTGGGAGAAACTGTTTAAACAGAATCCCCACAGATGGTTACCTGTTTATGATAATCAGAAGCACCTTATAGAGGTTCATGATACTGAAACAGGGAATGTATGGTTTGAAGTAGACTCTGAAAGGTGGATGTTTATACAATGACGGATTATTGTAAAGAGTGTGGTGAAGAATTACCAGATGATTGGAATGATGATTATTGTGCTAAATGTATGGATGAATTGGCATCATGTATTATATTCAGTCCATTAAATCCATTATCAAAGAGCACATAATGTTATTCGAGATATTAATATCAATCCTATTCATATTCTTAATTGGTATACAGATAGTATTCTGGTGTCAGATATTAACTGGATTCATCATGCACCTTAGATTAAGACAATCTCTTAAGATGTTTGTGCCATTAATTAAAAATACATCCCCAGATGAGGAGTTTAAAGGTTATGAGTAAACCACCAGTTAAATTCTATTGGAAAGGACCACATCATGGATATCTAGGTATCATTCTATTT
>Ga0105099_10001477_pt1 | contig 14689 bp, 17 predicted proteins | sample PPLLak3cmMay2015_2_FD_79138 | JGI IMG/M metagenome (GOLD analysis project Ga0105099, IMG submission 79138) | Freshwater sediment microbial communities from Prairie Pothole Lake near Jamestown, North Dakota, USA - PPLs Lake P8 Core (1) Depth... | ecosystem: Environmental > Aquatic > Freshwater >... | reverse complement strand
ATAAACAGGCTTTCATATGATACATTGACACTTAGAGAAGGTTATGGACTTAATGGTTTTAACAGCTTTGGCCTATCAGGCAATGACAGACTAATGCTGACAATGCAATTGCAGTCGTATGCCCCATGGAATCTCGCAGGTTTCCACTTTGGCCCTTTTATTACTTGCTCATTTGGTATGCTTGGCGATGCAGAGACCAGATTCAGAAACAGCAGAGTATATTCTCAGCTGGGTCTTGGTGTTTTGATTAAGAACAATAACCTTGTATTTAGCTCATTCCAGATTTCAGTATCATTCTACCCGGTGATTCCGGGTTATGGCCAAAATGTTTTTAAGCTTAACACATTCCGTACGGATGATTTTGGGTTAAAGGACTTTGAATTAGGGAAACCGGGCATGGTTATATTTCGTTGATTTTCAAATATTCACATTGCCCAGATAACCAAATACACCAAAGATCTTGAGCAGCCATATAATAAGAATAATTACAACCAAAATGTTCAGAATACTTTTGATCTTCCTGTCCATTGGGATGTAATTGTTGATAAGATACAGAATTACTCCTGCAATAATGATGATTAGCAATACGCTTAGTAGTGACATATAAGTTAGTTTTTGAGTTAAATCAAATGTAGGTCTGTTTAATTGCTGTAGTATTACATAACTATTGGGAATATTTACATTATTCTCACTTTGCCTGCGTTCTGCACCAGGATAGTTGTAAGCTCAGACATTTCTCTGATCGCACCTGCGTTAAATTTGAAGAAGTTGATCCAAATATGATCTTCAGTTAAATTTATAATGCTTTAAAGCGTTCAGTGCTTCAACAGCGGCGATCTCGTTCAATCCGTGGTAATTATCAAGGCTTTGCATTAACGACTTCAGAAGTACTTTCTCCTCTTCTGATAAGAGACCTGATAAAACCTGATGGGCCCTTTTGTTAAGTATTAGCGAGTTTCTGCCATTTCTTACAGCCTTAAGCAAAGGTGCAATGCTCTTCCTTCCTATTTTTATAAGACCTGCAGCAGCAGTCCATCTTATGTCAAATTCATTATCATTGAGGAGAGAAATCATTACATTGATAGATCTTTCATCAGCTGCAATCTGGATTAATTTTGCCGCCTGTATCCTTATCAGCCCATTTTCAGATGCTGCCAGTTTATGAAGTTGTGGTAAAATAGTTTTCCCCATTTTCACAAGGGAGATTCTGGCATTATGTGTTTTACGATAATCATCATCAATAATTATTACACTGATAAGTTTATCCAGTTTTCCCGGAGTATCATAAAGGCAGATATCTGAAAGGCTTACGGATTTTTCCATGATGTGAAAATGTTTATCCAGTTCTCTTGACAAATGGTTTTAGGGATAATTTGCTCTGTTATTACTAGAGTTCAACAATTATGCTGAGCATTTCCTGTTCAGTTTTGCCAAGTTTATAGCCAAGAATTTCCAGCATTACTTTTTCTTTGCCTTCGGCATATACCAGATCTCTATCAGTAATATCAGGATACTTCTCCTTGAGTTTTACCTTTTTCTTGTTCCAGTAACCTTTTACGCTATGATCATACATAATTCCTGCCTTATTGGTTTGAAAAAAACATTACCTGATAAGTTTTACGCTGTCTACCAAATATTGTGAATCACCACGCCAGAAAAGAGTACCGTTCTTTTGTTTATAATGAACGATAACCATCTGACCCTGAATTGTATCAAGCTGATTGGCGAGATTAGAGTTTATAACAGAGAAGAAGAATTTTTCAGATGCAAGAGCAACATTCGCATTGCTTGAAATACTACTGAGAATCATCTCTCCTTCGTAAGTTTTTACAATATTGCCCTTGTTTGAGAATTTCTGAAGTAATCCTGCCCGGTAGCCTGTGCTGTATGTATAGAAGTATTTCCAGTAAGTGAAAATACCTCCAAAAAGTAAAAGGATAATAAATGACCACAACAGAGTTCTTCCAACCTTCCTTTTAAACAAAATCCAATTTGGAGTTTTTGTTGCTTCTGTAACTGAATTTTCCTTCATAACTACTTAGTTTACTTCGATTCCTGCAAAACCCAAAATGAGAACCCATATTTATATATGGGCTATCATTTTGATTGACTAAAACCTTTTTTTGGTTCCTGGAAGGAATACTTAACAATATTCTGATTACAATAAAAGAATCAGAAGAAGTACAATAAGTATCAAAGCACCAGCCGATAGATAAACACCGCCGCTGGTTGTTCTTAATTCGTGCTTAATTTCCTTTACCTCCTTACGCAGCTCCTTCTTATTTAATTCTGCCACTTCCGATTTGGTCATTGCATCTATCTCCTTTAACCTCGATTCCAGGGTTAAAACTCTTGCAGCTTCTGCGGGAGTTGCCGGAACAGGTGCCGGAACTGTTTTGACGGGGTCTCTTTCTGATGCATTTACCTGCAATGGGATGATTGTAAATGTCAGAATTGTTGCCATTAAACAAAAAACAATTTTTCTCATGATCTTAGTTTATTAGTGTAAAACTTTATTCTGTTGCACTGAAGTTTCAACTCAGAATGATCTCAACTATAATAAAGAGCAAACTCCTGTGCTAACAAAGGTAGCCACCCTGCTTCAACCGGACATTATATAATTTTCTGAAATATTTACATCATTCACAGATTTGACTTACCCCTGCATTTTAAAGGGTTACATTTACAGGAAGAGATGAAGCATTCTGTTTATAAAATGATAAATCCGGCACTAACGGGTTCCGGCAAGACGATCGCCAGATGTTTGTTCCTGACAATCGGGATATTCTTGCTATTTCTGAATGCATCATCCCAAAAGTATTTCCAGCAAGAGGTCAATTACAAGATTAATGTGACGCTTAATGACAGACTCCATGAGCTGCATGGTAATGAATATGTAGAGTATATCAACAACTCCCCTGACACACTTGGATTTCTATATTTCCATCTTTGGCCTAATGCTTACTCCGGAAACGATACGGAACTGGCCAGGGAAATTTTCGGAACAGAAGGTAAGAGCAAGTTGTTTAATGATCCTGAACTTCGAGGATATATAGATTCTTTGGATTTTAAGACAGACGGGATCGAATCGGATTGGCATCTGTTACCGGGCTCCCCAGATATCTGCAAAATCATTTTGTCAAAGCCGGTTAAGCCTGGTGATACAGTATATATATCAACTCCGTTTCGGGTAAAAATTCCGAAAGGTGTCACATCCAGGTTGGGCCATATCGGGGAATCATACCAGATATCACAATGGTATCCAAAACCCGCAGTTTATGACAAAACCGGATGGCATGAGATGTCATATCTGGATCAGGGAGAGTTTTACTCAGAATTTGGGAAATTCGATATAACAATTAGATTACCCGCAAATTATATTGTTGCAGCTACGGGTAACCTTCAGGTTAAGTCCGAAAGACAATTCCTTGATTCACTTGCGGCTGATACCTCATGGATGGACAAATCAGGTTATGGAGGAGGTGAATTTCCTCCTTCTTCTGATAAAATCAAGAGCCTACGCTATACTGAAAATAATATCCACGATTTTGCATGGTTTGCAGATAAAAGGTTTCATGTGCTGAAAGGGAGGGTAAATCTCCCTGAAACGGGTAAGGAGATAACTACCTGGGCAATGTTCACTGATGTGGAGGCTCAGTTATGGATGAATAGCATTTCGTTTATCAATGCCGCAATAACTTATTTTTCAGAATGGGGTGGGGACTATCCATATAATATCTTCGTTGCTGTTCAGAGTGCTCTCAGCTCAGGAGCGGGGATGGAGTATCCCGGACTTACAGTTATAGGTATTGCAACAGATTCTTACTCTCTCGATCAGGTCATTGCTCACGAAATAAGTCACAGCTGGTTTTACAGCGCCCTTGGCTCAAATGAACGAAGATATCCATTCCTTGACGAGAGTCTGGCAAGTACTTATGAATCAAGATATTTAAATGAGAGATACCCTGAAAAGAAGCTATGGGAAATAACCGTTGGAAATGAAAAACTGGCCAGACTTTTTCGTCTCAAAGAGCTGCCGGCTCAACGAGCCCTGGAAATGGAATGGCTGGTTCCTGCCAGAAAGAACACCGAGCAACCTCCAAATCTTTCATCTCAGGACTACAGCTATGATAACTATGGGAGCATTATTTATTATAAGTCGGGACTGGGATTCACCTATTTAAGGGCATTTTTAGGAGATTCAATTTTTGATTCCATCATTAAGGAGTACTACAGGACCTGGAAATTCAAACACCCCGGTCCAGACGATATGAGAGAGATATTTGAATCCGGTACTGAAAAAGATCTGACATGGTTCTTCGATGATTTTCTGGGTACAGCAAAGCGGCTCGACTACAAACTTTTCAGAATAGATAAGGAAAGAATACTTGTTAAGAACAGAGGCGAATTGAATGGGCCGCTACTACTGGCAGAAATCAGTGGAGATTCAATAGTTTCTGAAAAATGGGTCGATGGTTTTTCCGGAAGAAGGTGGATAAAAACCGAAACGGATAACTACGATCTGATAAAGATTGATCCGGGTTATAATATGACAGAGATATACCGATTGAATAATAACATCAATTCTTCAGGAATATTCAAGAAAAGGGATCCTTTACAACTTCGTTTTCTGTTTACTCTCGAGGATACAGAGAAGCGAACATTATTGTACACTCCGGTTCTTGACTGGAACAGTTCGGATGGTTTTATGGCAGGAATAGCACTACTGAATGGAATTCTATTGCCAAAACCAGTGGAGGTTATCATGATTCCTCTATATTCCTTCAGTAAAAATGAATTGACAGGTTATGGTAAGATATCCTTCAATATCATTCCAAATAGTAATTACATCAGGAAAGCGAAGATATCAATTGAAGGAGAGCAGTTTGGGGCTATCGATGATCAGGATTACAAGCGGGTAAGGATAGGATTTGATCTATTTTTCAGACCACGAAAAATGACTAATCCGGTAAGCAGAAAAGTATCTGGTTACTATACTTCAGCATCTGATATTTCTGACATCCTCGATCTCAGGGAAGCAGATATGCTATCGTTTATGCAGTTAGGCTATGAGATCAAAAGAGGAAGTATTGTAAATCCCTTCAGAATGCTTTTCCTTTTGGAAGCGGGTAAAACGTATCAAAAGACATCGGCAGAAATTAACTATAAGCTCAGTTATTATGGAAAAAGCAATGGGTTGGAAGTAAGACTGTTTGCAGGAACAATGTTAAGGAATGATATTGTTAATGCTTATTATTCCTATGCATTGAGCAGAAGAAGTGGTCGTGAATTGTATCTATATGATGGTTTTTTTCCCGACCGGTTTGGATTATCATCTTCATCCTTCTGGCCCAGACAAATGAATCTTTCTGAGGGAGGAATTGTAACACCTGTAAATCAGATATTTGGGTTTAACCGTTGGATATGCTCAATGACATTAAGCAGCAGTCTGCCGGGAATAGCATCGAAAGTTCCTGTGAGACCATTTGTAAACCTGTCTCTTGCTGATTCAGGGTCAGATAATACAGGTAGACCTCTATTATTTTATGAAGCCGGATTTAAGGCCGGCATGTGGAACTTCTTCGAAATATATGTTCCATTACTATTGTCGGATAACATTAACTCAGTATCAGGAAGTTTCAAAGAGAGGATACGATTCATTTTCAGATTGGATATTCTAAACCCTGGCAGGGATTAAAGATGAATTGTCTTTTCCTTTTTTATTAAGGGCAGCTTTATCTTTATTATTGGTGGCATTGTATCGCCAAGCAGGAATCCCATTGGCTTCATTGCTTCAATATTATCGCAAATAAGTTTGAAAATAGCCAGTACAGGTATTGAAAGGAACATGCCTGGTATTCCCCAAAGCGCATTTCCGGCTATTACGGCAATAATTGAGAAAAGAGCATTTAGTTTTACTTTCGAAGCGACTAATTTTGGAACTATATAATTGTTGTCTACCAGTTGAATGATATAATATAATACCAATATATAAAGTGCATATACAGGTGGTTTAGTAACAAGCGCAACTACCATTGGTACAGCCACCGCTACAAGGCCTCCGATATATGGGATAAGGTTAAGTAATGCGCCAAAAATGCCTAATATCAGGGCATATTCTATTCCAAGAGCCAGAAGGGCAGCCGTCTCAAGAGCTGCTATAATACCTGTTTCTATGACCAGACCAAACAGGTATTGCTGGATAACTGTTTTTATCTGAGTCACTATTTCTGTGATCCTGGTTTTATTGTCTGAACCAAAAAGCCTGTGGATAAATTCAATTATGATTGGTTGATAAAATAAAATCAGAAAGATGTAAACCGGGAGCAGGAAAATTACAACCAAACCGCTGCCTAGAATAACAAGAGTCTGTCCAATTGCGGCGGAACTGCTGTTAATAATTTCTGTCTGGGTTTTTGTAATCCACTGATGTATCTTTTGCGGATCCTTGTCAAAATAGTCGGCACCTTCAGAAATGAATTGATTAACCAACAATGAAATTCTTTCCATCAGAACGGGCCAGGAGTCGCTTAAACGAACCAATTGCGAAACAACAAGAGAAACAAACCCGAATATTATCAGAAAAGTAAGCACCATTACCACAACGATAGCCATTACTCTGTTTAGTTTGTACCTCACGAGTAAGTCAACGACCGGATTTACAAGAACGGCAGTAATTGCAGCGAATATTATGGGAATAATAATACTTTTAGCGATATAGAGCATCGCAAAAAGTGTAAATAACCCAACCAGAATTATGGTGACTTTTGCATAAAGAGGCAACTTCGCCTTTTCAGACGACACGTTTTCCGGATTTTGATCCATTACCGGAGGGGATAAGTTTTGATATAACCCGGCCAACAGCCTTTATTGTATCAGGATGTTTAGCGACAATATTCGTAACCCCAAGTTGAATGAACGAGCCAATAAGTTTTCTGAAAACATTTCCGGAGGTACCAACAATTAGTCTTTTTGTTAAAAAACCTGAAGCCAGCCCGATAGCCGTGCCCAGAATATTATCCCTCAGATCAGCCGATTTAGAAACTTCTTTTAGTGCACTGCTGAAAAGGTTAATTGGCTTAAGACTTTCAAATGAAACAGTTAGTTGTTCGTTTAACAGTTGTCTTTTTACAAGCTGCTCCTCTTCCAATAACTTTATTGAATTCTGCAGATCCGAATATGAGGATTGGGTTTCCATATTGTTTTATTCAAGCAGCTTTCTGACAACATAGTCACGGATACTGCTTTTAAGAGGTTTACTTATAAAAAGATGTACGATGATTCCAGATAGAAAATAGAAACCGGCAACAATAAAGAATCCATAGAATAACTTCCCTATCAATTCCCCTATCCAGAATGCCAATCCAAGATTTAAGAAAATCATGAATGATGAAACCAGAATCAGGACAATGGTTCCCGGAATTACAGAAGAAACGACATCTGATGCTTTATCGACCGCTCTGAGTTTAACTAACTCAAACGATGTTTTGCCATAATCGGTAGCCCGGTCAACCAGAGACTCCAGTAATTGTTTGTTATCATCCATGTTTATGAATATTTGGTTAGCAGTTTCATCGACATGCAACGATTGTTAGAAGAAAGGAGCTATCCTCAAGGGAGATCAGACTGTAATTAATATTATCATGAAATGTCAGATATTGACCCTGATTCAGGATAATTGTCTCTTTGTTTGTACGAAACTCAATTTTCCCTTCAATTATCTGAAGCGTTGCTGATTTGCCAGCCTGAAAAGAGATGACTTCCGTATTCTCATGCATTGAGGTAAGAAGGACCTTCCTGCATGAATCCTTGAAAAGAATAGATGCAGCAAGTTCACCCTTAGCCCAGGATGATGTGTCCTTCATTTTTTCAACCAGAACAGGAAGGTCGTAAGGCAGCCTGGTAGCAGACAAAACCCTGTCTTTCCTGACGGATGAAAGCCTTACTTGTGGTGTTTCTGTCTGCATAATAGCCTGTCTTAAAAATTAATAATGTAATGATTAGATATTACTTGTGAATCAGCCTGCAGCAGTTTTGAATCCCTCTTTTGCGTCCTTGGAATCAGATTTCATTTTGCCGGCATATTCAGAAGCGCCTTCCTTAATATCTTCAACTTTATCAGAGATACTCTCAAGAAACTCATTGAATTTTTCTTTAATGGTTTCAGCATATTCTTCACTTTTAATATCATCAATTCTCTCAGAGACGGTATCCATGTACTCATTGAATTTTTCTTTCAGAGCGTCGGCATAGTCATCTGCTTTTCTGACAATTCTCCTTCGTGTTACAACACCTTTATGGGGTGCGAACAATACACCTAACAGTGCTCCAGCAGCAACTCCTGCGAGCAATCCCAACATTACTTTTCCTGAACTCATATAGCTTTGTATTATTTAATAATTACTTTTTCACTTTGTCAAAATACTTTTCTTCCCTGTATTACCCTCAGGATAATTGCAATGATTGCGATTACAAGGAGCACATGAATTATTCCACCTGCACTGTAGCCAATGAATCCAATTGCCCAGGCAATTAGCAGTATTACTGCGATAACATAAAGTAGATTTCCCATAACGTTTGATTTAAATTGTTTATACCACTGTAATTAATAATGCTGCATTAGCAGAACTACCAAACAAAGGTATGACTCACCATACCTGTAACCATTACACAATTCCCGGATTATTTTACATTATTCACACATCACCCAGTACACTCCGCCTTTTATGCTTGAGGTTCTTAAAATGAGATGGGGTGAATCCTGTCATTTTTTTGAATTGATTAGACAGGTGTGCCACACTGCTGTAGTGTAATTTAAATGCAATTTCAGAGAGGTTAAGCTCATCATAAACAAGAAGTTCTTTCACTCTTTCTATTTTATGAGCGAGATAATACTTCTCTATTGTAGTCCCTTTTACTTTTGAAAATAAGTTAGATAGGTAAGTGTAGTTATGATTGAGTTTTTCGCTCAGATGATCTGACAGATTAATTTTAAGCTGTTCATCATTATAATGGATAAGCTCAATTATTATTGCTTTAATTTTCTCTACAAGGATTGTTTTTTTATCATCGGTCAGTTCCAGACCGGCATTTAGAAGAGCTGCATCCAGCTGCTTAACCTGAGTTTTGGAAATATCCTCCATAATCTCCACCTCACCCAGATCTACCAGGATATAGTGCAAGCCAAGTTTTTCAAGTTCAGCTTTAACAACCATCTTGCACCTTTTGCAAACCATATTTTTTATGAAGAGCTTCACGCTTCTTACAATTTGGTTTGTTTCTTCTCTCTGATAACAAAGATATTAAAAACAAAGAATATCAGGATTAGTTTTTATTGCCGTTATGGCAAGAGGAGAAGAATCAGCTGCTCCGGTAAAAGCTACAGTGGGCATTGTAATTATTTGAACAGGAATAGCAACATGGTTGATTCTATAAAATTCCGTGATTCACTCATTCAGGCTGAGTAGCTTATTCGGACCATGGGCATACCTTTTCCATGCCCGAATATATCAAGATGAGCTAACCCGAATCCTATATGCCGTTAGCAATGTTGAATATCTTTATTAATTTCGCACCGGGTTTTGCAGGACTAGCATTTTATAAACCCGGCATAGAATGAAAACCCTGGTTAAAAAGTTTATAAGTCAGATTATCAGATAGTGGAACAGGAAAAAGAAATAAGCAAAAGGAGAACTTTTGGTATAATCAGTCATCCCGATGCAGGGAAAACCACACTAACTGAAAAACTGCTCCTTTTTGGGGGAGCCATTCACACGGCAGGTGCTGTAAAAAGTAACAAATTCACTAAGACTGCTGTCTCCGATTTTATGGAGATTGAGAAGCAGAGAGGTATTTCTGTTGCAACTTCCGTGATGGGATTTGAGTATGATGGTTATAGCATCAATATTCTGGACACACCAGGTCACAAGGACTTTGCAGAGGATACATACCGAACACTCACAGCCGTTGACAGCGTAATACTTGTAATTGATTGTGTAAAAGGGGTTGAGGAACAAACCAGAAAATTGATGGGGGTTTGCAGGATGAGAAATACCCCGGTTATAATTTTTATCAATAAGATGGACCGGGAGGGAAAGGATCCGTATTCTCTTCTGCAGGAAATTGAGACAGAACTTAAGATAAGTACACGGCCATTATCCTGGCCAATCGGAATCGGTGCAAAATTCAAAGGTGTTTATAACCTGTACAGTAAGCAATTGCAGCTGTTTTCTCCGAATAAAACAAAAATTTCAGAAGATGTTCATCTGATTGAAGATATCAATGACAATGAGTTGCAGCAGAGAATAGGTGATAATGCAACTTTAAAACTGCGTGACGATGTTGAATTGATTCAGATGGTATATGAGACATTTGATGACGAATTATATAAGGGGGGCTATCTGGCTCCTGTTTTTTTCGGAAGTGCAATTAATAATTTCGGAGTAAAGGAGTTGCTTGAGACTTTTGTGAGGATAGCTCCTGCCCCACTACCCAGAATGGCTGATACACGTATCGTTTATCCTGCGGAAAACAGCTTCTCGGGATTTATTTTTAAGATACACGCCAATCTCGACCCGAATCACCGCACCAGAATAGCGTTCTGCAGAGTGGTTTCCGGGAGGTTCGAAAGAAATAAGTTCTATTATCATACCAGGCTTGAAAAGAAAATAAGGTTTACCAGTCCCACAAGCTTCATGGCCAACGAAAAAAGTATTGTTGATGAGGCTTATCCCGGTGAGGTAATAGGGTTATTTGACACAGGGAACTTTAAAATTGGAGATACCCTTTCAGAAGGAGAACAACTTCAGTTCAAAGGGATGCCAAGTTTTTCGCCTGAGATATTCAAGGAGCTTATAAACAGAGACCCATCTAAATCAAAACAGCTTGAAAAAGGGGTACGTCAGCTTACAGATGAAGGAGTAGCCCAGTTATTCCTTAAGCACCCAGGCAATATTAAAATAATAGGAACAGTCGGCGAACTGCAGTTTGAAGTTATACAATTCAGGTTGCTTCATGAATATGGCGCTTCATGTTCATTCACACCACTTAATTATTATAAAGCGTATTGGGTAACTTCAGCCAATAAGGCTGCCCTTGATAACTTTTTTACCGCCAAACGGCATCTTATTACCTACGACAAGGAGGAACGCCCTGTATTCATGGCAGAGAGCGAATGGACCCTTAAAACGATGCAGGAGATATATAAGGACATAGACTTCCATCTCTCATCAGAGTTCAAGACTGAGGCGAAGTAACATCGTATAATCAATAATTGATGGAAAATGAGATAATTATGCTTGTTTATAGCAGTCCTTATCTTAAATTGGTTATCTTCACCGAATATGAGGCGGCAGGTTATTGAGTAATTCCTGATTTGGGGGTTACTTAAAGCCAGCGTTTTTCATATTTAAAATAAATCGAAAGGAATTATTATGTATGAAAAAAAACAGGTCGTTTTTAAATCACCCGATCTGACAAAAATGCAGGAAGTTGTTATTGACCACAAGACGAGGATTTACATCGCTATGGGTGCTGACCCGGAAGAAGCAAGAAGCAGGTATAAAGCAAGACAGAGCGTAAAGAAATAGTTTATTCGAAACTTACCCCCTCTGAGGCCTCCGGTCCTTGCTCCAGGAATTTGACTTTCCCTTGTAACTGAATGATCTCTTAGGTTTTCCAGTCTGGTTTGTTTCGTGTGAACCAGAGCTGGCTCCAGGTTTTGATTGAGATCGGCCTGGCGCATTCCCTCTTGAAGGACGTGGTCCTCTGGGTGGTGCTTTCACAATTGTGTTGTTCAGGAGAGGAAAGTTTATATTCTCAATAATGGCAATCTGCTTTCCTGTAAGCTTTTGGATGTCCCTCAGATACTCTTTTTCTTCAGCATCGCAAAATGCAATTGCAGTGCCGGAAGCTCCTGCCCTGCCTGTTCTTCCAATCCTGTGTACATATGATTCAGGAATATTTGGCAGGTCATAGTTAATTACATGAGTCAGATCGTCTATATCAATACCTCTTGCAGCAATATCTGTTGCGACAAGCACTCTAGTCAACTTTGTTTTAAAATTGTTTAACGCTGTTTGCCGTGCATTTTGAGACTTGTTGGCATGAATTGCCTGTGCCTTTACTCCCGACCTGATAAGTTCTTTTGCTACTTTATCAGCTCCGTGTTTTGTTCTGGTAAAAACCAGCGCCCGTTCAATGCTTTTATCGGCCAATACCTCATTCAGAAGGTTTTTTTTGTTCTCTTTATCAACGAAATACACTTTCTGATCAACGATACTAACGGTTGTCGAAGATGGAGTTACTTCAACCCTGGCCGGATTTGTAAGGATTGTACCTGCAAGCTGGATTATAGCCGGGGGCATGGTAGCTGAAAAGAACAACGACTGTCGTTTGGCGGGAAGTTTTGCAATAACACGTTTTACATCGTGAAGGAACCCCATATCGAGCATCCTGTCGGCCTCATCAAGGACAAAGTATTGAATAGTATCAAGTTTTACATAGTTCTGATTCATGAGGTCAAGTAACCTGCCTGGAGTTGCTACCAGTACATCAATTCCGGTTCTTAGTGCATCGACCTGACTACTCTGGTTTACTCCGCCAAATATCACTTTGTATTTCAGGCTGGTATTTTTACCATAAGTAGCAAAGCTTTCACCTATCTGAATGGCAAGTTCCCTTGTTGGTGTAAGTATAAGACTTCGTATTGGCCGCCGGCCATTCACAGGTCGTCTGTCATCTGTAAGCAGTTGTATAATAGGCATTGCAAATGCAGCAGTTTTACCAGTTCCGGTCTGTGCACAGCCGAGTATATCTCTTCTTTCAAGAATGAGTGGAATTGCCCTGAGTTGAATTGGGGTTGGGGTTACATATCCTTCATCCTTTACGGCGTTAAGAATAGGTTCAGTAAGTTTTAAATTGGAAAATGACATTATTAATATTTGTTTGTATAACCAGCCGGTATAAAAAAATAGAATGTGGCGGTCGGGATGGAATGCTATATTTTTTGGAATTGATGGCTGAATACGGAGAGATACTTCCGGCTGCTATACCGGATTTAAATTAATTTCCATCAAGCCATTGGAGTTATATCAGCTTATCAGCTTTACACGTACTGCGCTGAGGCCTTTTGGCCCCTTTTCGGTTTCGAAGGTAACTTTATCGCCCTCGCTTACGCGGTCAATCAGGTTGTTGATGTGAACAAAAACGCTTTCCTGGGTAACGTGGTCTTTTATGAACCCAAATCCTTTTGAATCATTGAAAAAGGTGATGGTTCCTTTTCTTATCAATTCACTGGGGTCTGGAAGTTCTTTTTTGGCAACGCCGATCTGGATATCTTCGACATTGATCACTAATTTCCTTGTTGGGTCGGGAGGTGTTGATGTAAGGTTGCCATACTCATCCACATAAGCGAACATGTCTTCAAGGCTCTTACCCTTTTCAGAATTGGACTTGCGTTCCTCCTTCTTATTCAGTTTATCCTTCTTCTTCTTCTCTTTCTTCTTTTCTCGTTCCTTTTTACCAAATGATTCCTGTGATCTACCCATTTTTAATATTACGTGTTTATGATTAATCAGCGCAAAGGTACAATAATTTATTGTTTATTCCTGATATGAGAGAATAATAAGTCATTGATCGATAAGATTAAACCGCCATTTAGGATTGGATGATGGTGTATGCTCCATTTCTATAATCTCATTTACTTTTCTAATTATATCCGGATACTGGCTGGCAATATTTAGTGTCTCGCCCGGATCGGCTTCAAGGTCGAAAAGTTGAAACTCAATGTTACCTTTATGCATATTCTTCCTTAAAGCTTTATATCGGCCATAAATAACTGCCTGTTGTCCTCCCGATTCGGGAAACTCCCAGTAAAGATATTCATGCGATGCCTGCTTCTTCCCTTTTAATTCAGAAAGGAAACTAATTCCATCACTATTTTCCGGAGCTTCAATCCCTGCAGCTTCACAAAATGTTGGAAGTACGTCCTGAAAGGCTGACTGGTGGACAGTTTTTCTTCCAGGTTTGATCACATCAGGCCAGGAAGCAACCATTGGTACTCTGATACCCCCTTCGTTCAGATTACCCTTACCATACCCTGCTTCACTTCGGAAAGGACCAGCGCTATTAAACCATGGGGAGTCGGTTCCTCCGTTATAAGTGGGACCATTATCGCTTGTGAAAACAATTAAGGTATTCTCGTATATCCCAAGGTCTTTCAGAGTCCTGACAAGTTCTCCAACCTGAAAATCCAGATATGATATCATTGCTGCATAGCCTGCATGTGGATTCTGATGCGGGAAATAGCCTTTATTACCAGGATATGGAGCTTCAGGGCCAAATTTCTTAATGTATTTATCAACCCATTCTTCAGGTGCCTGAATTGCGGCATGAGGTATAGGAGTTGCCCAATAGAGGAAAAAAGGGTTACTTTTATTCTCTTCAATGAAAAGCATCATTTGCCGAAACATGACTTCAGGTGCATATTCAGCAAGGGTAAATCTCGAATAACTGGATGGGTCATTTAGGTCATCACCAACATTCAATTTTGTATTAGGTGCAACAGTATCATTTTTCAGATGGAACCGCGATTCGTTTCTGTAAAGGTGGGCTGGATAATAAGTATGAGCCATTCTCTGGCAATTAATTCCAAAAAAGAAATCAAATCCCATTTTATTCGGAATACTCT
>Ga0105099_10001476_pt1 | contig 14692 bp, 20 predicted proteins | sample PPLLak3cmMay2015_2_FD_79138 | JGI IMG/M metagenome (GOLD analysis project Ga0105099, IMG submission 79138) | Freshwater sediment microbial communities from Prairie Pothole Lake near Jamestown, North Dakota, USA - PPLs Lake P8 Core (1) Depth... | ecosystem: Environmental > Aquatic > Freshwater >... | reverse complement strand
ACCAGTTAAAGTATTCTTTTGGGCCTCTGCCATAGCTTCAGTGAAACCTTGGGCCATTTCTAATCTTTTAGATAAATAGGCTACTGCTTCTGCATTTTGAACCAAGACTGCAGCTGAACCAGCAGTTCTACTTCTGAACATTTGAGAAGCTTCAGTTACACCAAATTGAGCAGCTCTTAATTGTAATAATATTTCAGTAAGAGAATGAATGTTTGGGTCTAAGTCTTGAGCATCTAATCCCATCTCTTCAAAAGCTTCTGCAGCCTCATCAGTAGGTTTAAGAAGTTTAGACATTATCATTGCTAGTCTTTGACCAGCTTGACCACCTTCTTCACCTCTATCAACTAAGGTTGACATTGCTGCAACTGTATCCGCTATACTTAGACCTAACTCACCAGCAAGCGGAGCTGCGAACTTCATACCCTCTTTCAATCTTTCCATAGTTTCTAATGAGTAAGCTGAAGCAGCTGATAAAACATCTGTAATATATGCTAAATCTGAAATCTCCATTCTAAATGCTTTCATTACTGTAATAAGAGACTCTGTGGCTGAAGTTAAATCACTTTGAGTAGCTTGAGCATATTGGAAGATTGGGATTAAATCCTGTTCTTCCATTTGTACTACATCATACCCAGCACTAGCTAAAGTGTACATAGTTTCAGCAATCTGTTGAGAAGAGAATAAAACTTTACCTGATAATGCTTTAGCTAAATCCATGACGTGTTCTTTAACATCTGTAAATGAAGAACCTAACATACCCATAACTGCAGCGGTATTAGCTGCTGATTTCTCAAGACCGAGGAATGAATCAATGGCACTCTGAATACCTTGTCTCATTGCCATAACCATCTGAACACCAACTGAGAACTGGATATAGTGAGTGATACCACCTATAAATTGACCAAACTTACTAACATCTTTTCTAGCTTTACCAAAAGCTGGACCTGTAGCTTCTGGTACACCTTTAAAAGAGGAAGATAATTGGCCAACACTATATGTAGCTTGGTCTAAACCTTGTGTATCTAATTTGAGAGGTATTCTATCCATCGATGATAACCCTTTGAATTGAGCTATTGCTGCACCAGTTTTATTCATAGCTGTAGTTACTCTCTTCTGGAAGGCATCATATGCTTCTCCATCCTTTCTAAGAACCGTAACTGTCTTAACATCCATATCTGTAAGAGTGCCTGCAATCCCAGCGATATTAGTTCTAATTATGTCCGGTGCTGAAGCTTTCTCCATCACTTGATAAGAAGAAGAAAATCCTTTAGCAGTTTCTAAACTCTGGAATACTAATTGTTTCCCAGCAAGATTAACTCCCTCAAATGCAGCAGTAACTTGCTGTTGCCACTTTAATACTTCATCTGTTGACCCTGTAAACGCTCCAGTTGGAGGCTCACTCATCTTAAAATCTACTTTAGCTGGAATGTTTTCTTGTAATAAAGGTACTTTTGGAGTTTGAAGAGTGGATTCTATTTTAGATAAAGCTGCTTGAGCACCAGGAGCTTCCTGAGTTATTACCTTAAACATAACTTGGAATCCATCTCCTACCTTTTGTACTTGAGTAGATAATCCTCTTAAACCTGGGCCTAGTTCTCCTTCAAAGGCTTGCTCTATAAGATTAATAAACTTCGGAATTTGTTCAAAGTTCTTTAATATTTTAGAAGAACCTGCATATAACGTCTCAAACCCTGCTGGTGGTGTACTTGGATATGGTGTCATTTTGTCTGGATATCCTGGAACTGTTGCAGCACCAGTTGGACCTTTTGGTATTCCTACTGGAACTGGACTTATATTCATATTCTTGATGTAATCACTGAATTTAGTAATATCTAACTTGGCTTGAGTTGTGTCAACTTGTATTTTTGTAGGACTAAATTTATATCCCTTCATGTATTTATTAAGTTGAGTAACTTCTGATTGAGCTTTAGTGGTATCTACTTGTAATGTTTTTGGGTCAAGTTTAAACTTCGCTATAAATGAATTTATCTCTTCTATACTAAGTTTAGCTTTAGATGTGTCAACAATTGGAGTAATTGTAGGTTCCATCTTAAATGTACCTTTATCAAATTGACCAACTAGTTTCATCTTCTCTGGTGGAAGTGGTTCCATTACATCATATCGTTTAAACTCTTCCTTAGAAGTATCACTCATGACTTTAGCTAGTGTTTTTGCTCTATTAATCACTACATCTATAGGAGTACCAGCTTCTAACTGTTTGACAAAGTCTTCTCTATTTATCATTGTAGAGAATACTCCACCTTCTTTAGAATACTTCTTACCCATCTCTAAATCTGGAGTTAAATAAGCTTTTGGCACAGTACTATGCAATTCTGATAGTTTTAATCCTTCTTTTCTGATACTCTCTATATTCTTTAATTCAGTACCATGAAATAACTGGAATCCTTTCTCTGGTATCAATGAATTTATCTGAGAGATTGCAGCTTTCATCTCCTTTGTAACTGCTCCAGTACCAGATACTTTTAAAGGTATTGTTATACCCTTATCTGTTGATGCTAATTCTTTCTGAACCTCTAATATTTGGGATTTAAATTGCGAGAGGTCTAAAGTTGGGGCAATTTGACCTATCTTAAGAGAAGATAATGATTTTAAGGACTTAGCGAACTCTTTTAGGGAGGTATTGAGGGTTTTAAAAGTCTCCACATCTGGTATTTGGATATTAGCAATAGAAGGGAACTTAATCTTCTGCATATCCTTTGCTAATTGTTCGACTTGACCGTAAGCTTCTTGAAGACTATCTCCAAATTTAGTCAAGTCAGCTGTGAGCGAAACGCTCAATGTCCCTAAATTAACACTTTCTCCTACCATATCATCACTCTACAATCGATTTAAAGGCACTTTCCAGGGCCGTGGACGCATTCTAATGCTATCTGACGTAGTTTACCCCTCTAGACCACAGTATCTAACGTAAATGACTCCTTTTCGTGTCTTGGCATATATGTAAATATGCTGTCATAATAAAAACTACCGTACCAATCTATTGTATAAATCCCTAATGGATTATTAGTAGAAGTGGATATATAGTAGTGATAAACACCATCAGAATCTTTAGCACCTGTGGCACTAATATATAACAATCCATCGGGTTGGTATACCTTAATATTAGCTAGATTACCAGAAGGGTCAACATTAACACTACCAGATTGAAAAGTAACTGTTGATTTAAAAGTACTTTCTCGTTCATAACTAGTTAAAGTCATATTTAATCCTTCTAATTCTTAGATAGAGTAATAGTTGCATTACTCACATTACAATTAACATCTATTTTATTACCACTATTTGATATTATATTAATATTTTTAGTATTTATTAAATCTGAAGAAAATTTAGATGATAAATTACTTGTGTTCATCTTTGTTAATGAGGGCAAAGTAGGATATTGGGTGTTGACTATATAAACATCTGTAGGCATTGTTGGTTTAACTGGTGGTGCTGGTTCTACTAGAGTATCCCAGTAGAAGTTATCCCATTGGGCTGTATCAAAATATGCTGGAGTGAATGGCATCTAATCACTGTCCATAATTACCAGCGACCCATATCCATTGGTTTATTCCACTAGGGTAATAGTAAGAAGCAGAGTTCTCAATAGTCCCCCACACCCAATTTATAGGAGTAGATGAGGTTGCTTTCATACCAACAGATACTCCAAATTCACCAAATCCTCTGTTAAAAGTCGTAGTTAAAAGCAACGGAGTGAGAAATTTTGTATATGTTGCAGATGGAATAGAAAGTTGGATATTAAAGGAACCTGGATTTCTTAATATGATATCAAAATTCATTATGTTGCCAATCCTGTTGGGCTAATCCCAACGAGTGTAGAACTTTGTCTTGCTTCTGTAAAGATAGGTTCTGTATTATCCCACCAAGTAATATTATAAGACCCTCCAGCACTTGTGGTACCACTAGTTTTCATTTCAATATCTAATGGTTTCCATAAATTAACTGTTATTCCAGACCCATCACCAGAGTAACCTGATACACTACCAGCTACAGAGTAAGAAATGTTATGAATAGTGAATAGTATACCAAGTTGATGATATCCAGTAACATTATTACCATTCTGAATGTACCATCTTCTTGGGGATTTAATGTCTAATCTATCTGGGTCAGCATCTTTTGGCCATCTCTTAAATTCTTTTCTAATTTGCGAATTATATGTCCGTAATCCAGTCTCTGGGTCTGTATGAATTGCATCTATATATGAAGGAACCCATTGTACTCCACCTTCGCTACCAGATTTTTCAAATAATAAATTAATAGAGTATAGAGTTGCAGTTGATTCAGTTAAACATGAGTATTGATTTCCAATGGCATTCATAAAATAATCTGATTCAGTAAAATCTAAAGAAAAGGATTGAGTAGAGATTCTACTTCTTGCTGGGTTTATTAAAGAACCTGTTATATTCCAACGAATAGTCCTATTAGCTGCACCATAACCTTGTGTTGGCTTCCCTGCTGTATAGTTAATAATCCAATATCCACTTAACCCCCAACCTAAATCTGACACATCTGTTCTATAAACATTATATTCTAATTCATTACGACCACGATGTAAAGTCATATTACATCCACTCATAACCATAGCGGCATTACTTCCGCATAAAACTGCAGCAAGGTCTGTGTATGTAATCCATGAGTGAGTTCCTCTATTATTATCAAGATAATTACCACTGATCCTCATATATAAATTAGCTATATTGGACACTTGGTCCCAGAATGGATAGAATGCTACTTCTTTTGTAGTTATAGGGTCTGGTTCTTGGATCCAAAATTCTCTAGAGGCACTCTGATAATCCCCGATTGTAGGCCCTCCCATTGGAGAAGATACTTCCATTGGTAGTATAAGTGATATATAAGTGTTATTATTAGAGGTAGAATCAAATTCATAAGTAACTGTTAACCATGATTGTAAATGATTCATTCTAGCAGCTTGAGAATATATAAAATAATTATGTGTAGTACTGGTATCAAATGAAGATGAACTCCATTTAAATATATTTCTAAAAAAGTAATCGGATGCTTGACCAGCTTCAAAACAATTGGAACTCATCTCAGGCATTACTGCAACAGAATCTAATTGAGTTACAATATATTGGTCTGTTGTATTATTGGTATTATTATAATTACCCTGGATGACTTGATACATATCTCTATAAGATTTGCTAGCTTCTGGTAACTCGGTATCAAGAGCAGGTATGGTATCTATGCTGCCACGTTTAGATGTATCTAATGCACCACATGGACATTGAATAGGAATGTAAACTGTTTTTATTTGAGTTGGTTGGGTGTCATCATATTCGTATGTTATATAAATAATTATATTCACATCACCTAAGAATGGAGTTGCTGAAGCATTATTTACTAATACACTAACATCTATAGTTGCTGAAGTACCAGAAGTCCAGTTAGCTTTAAACAATTCAGTAAGATCAAACCCAAAAAAGAGGCAAGTATTTTCACCAGATAAAGTATGTGTATTGCTATCAATATAAGTAATTGCACCTGCTCCATTTAAATTAATATCTAATTGTCTTGTGGTGTAATTTCCTATAACATGTCCAGCTACTTCATGAACACATGCACTTATCATTACATTTTTAAAAGTAACTGTACCAGAAAATTCTGGTATATATAAATCTTTTTGTTGTAATACAGTAAGAGTATTATTAGCTAATGATTTTAGTACCTGTAATGAATACTCTATAGTTTTAATTCTCGTCGCCATATTAAACTCCAGTCAAGTACGTTAATTGCATCCATTTATACGTAGAGCCACCAAATATACTTATCCATACCCACGTTCCATTGTCATTACCTGAAGTTCTGATAATTTGTCCTGGTCTTGTGGAGGCATCACCAGCATCAGTGAGAGATTGGTATAGTGGTGAGGTCCATTGACCAGAGATGGATTGGGAAGATACAGACTTACCATATATAGAACCAGATACTGTTAATGTATAGGGATGATAATCAAATGTATATGGTCCTATAGACACTGTTCCATTCGTTACTTGCATATTAGGAGTGCTATTAATATCAGTACCCAAAAACCTAACTTGGTTAGAGTAAAACCTTATTGCAATATCATCTTCTGGGGTCTTAAAATAACCCATTTGTAATTCTGGGTTATCATTGCTTATTGTACCTATTTTGGTGAGTTGATCATCTACACCACCAGAGAATTTCATCCCCAAGTAAGATACGGAACCCCAAGGAGAATAATGTAGCTCTTCAGATAGTAATATACCACCACTAATTGCTTGGGACGATAAAGAATTAGATTTTATTGACCCACCTACCACAAGGGTGTAATCTCCTATATTACTAGTATTTATTCCAATACTTGGTAAGTTCCCACCCATATATAACATATATTGAGATACTGAGTTAGACCAGACAACATCCATATTCGCCATATCTGCGTTTACATAATATTGATATACTCCTTCTCCAGCATAACTTGTTGAGAAGAATTGGGTATTATCAGCATAATAATAATTACTTCCAACTCTTTGGGAAGACATATATTCCCACGTACCAGAACTAGATTTAGTGTTTAAAATAATATTAGATGAAATTACATCTATATAATGTTTATTGGAGGCTGAAGAGAAATAAGTTGGATCAGCTAAACCAGAAATTTCTGTAGCATTAAATATGGAAGTAGTCATTTAAATCCTTATACTGAAGCCCACCATTGAATATCTCTACTACCAGGTGCAGTAATATATGCATAGATATTTGAGGTATCTACTTTAGATGCGACACCAAAGGATATATCTCCACTTGGATGAACCCAATGTGATTTAGGTATAGAAGATAAATTATGTGTTATTGTAGCTGAACCATCAGATGTAGTTGCCCATCCATAATTTACAGCTAAGTATTGTGAAGATATCTTTGCTTGATAAGTATGGTCTTTAGATGATTGTGCTGATGCATAAGCTTTTGAGTATTCATTTCCAGATGTTACATACTCAGATAACTTTTGTGATGATTCAGTATACCAACTAAATGCAGATTCTCCATCACGGGCATTACCTGATATAGTGGTGTACCCTAAAACACTAACACTTTGAGCTGATAACCCACTAACTTTAACAATGGATGTAAAGGGAGTAATACCTGTAGATGCAGATAACTCTTGGAAAGCTTCAGACAACACCCCACCAGCTGCAGCTTCTGAAATTTTACTATTTAAATTACCTGAAATATTATCCACATATGTTTTGTTTGATGCACCTGAACCATATGTAGGTTCCTTTACACCAGATATTTCATATGCAATAAATGGTATTGTTGCCATATAATTCTATTCTCCTTATTAACATTTCGTATAGTATGCACTATATTGATGCATACCAATAAACATCTCTATTTCCAATTGCAGTTAAATAGACATATATTTTGGTTGCATCAACATTTGTTGTTATACCAAAATTTATAGTACCACTAGGTTTCACATTCCAATAATTAGGTATAGAAGGTAAACCATGTTCTATTTCTCCATAAGAGTCAACAATAGTAGTTATATTATTCCTATGATTAATATGAATATTTGTATTACCACTATGTCCAACATATTCTAAATATCTATCATTAGATAGAGTAGATGGACTAAACAAATTAATAGAATTAGAAGAGAATTTATAAGAGTTAGAAGAAATTTCTTCAGCAAAATCTACAAAATCATTCCAATCTTGAGATTTAGCTAAATCACCTGGTAATTTAACATCATTAAATACCATTTTACCTCTTATAAAATATTAAAACTAACATTATTATTATGAAAAAAATAAAAGAGAGAAGAATTTATCTTCTACTCCTACTACGATGTTGGGCATTTTTAGCCTCTTGTTCCATTTTCTTATTGTGTTCAGTTTCTCGTTCCCATCTATGAATCATACTAAGCTCCAGATAATATACTCCAGCTGGGTCATCTACACGCTTTCTACCCAATTCTTTAGGAGTACATCTTAAGAACTTACACAATTCATATTCGACAAAACCTAGATTGCTCTCAACGAAAGGATTTTAGTTCAGCTTCTCCAACTTGACCTATTGAAGGTTTATTTGAGGAGTTGATTATCTCAGCAATGAAGTTCTGGAGAGTACCAAATTAGGTATAATTCTGCCAGAAATCAGCATCTAGAGATTTATCTGTACATAGATTTGCAGCAATCTTGTTAAGTCCAGATGATATCTTAATCAATTGCTCAAGAGATTCTGGGTCTCCCTTTCCTTCATATTTAGCTGCTTGGATACTAAGATTAAGTATCTCAAGGAATTCCTTTTGAGTTGGTCTTCTTGCGATGACAGTCCTTCGAGTCTCTGGTGAGGAGAAGAAGGTGATATACACCTTATCTTCTTTGAAATCCCTCTCCAGTTTCTCTCTGGTGGCAAGATTCTGAACAAAATCCTCAGTATTAACCGCACTCTTCTTTGCTATTTTCTTATCCAAATTAGCAAACTTGTCATCCATTGGGTTAATTACTGTTACATCTTTCTTTGTATCTTCTTGATTAACCATTTATTCCTCCATTAACTAAGCTTTGGGACCACTATCTGATACCCAAGTACCCATTCCATTAACATCTTCAAATGGATAAATTCTTACATTAGCTGGGTCTAACACAATAAAGTCAAATGACCCTTCTGTAATAGTATCTGCATCTCCGAGTGACAGGTCAAAGTTAGTAACCATAGCTGAAATGAAGAAGAACTTCAGACTGTCATCACCGACTGAACCTGAGACATGAATCATGTTTCCACTAATACAGTGCCCAACAATATAACCAGCAAGTGTATTATCAAGCTTACAGGCCGTTAAAGACCCTTCAACTGATAATGAACCAGCTGCACTATAGTTTCCGATTTCTCCGACCAGCTCTTGTTCTACAGTTCCTCTACTAAATGTGATAGAGAAATCTGACATACCAATAGCTGTTTGGGTTAAAGAGGTGTAATCAGCACCACCACCATAGTTACCCCAGCATTGAATTCTAGCGTTATTTCCACGATATATAGGCATTTTTCTTCACTCTCCTTATGCATTAGTAAGATTGGCGATACGACCGGTAGCTGCAGTCCAATACACGTTATAAGGGTCCATGACAATAAAGTCAACGGAAGCCTCAGAAATTGTATCGGCATCACCGATAGCCACATCATAACCAGTTATCATACATGAAGCAAAACACCATGACAAACTTGCACCAGTTGAGCCAGAGATAGTAATATTAGTTGCATTAATAATACTGTTAATATCTTCTCTGTTAGCTGAAGCCGCAAACTTGCAGTTGGAATATGAACCATCAATCGATAAAGAACCTGGCGCATGATAATTACCAGTTTCTCCCACTAATTCTTGTTCAACAGTGCCTCTTGCTAAGGTAAGACTAAAATCAGAAATCCCATATAAAGAGTGTGATTTCCAAGTATTAGTCACTGCACCTGAGCAGATAGCAATAGTTGAGGACCTTCCAGTTACTGTTCCCACAACATCACCTTTTCCTAATAATCTATAACATCAAACATTACATTAATCTTGAACAATTTCACTACAGAGCCAAGACTGAATTGTGCGATAGCAATCATATGATTCATCGAAGCCTGAAGGATTACTCATAAGTCTATAACCATGACCAGTCTGACCACTTACCATTATCGCCTTAACAACATAATCATCAAGGATTTCTAATTCCTGAATTGAGTCATGAAATATATCTACTTGCATTAAAGTATCAACAGCCCTATCTCTACTACCAGCAGTAGCTTGCTGATATCCAAGTCTCCCATATGAGGAACTACCAGCCCTAAACAGAGATATGCAGGGGAAGTTAGAAATTACTCTTTGATAACCTACTTTTACATTATGGGCACCCACTGTGGATGACACATTGAAATCATTAATTAATAAAGTCCTCATTGAGGAGTAAATTGCATACATTAGAATGCACTTCCTATTCCAATTTTAATCCTATTCATTATGAAGGTACCAATATTATTAGCCAATAGGGATTGTTGTCCTATTACTGCATTACCAAGATATCTTTTAGGTTCTTGTCCTTCGACATATCTAGCAAATATTTCATTAGAGGTACCAGCTTTATTCTGTATATCTGGGGACACTTCACCTTTAGGAGGTCCCATGTATATAAATTTCAAGAACTTACCATTCTTAGGGAATATGTAATTATTCTTATTGTAAAAGTTCTGACCAAAGTAACCTGTTGCTGCATGTGCTCCAGTTCCTACTTCATGGAATCCAGCATGTGGAGAGATATTATATAATGTTCCCATTATAGGATAGTCACCATTTGCTTGAGCTGATTTCATCTTCCACCCAGCTTCAATAGATAACTCTAATCTAGCAACAGAGACACCTTTTAATGGATATAAATTAAATGTGGCTTGTTCCTTGATGCCTTCTAATTCAGTGTTAATTGCTTCTGCTGCACCCATAACAGCATACATCTTAATATACTTCATCTTAGTGCCGAATTCCTTGAGACTCTCTGCATTTAACTCTGCTTGTATCATAACTCACTCACCAGGGCTGTTTTATGATGATTAGATGAATCTGAGTGTAAATCTACAATCTGATAATACTCATTACCATACTTTATCTTATAACCTAATTCTATTGTAGTAGTAGGTTTGAAGTAGATTCTACTCATACCTCTATCAAATCTACCTGGAGATTGCTCTTGCTCTGTATCAGAGACAGGAACTACTCTACATACTGTTCCAGTATTAGAATATGTCCAAGTATATTTCCACTCCCCTAGTGAATTCTGTGAACTTGCAGGGGGAGCTAGATAGCAAGTATGGACTAACAAACCTTCAAATGACATTATCTTTTCCTCTCATGAGTTTCACTATGACATCTTTCGCATAAAGTAATTAAATTATTAGGATGCGAACTACCACCCATCCCAATAGCTCTTCTGTGGTGGCACTGTGGATGTAAAGTTTTTCTTCCACATCTCTGACAGACATAGTTATCTCTCTTAAAGATATAAAATCTAAGCTTATTCCAATTTACAGGATATCTTTCATCAGGTCTTTCATACATAATTATTCATTAGTTAATCTTAATTCGAAATCTGTTGGTGATTTAATTTCCTTTAACATTTGTATAGCAATACTTTGCCATGATTCTACTATAGCATTTGGATTAGAACCCACTGGTGCCATCACATAACTATAATCTGCAAAGGTTTCACTAGCCAATGTACCATATTTAGTAGCTAGATTTGTATTTGATAGCAAATTGCTAACAACTAGTAAGATGACAGGCACTCTAGCACTAGCACTTATAGAGCCCCCTCTGAAGTATTTATATTTAACATATGCTTCAACGGCTTCAATTTTAAGGAGGATTTCTGCAGTAGAGACATCAGAGTTCTCTATTGGTGGAGTTACCCAATTTCGTATATCACTTTCATTTATTACTTGGGGAGTGTAATCAGTCACTGGTCTCACCTATTGTCGGGTCTACTTCCCTAATATCTATGTTTTTCTTTTTTCTAATAGTAGGGTCCATAGGATACGGATTCTGTTTCACAGTATATGAATCTTCATTAGTCATCCCTTGTCCTTGCAATGGAGTTATTTCTAATTCAGCCAACTTAGCATCATCATATCTTGTTCTATCTTTAAGAGCTCTCTGTCTATATTTAAGATGCTTCTTGGTAAGAAATGCTTGTTTTCCTCTTCCGTCTAACATATCAACCTCAATTAAAGAATAAAAGATGGAGTTTAATCCATCTAAGCTGTAAATACTATATTACCAGATGCTGGACTGGTTAAGAACCAGTAATCATCTGCACCTAAGAAAGTAACCCCAATACCTGGCAATTGTAATTTAGCCGAGGTATATTTAGTGGTGTTAAATCTTATTGGCCACGATGAAGACGAGGATATTAAACAGTATCCAATATCACCTGTTGCTTGAGCTGATGCACAGTATATAATTGTGATTTGTTCCCCAGCTCTTGGTTCTGGTAATTTAACTTCCACAGAGCCAGATTTACCATTAATATAGTAAATACCCTGGGTATTGAGTTCTACTTGACTAACTGGATATGATGTATATGCAGTCCAAGTACTTCCCCCTGTTGCACCAGAGACGTATTCATAGTGTTGAGATAGGGTGTCTCCAGCAACAGTTAAATCCCCAGTGACTGTCATGTCTCCAGTTAGAGTTAAATCATCCTTGACTTCCAAGTCCTGAACTCTAAGGGTACCTGTTTGTTTCGTTATTGACATTCTTTCACCTTTCTTAATTTTTATAACGTTTTGACATTAAAGAATGAGAGAAGTAGTGTTACCTACTTCGCAAGGATAAAGTTCTGGGCTGTGTTTCTAATGACTTCAGTTCCGTATCTCATTGTACATGCAATTCCCATGATATCATGGATTGGGTCATCATACTCTTCTACAGTGAGGTCACGTCTCATTGCAAGGTACGCAGTTGCTTTCGCATCCATTACCAGTGCATTCCAGTGAGTAGATGAATCAGTGCCATCCCAGTAGTATGAGGTGGAACCAGTTGTGACTGACATAGTATGAGGAGTAAGTCCAAGAATCTTGGGTATTTTACCAGTCGTCAGGGTTGAGTTGTTTCCAGCATATGATGCATACACTAAGTTGCTATCCTGTAACAGATAACCTTCAGCAGATGGATGAAGGATAAGTGTATCTGGGATATAGTTATATGCTTCAATTGCAGCTCTGGAGGTTGCTAAATCAGAAACCTCAAGATGTGAGTTAGCTGGGTCAGTTTCAGTGACACCTTGGTCACTACATAACTCAACTAGGATATCTCTGTTAAGTTTGTTTTCCATTCTTGCACCTGCTTTCGCAAGCTCAAGCTGAACAATATCAAAGAGCGAATCTTCAATCAATTCATTAGTAACCAGAGGTCTGGTACCAATTTTCTTAATTGTGATATCAGTCTTTGTATATACTTGGGTGTCAATGGGCACTTTGGAACCTTCTGCAACATCTTCTGCATAGGAACCAGTTTCTCCTTTCACGACACGAACTGAGTACGAATCTGTTTTGATAATTGGGATAATATCTCTAAGACATTTAAAGGGTTCTGCACCCTCTGAGATAGTCTTATAGACTTCTTCCTGCAACAGATTGGCACTTTGGATAGCATTAGATTGAATTAATGCCTTAAATGAATCATAGGTGGGTTCACCGATGAGCATTTTTGTTGATTCTTTTTCTAGAATTTTGCTTCTATCTGAAGGGGAAGCAAACGCTATTTCAAACATTTTAGTAAATTTGGTCATATTAACATCTACCATATTATTTTATAAACAAAAGGAGATAAACTCCCACAGATTAATTATAGACTCCCTTGCTTTTCGCAGAGTAGGACTCTCTTAAAGTTATATGAGCCAGTTGATTCATCGAGCAAGACCGCTGAGGAAGGCCAAAAGACTTCTTTTGCTAAAGTACCTTCATTGCATAATCCTAACCATGTACCAGCTGTAGCAGTTGATGAGATACATGCATACACTATGTTACCGAGACCCCACACAGCTATTGAACTGTTATGATACGCACTATAATCTGCAATACCAAATAACTTCTGTGAAGAGAGCGGTGGAACATAGACATATCCATCCATATAAGGAGCTAAAGCTACACCTTGTCCTTGAGTAATATTTCCAGATGCCTTCATATTGTAGGCTTTTACACCTAATTGCACTGGAATTGTTTCAGTTGAAGGGGCTGTATATGTCATCTAATTCACCTCCGAACTGGATTAAACCAATAACACTTTGACTAGGTAGTTTGTAGTACCAGCTGCACCTGTATTTAATGCATAACCAGCTACTTTAGTTGCATTTCCTTTTGCTGCATCAAGAATTCCATATAAGTCACCATACATAGGTGCACCAGCAATCACATCAGCACCAGCATCACAACAAGCCCAGCAAATATTACCAGGACCTGCCACTGGAATCTGAACTCCATCTGTGGAGTCACCAGTTGCTAGACCAATTGCATCACTGTGACCAGCATCTGCATCACAAACCATCACATATCCATCTTTTGACGGACATGGAGTAACCGCTTGTCCTTTATAAATAGTTCCACTAGCTGTGAAATTATAAGCGAATACACCATCTTGAATTATAATATCATTATAGCTTGCTAAATCAGTTTCATCCCATGCCATAATTAAAACCTCTTATATTGTTTTATTTAAATTTGTTTTACTTACATTAAATCTGGGTCTTTATAGTATACACCAGGAGTTATTGTGTCTTTAACTAATGTAACATCTTTAGGTTCATTGAGCTTCATGTCGCTTTTGACTGGTATAGTTAAGTCACCTGATTTTTGACGTACATCCTCAACAAACATAGAAGTTTGTATTGGTACATCTTTCTTTGGTTCAACTGTAGTTTTAGGTTCTACTTCAGTTTTGGAGAGAACTTCAACTCTTTTAATTAAACCAGCGATTTCCTCATCTTTGGATTTAACAATGACATCCATCTCTTCTAGCTTTTTATTCTTGGTTATAATTCCCATCAGACTCTCAAACGATTTCTTTAATTCATCAAAGTCTTTCTTAGAAGGATAAGGATATTCTGAGGGCTTCTCAGCCTCTGGGGAACACGGTTTAGCGTTTTCCACTGCTTTT
>Ga0105099_10001472_pt1 | contig 14729 bp, 9 predicted proteins | sample PPLLak3cmMay2015_2_FD_79138 | JGI IMG/M metagenome (GOLD analysis project Ga0105099, IMG submission 79138) | Freshwater sediment microbial communities from Prairie Pothole Lake near Jamestown, North Dakota, USA - PPLs Lake P8 Core (1) Depth... | ecosystem: Environmental > Aquatic > Freshwater >... | reverse complement strand
TGATCGGCGAACTTGCGGCCCAGGGTAACAGCTATGACCATATCTACTGCGCCACAGGTTCCGGCGGGACTCTTGCGGGCATTCTGCTCGGATGCCGGTTTTTCAATTTTCCCGGCACCCCGCATGGCATGGCGGTATGCGACGATACTTCATATTTCGTTTCTGAACTGGAGCGTATCCGCGGGGAATTTAAAGAGAAGTATGGTATCGATCCCGATTTTTCAAACGCGGCGCAGGTCATTGACGACCGTTACGTCGGCACGGGCTATGCGTTGAATACACCTGCTGAACTGCGCACCATGGCCGATATCGCACAAACCGAGGGACTGGTGCTCGACCCGGTATACTCGTTGAAAGCGTTTATCGGCATGCTCGATCACGCCAGGCAGGGGATTATACAGCCGGGTGAAACAGCGCTTTTTATTCATACCGGCGGACACGCTGGTATTTTCCCGAAATATGAGGAGTTCAAGGATATAGGCAGCTAGCCTTACGCCCCCTAAATCCCCCTTCGGGGCATCGTCCAGCAAAGCGAAGAGACGCAGGAGATTTAGGGGGCGTACATGTCAATTTAGAGCAGGAGCTGATTAGCTGATCAAACCCTCAACCCGGGCATCCATTGCAGCCTGATCCGTTTCAAACGAGGCAAGCCCCGCCAGGTTCAGAATGGTATCGATGGCGACCTCGCTGTTTTTAATGCGTTCCTGCCATTTCGAATGAACGGGAATCTTTCCGTCCTCTTTGAGGGCTCTGTAATCTTCGGGCGAAAGTTTCGGAAACAGGTCGCCGCAGCCCATTTTGTGAGCCCGGTCGATTATCTCCTGGGCGGATTCGGGCGGATTTTTGTCCAGGCTTTTTCCGAAATTCATTTCGGTTTCCGATACGTTCCACAGTTTATCCATGCGAATCCCGTTTTCGTCAAGGCCCTGGTTTACCGTTACCGGATAGTTTTCATCGGCTTTGGAGGTGAAGTTTTTCTTGAGATTTTTATATCCTTCCTGGGCCACTTTTATTGGCATGGTAAATACGTCGATGCCGGCAAGGGATGCCAGCTGGCTCCCGCCGCGCATGCTTGCTGCGATCTGTTTGGTGGGCAGGGGATTTTTTCCGGTGATCTGATGCACGGCTTTCTGGCTCGCGATAGTCGCTTTTTCGCCGACATTGTCGCCGCTGCCGAGCTTGTTGCCGGAGATATATGCATTCAACCTGCCTAAAAATACATTGAGATAGTTCGGTTTCACGCAGTGCGCAATCACCGCGTTCTGCCGCGCGCTGAAAGCGAGGGTAAAATTTATCGCAATATTCAACTCTCTCAATTTCCGTGCGCCGATAAGACCGGACGGAGTGAACGGGATTTTAATTATGAAGCTTTCCGGGCAGATATCGTAAAATCGTTTTGCGTAATATACCGTGTTTTCTATATCATGCGCAACATCGGTATGCAGTTCGACGCTCACCCTGGCGCCGAATTTTTCAACAAGGCGCAGGCCGTGCCGTGCGTTTAATATGAAGGCGATTTCAATGATTCTTTTCTTTATGTCCAACCCTTTCAGCATCTCATTCGCTTCTTTAATCAGGGTGTCGTATATGCCTTTCTGAATCTCCATATTCAAAAGCGTATTGTTGGTCGTCAGAGCGGTCATCTCTTTTTTCCATATTTTGGACGCTTCTTCGATGTCGCCGGTGTCCAGCCAGAGTTCGGTTCCCGTATTTTTTAACGACTGCCAGAAAGGGTCGGATTCAGCTTTTATAGCGCCGTCACGGAGGTTGATGTCTTTTAAAATAAACTCTTTGATTTTTTTAAACGTTGTTATATCAAGGGTTGTTGCCATTACAGTCTCCTCTGCGGTTAAATTGAAAAGGTGTACATAATATAATTGTTTAACTCACAAAAGGTCTACTTTTTTAAAGCAACAAAATATTATCGCGTCAAAAATCATTGCCCGGTACCTTTCTTGATTGGTATGGAGTGCGGTTTTTGGATGATGCGGGTATTGTTGCCCGCCGATAACGGTTTCAGAACCCTTTATTTCCTGAAAAAAGCATATCTTCTTTTTAATGTAAAACGAATGTATAATTTAATTCAAACACTATTTATTTTATGTACATACTGTCTATAATTAGAAATTCTTTACCAGGCGGAATGCGATGAATCTTCTTTCGGTCTCTTATGCAGGGAGAACCTCAAAACCCCTGACAGTTCAGCAGAGAAAGGCTCTGGAAGCTATTATAAAAAAATACATCCCTCCTGTCGACGAAAACGGGTCGACGGCTGTCTATGACCGGGAAAAAGAGGATGTGTTGAATATCCTGATCGAAAAAGGGTATGATGAAGCGGCGGGTGTTTTAAAGTGCAGCAGCATACAGGAGGCTCCCCCTGAACTGATACACGAAGTGGAGGCGTTTCAGAACCAGCACACGTTAACCGTGTTTGCGCTCAATATCTCGGCTGAAAATCACGATTATATACTCATTCTTCCCGACAACAATCCGGGCAGCCTCGAGATTAAACGCTCTATTCTTCATCAGGTTTTCGCGTCCGCCGGACATTTTTTTTCATTCAGCAATAAAATCGAAAGTCATATTTTCGACTCAGAGAAGATGGAGGATATTCTGCGGTGGCCCTCGGTCAGGTCCACCAATCTGACTACGTATCGCGGAAGATACCGCGTTCTTATTTCGGAGCTGCGGGCGCTTATCGGCAGGAACCGGGATTTAACCATCGTGGATTTCGGGTGCGGCTTTGATTCTGAAGAGTATATACCCATATCGTTTCTGGAAATGAAACGGGCTCTGGACAGAAAAAACGAGCGGGGAATGAAGTTTATTGCCGTTGATCAGATCGACCCGTATTACGTTCTGAAAGGCAGCGGGGGCCGGCACACCTTTCTGTTCGATTCCCATGCAAATCTGGTTGCATACCAGTCAAAAGCTGGCCATCTGGTGGATTGCCAGAGTGATATCGCGCCATCAATCAGAATTACGCCAGAGAGGCTTGAGGAGCGGAATACGATAATACAGGGACGCGCGTTATATGAAGCGATTCTAAAAACCAAACTCGGCACTGAAATCGCCGGGTATCCCCAGGCGTACAGTGACGCCGATGCCTATACGCTGATTACCAATCCTCTCCAGACATTAACAAAAGACGCCGTCGAATTCAGCTGCACCCGCTATTTCGGCCTGGGGAGAAAAGAGTCGATTGACGTCGGGATCGTATACAATGTTTTTCTGCACTACTCCGCCGAGGATATTCAGAAATACATCGAGATCATCACCCCGCAGATCAGGGAGGGGGGATACCTGATTGCCGGCGATATCCTCGACTACAATAAGCGGTCGGTCAAGGAAGAGATCATGATATTCAAAAAGGAGTCGGGCAGGCTCAAACGGACCGTTTTCATCTTCTGGGTCAAACCGGGGTTTGACGAATTGCGCCTCGAATTGACAAACTGCAACGCCTGCCTTTCGCCACGGCAGCACGCCCATCTCAACACCTATTTCAAGACCGGGGAATATTACGATTCGGGCGAGGCGCTCGGATTCGAGTCTTTTAATCCCGGCGTGGTTGTGGAAAACCTGCGCCGTGGTCTGGGCGTGGCCGCCGTAGTTCATGCCAAGGAGGCGGTGCTTATTGAATTCGACGATCAGGGGGAATTCAGGAAGCTGCCCGAATACGTCAGCCTGAAAAAGGCGCCCCGCATCCGCGATCTGGTCATGCAGATAAAGAAGTGGAAGGAAAAAAAACAGCCGAATCCGGTGGACGACGCCTATTTGAGGGAATTGAAGCGCTATGCCATGGACGTGTATAACCACAACAAGGTGTATACCCTGCCCCTGCAGCAGCGAATGGCTTTTTTCCGGGCGGTGTTCGACCGCGCGACCTTTATGATCGTCAATGTTGCCGTCTCGTCGATATACCGTGCGCTGACCGCACAAAAAACACCGTTCCGCATCGATCCGAAGGACGCGCTCTATACCCTTCCGCCGGCGGCGTATCATCTTCTCGCCACGAGGCTTTCGCTCATCGAGGGGCGCTGCTCCATGGTGGACAACCGGACCATACGTTTTGCCGTCAATGTCATACTCTTCGATTTCCTGCGGAACGGGGAGAAACGCTTTTCCGAGCTGAAATGGCTCACGGGAGAGATCGAAAAGGAACTCACGATGTCCGGCGCCGGCAGCCTGCCGGTGATTATCGCCATGCAGGATCTGCACGGGGGGTCAAAACGCGCGCTGGCCCTTGTGGGGCACGCGCTCGGACTGGACCGGAACGTATACCAGCGGACAAACAACCTGAACGACCTGAAGCTGTTTTTGACAAAGAGAGACATCACCCTGCGGAACATGGACATACGCTTTGTCGGCATAAACGACAAGTACGACCGCGGCGAAGACCCGGAGGGTGTGTTTGATCTGGTCAAATGGCTGCGTGATATCGGGAAAGCGAAGCCATTTATCGGCAACCATGATTTCTGGCGGCTCCTTTCCGTTCTGGGAGTTCATACAATTCCCGGCGTCTCGATGGAAAAAAACCACGGCATCGGGTTCTGGGCCGAAGACGCCATGAAACATGCCGGCTGGGGCACCATTGAGCTCGACCAGGTCAACGAGCGCCGTTTCAACGCCGAGATTGATCGGGTGAACATTATTGTGAGGCTGTACGGCCTCCCGCTGCTTTCCCCTATTCATCTGGCGGGTTTCCGCGCCAATATCACCACCGAGATGAAACGGCTGAAAAAGCTCAATGCGGAGATCAGGAGAGAGAACGAACTCAACAAGGACAACCGGAATTTTACGCGAAAGAGCGAACTCGTCCTGCCCGATATATTCAGCCAGACCCTGGCGTACCTGCGAACGCAGGTAGTTGACAGAAACGCACGACTGTCGACGCTTAACGCGCTTCACGGCCTGGATATACGGGCGATTGAATTCAAGGAAGTGCATCTTGATAATTACCGCGACGATCCCGATATAGTCGCCCGCACCCTCTGGGAGCTTCAGAATTTCCGTCTTTTTTACATCGACGTGCTGGGCAACATTCACCTGCACAATACTCTGCCGATGGATTTCGATCGCAGGCATATCGAGGTCGTGTACAAAGGCATGCGGGGCATTCCCGCGCTGGAGATGATGCAGGAGGATGTCAGAAGTTTTTTTGAAAACATGCCGACCATTCCGGATTCCAGCAGTTTCCGCAAAAAGATGTGGGAGCGATTGAGTGAAGCGTTTTGCGAGATTAACCGGTGGTACTCGGATCGTGAAGCCTACGCCAAGCCCGTGTCGGTCAAAAAATTCATCGAGTGCGGCGGCCCGGCGGGTTTCGGCGGCGAGCTGCTGGGAGCATCGGTAAAGCAATTCGCGGACCGGCAATCGACGTTTCTGATGATAATCGGCCATAACGAGCGCCGCAAATTCGACGATCCCTCGACCCCGATCCCCTGGATCGTATTGTCGCCGGAAACCAACAGCGGCGTCGTCAATATCGACTATGAATTGTCGCAGGGATACCGGGATCGTGGCGCGTACCTTTCTTTCTTCGCCAGAGACGAAAAAGGCGAGATCACCGGGATACGGCAATGGGGGTATCCCGAAGCAAACGATAAACGGGGGCAGAAGCAGGATGATATTACGGTCATAAAGGACATAACGCTGTCGGATATTCATGGATTGACGGAAGGACAGATCGGCATGCTGAAACAGTTATCCGACGGGAAGTGGTTTATGCGATGGTATCGGACGAAAGCGCTTTACGAAATGAGGTATTTGATAGCCAGACTGGTTGAACAGGCAGGTAAAACAGGCAGGTTTGAAAAAGAAGAAAAATTCAAGGTACTCCAGATAGAGATAGAAGATAAGATTCTCGACCATGAAACAAGTACCGAGTTTAAAGCAACGGGATTTATCGAAGCCTGATGATCTTGAAACGGTATGCGGCCGATTCAGGAGCGCCGTCGACCAGCAGCGTGCAGATATAAACACCGCCTGCAGGGCTCTTCGGCATCCAGCACAAACTTTTCATACTTGTAACATCAACGATATCGACCTGCTGTCCTTTTATAGTGCCGATTTTTAATACAGCTTTCCGGTTTGCCGGAAGATTAAAATGGAACGTTGTCCGGTGTTTGAAGGGGTTTGGCTGATTTGTAAGGATTACCCCGCGCGAAGAGGTGTTGGAAGGATCGAGATCGATAACCCCGATAGCATCTGAAAGCTGCAAAACGACTTCATCATACTGTTTCGCTACGGCTAGTATGCTGTCACGCGAATCGCTTTTAAGATAACAGTTAAAAAACGCGAGCAGGCTTTTTAAGGTGAATTGAACCAGGGCTATCGAGTCAATGGTTCCTATCTCCTGCAGAAATCTGCCGGGCAGCGCGTTTTCAGGATACAGTATCAGGTCCATAAAGCTGAAGTGTCTCGATTTTTTTACCACCGCCCTGAATCCGTCACCGGTCAGGTAGTGCCACGCAGAATCTATGGTAAAGTCAGTCTGATGATTCTCATTGACCATGATATACACCGGGTCGTCAAAAAGCGTAAGGTGGCTTGTCCCGAAAAGTGTCCCATCGATATTCACCCCGGCTTTCACCACGGGCGCCTGCAGTGCGGTTTCAACCGACGCAGCACCGCCGAATGAATGCCCGTACATGCCGGTATTCTCCAGATTCATTCTCCTAAACAGGGTATGCGAATGGAGGGAATCGTTTATGTACTTCAACCGGGCGATCACAAATTTCGCGTCGTCGACTACAACATGAAAATGCTCTGCAGGGTTGTCCAGGCTGTCAAACCCGTACTCCATGAAATGGCCGTCGGGAAACACTGCAATATTTGCAAAATAGGGATGATTCATGCCTGCAACAATATAACCGTGGGATACGAGATCCTCGATAAACGCCTGGTACAACTGGCAGATGCACCCCAGTCCCGGTGAAAACAGAAGCACCGGGAACTTTTCACTGCCGCCCGCCACGGGAATGTTTTTGATCGCGTGGGTTTTAATGGTGCTGAAAAAACCTGACGGGAAACTGTCCTTTTGTACCAGGAAGTGTTCCGTGATCGAATCCACATACTCCAGCGTATCACCCGAAGCACCTGTATCGGCCGGGTACCAGATTCGAACCATGATCTCCCGTACATCGTCGGGGATCAGTTCCGTGATTGTTTCTGGCCGTGACGAATCAATAAGAGGTAATACCGTTGTACCGATACCGTATTTTCCGGTTAGAGCGGGGAGCGTTATCACAGCGTTTCGCTGGCTTTGCGAAAGAGCCGGCGTCAAGCCGGTTACTAGAATGTAAGACAGTATTGTCCACGGTAATTTCATTTTTTTACCATACTAAACGGGTAAACGGATTCCGCGGTCTGCGACTTGCGGGTCGCGGGCCTGTACTGTAATATAAAAGCTTTTTCGGGTGCAGGTTAAAGAAAATACAATTGCAGAAAATATAAAGTTTCATTTACCGCACCATTCAAGAGAGATGTGGTCGGTGAAAACAGGTCATGATACACTCAAACGCCACGAAAAGGTATTTTTATTCGCTTTTTCATACTTTAAAGAGATACTAGTATATTTGATCCTAAAATCAGCAGTAAAGTCGTGCTCGTGCTCGTAATCGTAATCGATTGATTTGAAAAGTAGTTTAATAAATTCATTGCTTTACAGATTAAGCACCCTTCAGGTGAAAGGCTTTTATTGCTGTTGTTGTCGATTACGAGCACGAGCACGACTCCAACTGCGGAATATAGGTTTGATATGGAAACCGGTACCGATCGAACTTCTGATGCATGTTTGCTGGGCGGCGTTCGTTTGCCCAATGCGGTGGCGCGTAAGGCTCTGGTGAACAGCATGTGGGACGGCGCACTGTGCATGGTTATGATTGCGTTGACCGATACCTTTGCCGTGCCGGCCGCGCTCTCGTTGAACGCTCCTGCGATTGCCATAGGCATTCTTGCCAGTTTTCCGCTTTTTCTCGGCAGTCTTGGCCAGATTTTTCTCCCGCCGCTTATCGACGTGACAAAAGGAAGAAAGTATTATGTGATTATCGCGGTGGCGCTGCAATCCACGTTTCTTATGGTATGCGGGTTTTCCGGTTTTTTCGGATCAAAGGTGCGTGCTGCGATTTTTATTCTCTCTTTTATTGCGGCAAGTTTTTTCGGCAGCGTACTTGCTTCGTTCTGGATGTCCTGGATGAGCGACCTGACACAGGAAGAGATGCGCGGCCGTTTTTTCGCCTGGCGCAACAGGGTGCTTGCAATCGTTCATTTAAGCTGTATCTCCGTTGCAGGAGTGTTGTCGCGAAAATTTACCGCGGCTACCGCTCCGTGGCTCTTTTTCTGCCTTGTTTTCATTATCGCCGCACTCTTCAGGTATGGGTCAGCCCTGTTTCTGTATCGTCAGCACGAAGAGAAAAATATCCGTATCAGCGCCCGCGCCCTGCCGGAAAACATGTCGAAAAATTTTCTGGTGTATGCTTTGTTGATCGGAATTCTTATGGGAGCGGTGAGCTTCAGCGGCCCGTTTTTCAATGTCTGGTATCTGCGGGACATCGGGTTCAATTACCTGGAATTGTCAATCAATTCGATTTCGATTGTTGCGGGCATGGTTTTATGCCTGCCTTTGTGGGGGAGACTTTCGGATCATGTGGGACCGTTCCGGGTTATGAAAATGACCGGCGTCCTGCTGTCGATAATTCCCCTGCCGTTTCTGTTCATTGAGGCGCCATGGAAAATATGGGTCTGCAATTTTTATGGCGGAGTCGTATGGAGCGGATTCAATCTGGCAAATTTTAATTATCTGCTGCAGCGCGCAGGCAAAGAGCATCCTGAACAGCACCTTGCCGTTGCTACGACCTTGAGCAGCTTTTTTATGTTCCTGTTCGGCCTCCTGGGCGGGTACTGCGCGACACGAGTTCCGGTTATCTTTGCGTGGCGGCTTCAAACGCTATTTTTAATTTCCATGTGTCTTCGTATAATTATAGTAGTATTAATAATTATTCTTTTAAGGCCATACACGATTCAACCTGTGCCTGGCGGCTTCTCGTCATTCGAACCGTTTAACTCCATACCAGGGTATAAAACTGGGTTAATCGTTATACGCAATTTCAAACGTGTTTTTCGGATTTGATTGTCAGCAGGGGCTCGTTCATTTTCTGGAAAAAGCTGCCGTCCGCATTCACTGAAATATTTCGCGTGCTGAAACCGGGCGGAAATGCCTTTATTGGCGGAGGATTCGGTTCGCTTCAGATGAAAGACACGATTAACAACAAGATGCTTGAACGTAATCCGCATTTTGAAAACGACAGCAGGCAGCGGTTCAACCCGCAGGTGCAAGCGCGTATCATACAAGGCATTCAAAAATCGATAGTGCCAAAATATGAAGTAATCAAGGATGAAACCGGGTTCTGGTTGCTCTTTCAAAAACATTCAGCAGTATAAAAAAAGGCGGTCATTGAGTAATGACCGCCTTTGTATTACTACTGATGCAAGTATCTGATTAATCTATCCTGTTCAATTCAACGCGTCTGTTCCTTGCCCGTCCTTTCGCGGTATTGTTGTCGTCAATAGGACCGTCCTCGCCGAATCCCATTGCGCGCAGGCGGCTGGATGAAATACCCTTCTGAATCAGGTACTGCATCACGGTCTCCGCACGCGCCTGCGACAGCCGTTTGTTGGCGTCATAATTGCCCTGGCTGTCCGTGTATCCCTGAATCTCCAGTTTCACTTCGATCCACTCGGCCAGCGACTCGTACACCTGGTCGAGGATGCGATACGAGTTGGGTTCGAGTACTGCTTTACCTGACTGGAAATTCACGCCGGACAGAATGAGTTTGCCGCGCTGAATCTCCTTGGTTTTCGGGCAGCCTTCGTTTTCGGCCAAACCTTTTGCCCCGGGACATTTGTCAAACTCATCAGCAATGCCGTCACCGTCGTTGTCACGGTCGGGGCAGCCGTCGTCGTCTTCAAACCCATCCTTATCTTCCGGTTCGTTCGGGCATTTGTCCGCGGCGTCCGGGATCCCGTCGCCGTCGTTGTCAAGGGCCGGACAGCCGTCCTCGTCCTTGAATCCGTCAAACTCTTCCGCCTGTTTCGGACACTTGTCTTTTTCGTCAACAATACCGTCGTTGTCCGTGTCATACACGGGGCATCCGTCACAATCGGCCTTTTCGTTCGGGCATTTGTCCGCGGCGTCCGGGATCCCGTCGCCGTCATTATCCGGATCAGGACACCCATCCTCGTCCTTAAACCCGTCAATATCTTCCGGATCGTCCGGGCATTTGTCCTTTATATCGATAATGCCGTCTTTGTCCGTATCCGGCTGTTTTATGATACCCGCCCAGCCGACAGATATCTGCGCGCCATAGCGAGGCACTGGTGATGTCGAGTATTCATAATTACCGCGGTCCCAGGTGCTTCGGAAATCCTGATCCTGCGACGATAAGCCGAAATCGCCTGCAATGGTCGTATACAGACCAAAAGGAAAGTTCAACCGTATGCCTGGCGTAAGAATCAATGGATCGTTCACAAAATAGCGCACCGAGAAGGATTTCGTGTAATATTTAACGCGTGCCTCACCGCTCAATTCGACAAAAATAGTGAGCGGCTTGACCGGCGTGTATTCCATAGCGCATGCGCCTATCACCGCGCTGCTGTTTTTTACCGTGGTAACCGCTCCGCCGATATTGCCGTGCAGCTGCAGGGGAAACCCTTTGCCGACGTGCGTGAAATCAAGCGTCCAGAGCAGCATCGGATTGAACAATACGGCGTGCGCCGTATACTGGTTTTTCCCCGGTGTGGTACCGTCGTTGATCTGGTAATAGGCATGACGCGGAAAATAGCCGCGGTCCTGTTGTCCTGTGGGAAAGGTGAATTTCAAATAATAGGCATTGGTAAAAGGGGCGTTTTTAGTCCTGAACGGATGCGCGTATTTAAGAGCCAGCCCAAGGTCACCGGCGCCCGCGCGTGCCGCGTCCCATCCGGTGATGTCATAATAAATCGGCATGTCGATGGCCAGGTCGAAATTCGGGAACAGACCGTATCCGAAATACACGTCGCCGGAAATAAGCTGCGGCGCCTCGCGCCCGTCCACCGCAAGCCCGGTACTTTTATCAATCACCTCGCCGACGCCGCCGGGACCGCTGACATAGTTAAAATCCCGGTCATATTTAAACGATCCGCCGATATTAAGACCGGTCAGTCCAAGAGGTTTTGACGATATGGTTCTCACCACACCGACCTGACCGCCGTTATTGATGTTGTTGGCAGCAGCAGATGCGAAGAGAACAAAAATAAAAACAGCAACCGACGCAACGCATCGTCTGTAAAAAAGCATACGCCCTCCCTGAAGGAAAAGGTGGTGAATATGAGGTTGTAACGTCTTAAGAATAACTTCTGGTTCCGGATGTTACCAAAGCATATAATTAAATTAGTTATGAGGTTGAGGATAAAGCCAGAAGAATTTTTAAAAAAGATAAAATGTCCCGGACCCACTTTCTTGTTATTCCTTAAACGTAAAAAAACAAAAAGCAATTTTCCGGTTGCACGGGGAATGAGAAAAAATCCATATTGTTATTATAAGACGAACGCAAAACGCCTCTCCTGATGGAATAATACTTCAATAAAATGGGTGTAGCCTTCAAAGAATATTATTTTTATGAAAACACCATTTAGTCCTGGAAAAATGCATAAACTCGATAACCTGGAAATGCCCCAAATGCGATCATGTGAATCCTAACTGCTTTTGGTTATGAGGTGTGGCTTTCGCATAAAGGAACCGTCCCTGTTTTTTCAAATAAATCGACTTTTGAGAACTGCATCGCCGCTGTTGAAAAATGCGATCTTTTCCTCGGACTGATTACCCCCTACTACGGTAGCGGCGTGGATGAACAAGATGGTATTTCAATCACCCATAAGGAATTGCAAATTGCATTGGCGCTAAAAAAGCCTCGCTGGCTTTTATCCCATGACCATGTTGTTTTTGCAAGGTCATTTCTTGAAAAGCTTGGTTATAAAACTTCTGCACAGCGTAAGAAGCTTTCTCTCACTAAAAGTCAGGTGTTTGGCGACCTGCGGGTTATTGATATGTACGAAGAAGCGGTACTTTCCGAAACCCCTCTTCGCGAAAGGCAAGGGAATTGGGTGCAAAAATATAAGAACACTGAAGATGCATTACTCTTTACCACAGCACAGTTTTCACGATTTCAGGAAGTTGAAGCATTCATTCAAGAAAACCTTTCGAATCCTGCCCTGTTTTTCTCCACCGCAAAAAACAAGGGAGGACAAGCATGAAAATCGAAAAACTTAAAACAATGCTCTCTCTGGGCGAAAATCAGAATGTAGAGTTCAAGTCGGTCTTCAAGCCGGATATTGCCGGAAAACAAATCTGCGCTTTCCTGAATTCCGGTGGCGGTTATATTGTGTGTGGTATTAATGATAATGGCGCAGTGGCTGGTATTTCCCCCATAGAAGATCTCAAGAAACTTGAGGTCGAGGTTTCTGCTAAAGTTTCTCCGCAGGCATTTTTTTCATTTGAAATGCACACGATAGAAGGCAAAACGATACTGGTTGTCGAAGTACCCTCGGGAAAGGATGTTCCCTATGCATATGCGAACGATATTTATATGCGTATCGGGGACAGAACTCAAAAAGCTGATGTAGCAACAATTCGTGATATGATTCTACGCAGACAATCTGAACCGGAACGGTGGGAGCGCCGTTTTTCAGATGCGCAGGTAGTTATGGATCTTGACCGTGACCATATGAGTCAAACCGCCGATTCAATTCTTAAGTTTGGAAGACTGAAATTCCGCAATGTGAATAACACCGACCTCATTCTGGAAGATTTGCTCCTTGCAAAATATGGTAAACTTACCAATGGGGGCGATGTTCTTTTTTGCCGCAACACCGCAAAGCGTTACCCGCAAGTTAGGGTCAAAGCTGTCAGGTTTACATCTGATAAGAGCGACGACACCTACAAAGACTCCAAGCATCTTGAAGGCCCATTATTGCAGGTACTTGAAGAGGTGTATGCTTTTATTACCCGAAATACACCAACAGTAACTCATTTTCCCGCAGGACAATTAGAAAGGCAGGAGATGTCTTTGTATCCTGCTGAAGCCATTCGCGAAGGATTAGTGAATGCTTTCGTCCACCGGGACTATACTGATTTCTCTGGCGGCCTTGCTGTATTCATATACCCAAAACGCCTCGAGATCTGGAACTCCGGAGAATTGCCCGAAGGCGTGACAGTGCAAGGTCTCAGCACTGGGCATATCTCGGTGCTCCGAAACCCGGATATAGCCCATGTGCTGTACCTGCGCGGAATGATGGAAAAATTAGGTCGTGGCAGCGTCCTTATACAAAAAGCGTGCAGCGATCAAGGGTTGCCGAAACCAACATGGAAGAGTGACAAAGCAAGTGGCGTAACACTTACCTTCTTTGCCCCAAAAATGCTCCCGCAAGTTCCCCAGGATGAGGGAATAAATGAGGGAATAAATGAGGGAATAAATCGCGTCGCCGTTTTTGTTGGCAAACACCCCGGTTGCCGTGTTCCGGCTATTGCGGCTGGGACTAATATTCCAGAGAAATCGGTTGAACGGCATATCAAGGCATTGAAAGAGGCTGGTAAAATCGAATTTGTCGGGCCGAAGAAGTCTGGTGGATACCGTGTGATTGCGGGGGAAGAATGAAGAAGATTGGGGAATTAGGCAAAGTTATTACGGGTAAAACACCGCCTACATCCAACCAATATTTTTACAATGGCGAATATCCTTTTATCAAAACTCCTGATATGCATAAAAGTATGTTTTTAATCCAAACAGAAGAAACCCTTTCAGAAGTTGGGTATAGATATCAAAAAGCACAGGTTGTTCCTGAACAATCAATTTGTGTAAGTTGTATAGGAACTGGAGGAGTTGTAGCAATTACTACAAAGCCATCTCAAACGAACCAACAGATAAACACATTAATTCTTGGTGACAAAAACAATCTTGGATGGGCATATTTCACACTTAAAGGCTTGAAAGAAACAATTGACCTTTTTGGCGTGTGCCTTGAACACTGGTTATACAAGATAGCCGGTGGTGCTGAGTTGTAACATGGAAGGCTCTTGAATGTCTGGAAGAGAGTGCGGCAACCGAGCGAACTGCGTTGACTGGCTCCTTACAGAAAGACAGGAGGACCTGGACTTCCGCAGACGCTGTGCAGGCAGAGTCTGCAAACCGCCTTCCGCTGGCCGATCTCACAAAATTTGACCATGCGATCTCAAATAATTTGACCAACGAATCTTATAAAATTCAAATCCACGACCAGATCCCTTCTGCCGCTTCCCAACGAAATTTTACTCACATATTTCAGCTCGGCAGGATTCTTTCTCAACGCATGCTGCAGCTCATGCAAAAGCTCCGCTTTAAATTCATACGCAGGCCCCTCTTCTACAAGCCACTGTTTCTTCGCGTCTGTTTTTTCAAACTCGAAGTTTTCCCATAAACTCGACGCGTGCGCATACGCGCCTATTCTCTCGTCGAGCGTTGTAACGTAATCGCGGGGACAACCTGCCTTGACCAATGCTTCCACGTCCGCAAGCGCGGCAAGTTTCAGCTCCTCAGCTTCGCCGATAACATCCTCGCGGGGCATGCGCGGCGTCATTATCTCTTTTTCGGTAATACAGGTAAAAGATTTACCATGCTTTTTGAAAGCCTCTTCTGCGGAAATCATAAAACAATCCT